>ERZ1066122.104-NODE-104-length-96113-cov-8.868132_pt1 | contig 96113 bp, 107 predicted proteins | sample MGYA00382769_ERZ1066122 | MGnify/ENA primary metagenome ERZ1066122 (study PRJEB33369, sample SAMEA5778352) | biofilm metagenome | biome: Industrial cooling water; feature: Water cooling tower basin; material: Biofilm | place: United Arab Emirates | collected... | reverse complement strand
CGGGCGGCCGGGAGCCTCTCTCTCGACCCTCATCCCGTCACGGCGAAGCCCGCCATCCTCTCACTCTACCTGCTGATGCTGGGCGTTGCGCGAGCGGCCAGCGAGATTGCCGAGACAGGAGACTGCACCCTGACGGGAGGCAGTGGTTGCTACCTTGCTCGTGCAGGCGGAAAGGCGGGGCCTGTCGGCTTTCCTGGCCTGCACATGCACAACTGGCCGCCGGAGGCAGAGTGCGTGCGGGGCCTTCTGGTCGAATGCCGCGCCCGCAGGAGCGCGCCGGGACGGTGCGCGGGACCGTGCGCGTCACCAGCCCCGCTCCGCTTCCCGGGGTGTTGCGGGGTATCCCCGCATGAAGGGGTAGGCGGAGACGTGCAGCGGCTCCGGCTCAGGGGAAGGCTTTCCCCGTCAAACCATTATTGCATATTGAATCGGTGATTGCCCGGTGATTGCTGGAGCAGTTTTAGGTTCAGTGAAACAACCAAGAAACGTAGCGGAGTCAGATAGATGGTTGAAAACTGGCACAAAATCTGGTATTTTCGATACCGGCGGCGTTGAGGCTCAGGCGCTGGTTTGCGAGGTATACCAGTCGGCATAGGGCGTGTTATGGACCATGCGCCGATTGAAATCGGGCGCGCCGTCGCTCCACCAAACAGGGCCGCGCTCGCCCAACCGGTGCTTGGCCGCATCGACCACTGCGCGGGCCTTTACAAGCGCGCCCGGATCGCCCTTCGCCGCGCGGACAGCGCGCCGCGCAGCCATCAGCGCATCTACCGCCGCTTGCCGTTCGGCGGTGCTCAGGTCCGGATTGCTCGCCCGCCAAAGCCGGCCGCGCACGATGATATAACGACCGTCAGGCGTGGTCAGCGGTCGGTTCGCGCTCAAATTGTTTCGAGCTTCGCCCGCGTATAGGCGCTCGGTTGCTCGCCGGTATTGGGTTCGCCCTCACGGTCCATCAGCAGGATGTGCGTTTCGGTAGTCGCGGTTGGCCGATGCTCGGTCCCCTTCGGAACGACAATCATTTCGCCGGGGAGCAGCGTGACCGTGCGGTCGCGAAATTCGATTATAAGCTCGCCGGAAATGACTAGGAAGAGCTCATCGGTCTCCGCGTGACTATGCCAGCTAAACTCGCCCTGAATTTTGGCGAGGCGGATATCATTGCCGTTATAATGGCCGACAATGCGCGGGTTCCAATGGTCAGAGAAAAGGCTGAGCTTTTCGGCGAGGTTGATCGGGATGGGTGCGGGCATCATTGCTGTTCTTTACCGCCCTGCCTCCAGATTTGACACCCCAATCTTGTCTCTACCCGTCGGCCCGCCCTCGATGCGGGCCTTGGCTTATTTCAGCCCCCGCCATCAAAAGCCCAACCCTCGCAACGTGTTCGGGGTGACGGGCCATGCTATCAGGTGGAAGGGGCCCGGTGTTGGAGCAATTGACAACATTTTAGATTGATGGTATCCAGTCCAACATGAAAGCGGTTTCCATCCTGCGGGAGCGCATTTCGCTGGATGACGACAGCTTTGTCGAACTGGTGGTCTGGAAATTGCCGGACCGTCGCGTCGGCAGCTCGCATGATTACAAATATCGGCTTGCGCTGGTCTGCAACGGCAGTTGCGTGATGCGTTACGATAACGAGCTGGGCAAGGGCGACCACAAGCATCTTGGCGACATTGAAACCGAATATGTCTTAAAGGATTTGGATCAATTGCGAAGCGATTTTATGGCCGATGTCGGAAAGTGGAGGCGCAAATGACGAACATTGTAACGATAGGCGTTTCCTCAATGGATGAGGCGAACGACCGGCTGCGAGCAGCGTTCCGGGGTGAGCCCCAGGGCAACCGCATTTCCTTTGTCTCTGTCGAACTGATGTGGCGGGTGCTCAACCCCAAGCGCTGGGAAATCTTGCAGGCAATGACCGGTCAGGGTGCATTGTCCATCCGCGAAGTCGCTCGTCGCGTCGGCCGCGATGTGAAGGCCGTGCACGGCGATGTCCATGCTCTGCTGAAGGCGGGTGTGCTCGACCGTGAAGGGAAAGGCGTGGTCTTTCCCTATGATGGGGTGCGGGTGGATTTCACGCTGGGGATGGCGGCTTGAACGGACAATTAATTGCTACAACACCAAACCGGAAACAGCACTTCGAATCGATAAGCCACGCTATATTCAACGAACTGGAGCAAAAAAACGCCCCCGCAATTCTTCGCAAGCTCCATCCAGACCGGGGAATAGAGAACCGGCCGTTATCCCCATCAAACTGAGTTCTCGCATTATCGATTGTCGTTCGGAAAAAGGTAAATCAATAACGTCAAGATAGTTATTTCCGGTCTCTCGCTCCTTGAGGGAAATGTAGTCTTCGATGTCATCTATATTAGTTACACTTGAAAGCGATTGCTGAGGTAATGCTCGTGTGTTCTCGATTGTAAGTGCCTCCAAGATTGAAAAATGGGGTGGAAGCAAAGTCGCCGACTGTTGCTGCTGAAAGTCAGACTGCCATTGAGCACGGTCAAACATAAATATTCGAATATTTTGCTCACTGCTGCTTCGTTTTGCGCCCTGTCTGTACGCAAAAAAGCCGCCACGAAAGGAGACATTGTCCAATCAAGCAGCGGAGTAGGATAACCGTGATGCTGAAGGAGATTCCAAAATGCTCCATTCTCTTGCGGATCGTTTAATCGAAATACGTGTTTGGTTTGCGCCGTCAGCACTCGGTGAGCCTGTTGTATATCCTGATTGAGAAAAGTGAGCAGGTCTTTCCGACGGGTCCGATGGAACGACGTTCTCAAGCGGGCGGTCACATTCTGTCCGCGAAACATATAGCGATGCGGCTCGATTGAGCTTATCTTGCTCTTAAACTCAGCCCAAGTTCTAATATTTGGATCCGGCTTGTATTCTGACTTTCTGGTTGCTCTGCTCACCTTCATTTCGGACTGGCCGCCCGTTCCTATGTCGGTCTGCCATTGAGCATTCAATTTGTTACGCTCGAGTTGAAGCTTGATTGTCGCCTTTGTCGGGAAATCAAATTCGGGGTAACGTTCCGCAAGCTGCGGTCGTGAAATGATATGGGAAAATCGCGAGTCGAATGGATACACTCGAGCTTCGATTGAAAGCGACGTCGCTCCATTTTCGACACTGATCGGGACAACACTACTGGGGGCATCCGGCCCTTCGAAAAGATAGGCATGCCCCCTCAATTCGACACCGCAATCATCTAATTCAACGACAGTCAATCCTTGGTTAGTGCCATCGGCGTATCCAATCCACTGGCCGCTTAAAGGCGCTGCGCTGTTTTCAGGTCTGAACTTCGCAAACATTCACTTTCCCCGAAACTAACTCCAATGTCACACTCTTAGCCATATTCCGCAGTTGGTCCACTTCTGTCCCTTCCGCCATCGCCTCGTGACCGGCCAGAAATAGCAACAGCACCAATATAAATGTTTATCGACAGTACCCCCGCTTGCCAGAAGCGCCCCGGCGGCTGGCCAGAAACGTTTTACGAGGCAACGGCGCGCACCGTCTGCGGGCACCAAGTCTGGTATATCCGCTTTCGCCATCGATAGCCGAGCGAAAGCGGAGCAGAGGGCTTTACGTCAGGCGCAATCCCCAATCAGGTCCGCACCAGCCCAGCATCGAGCGGAACGTGCGGGGGGCATGGGGCGATCGACTTGTGGCAGGCATCATGGCCGCCGAGCACATTGGCCATATAATGGTTGGTGTCGCGGTGGTGCGCCTCGTCGTCGCGGATGATCACTATAACATCGCGCAGGCTGGTTCCTTTTGGCAGGTTCCAATAGCGCAGCGCCACATCGGGTGCGGGCGGATTGGGGTGCCGGCCGGCATCGATCTCCTTAAGGTAAAGCGTGTAGCTGACGACGGCCTCTTCCTCGAAATAGCCGACAAGGCGGTGCGCAGTCTTGTTCGACACAAGGTAGAGCATGAAGAAGCCGACATAAAACAGCCATTGCACGATCAGGATGAGCATCCGCTCGAACCAGGAAGGCTTGGCAATCTCGATGAACGTCATCAGGTGCATACGCTCATTCTCCGCCTCGTCCATCAGCGTGCGGATCCAGCCCTGGTCGTCCTCCATCCGGCGCAAGGCACGCAAATGGGTCAGGGTCGCACCCACCATGCCGGGAACACCGGCAACGGTTTCGAGAACGATGGCGCGATTGCCATAGCGTTTGGCGAAGAAATTATCTGCGCAGAAGCGCAGCAATTTAGTAACAGCGAGCGCAAAACGGTCGGAAAAATCGCGGGCCGTGTGCCGGACAATGACATTTTCAGGATTGGACATCGGTCTACCTCTTTGTCCCCCTGCCGCGTGAGATAGGTCGACCCCTGCCCGCTTTCAATTTTCAATCGACTTTAACCGCTTTACATTTTTGCATCGCTTTCACCCGCAGCGGTGCCGACCGTCGGATCAGGTCCGCGTGAGAGCCGCACATGTAAGGCGCGGCAAGCTAGCGTCCAAGACAATCCCTGACGGCTCGCCGCAATTGCGGAAGCACATCGGTTTCGAACCAGGGGTTTTTCGCCATCCATAGGCTGCTGCGCCATGATGGGTGCGGTAGCGGCAGAAATCGGGGGCCGAACGATGCAAATGCCCGCACCCTTTCCGTCAACGACTGCCGCCTTGCGTCTGGTAGATAATGCATTTGCGCATAGCTGCCGACCAGCAACGTCAACCGGTCGGGCGGCAGCAATTGCAATAGCCTGTCATGCCATAAAGGCGCGCATTCGGGTCGGGGCGGCAGGTCGCCACTGGCCCCTGCTCCCGGATAGCAAAAACCCATCGGTATCAGCGCAACATTGGCGGTATCGTAAAACTGCGCCTTGTGAAGGCCAGTCCATTCGCGCAACCGGTCTCCGCTGGCATCATTCCAGGGTATGCCGCTTTCATGCACATACCGCCCCGGAGCCTGCCCGATGATCAGCAGCCGCGCAGAGCTGTCGAACTGCACAACGGGTCGGGGGCCCGCCGCCAGATGCTGCTGGCAGACCGTGCAAGCGGCTATTTCTGCCCTGAGTGTGGCGACGGTGTCGGGTGCGGCTGGCATATTCATCCGATGTTTGGCGTCCGGTCAGGCAGCCTTTTTCTTGGCAGGCTCGCTGTCGGCGACTGGCCTTGTCAGCCCGCGATCAAGCCCGGTAATAAGCCGCGCGCCGCGTTCGAAGGTGATATAATTCCACATCCAGCTAAGGCCAACGACGAAACGGTTGCGAAAACCCACAAGGAAATAGAGATGTGCGGTGGACCAAAGGGCCCAGGCCGGAAAGCCCTTTAGCCTAGTCCAGCCGAAATCGACAACGGCGCGTTTCCGGCCAATCGTCGCCAGCGTGCCGTAGTTCCGGTACCGAAACGGACCCGGATGCTTTTTGCCGCGCAGCCGGGCGGCAAGGATACGCGCGACATGCTGGCCCTGCTGTTTTGCCGCTGGCGCAATGCCGGGAACCGGTGTGCCATCGGCATTGGCAATCGATGCCGTGTCGCCGATCACGAAGATTTCAGGGTGGCCGGGCACTGTCAAATCGGGCTCGACCATGACGCGGCCGGCACGATCCGCTTCCGCTTCAATCCACATCGCTGCAGGCGAAGCCTGAACGCCGGCGGCCCAGATGATCGTTGCTGCTGCAATCCGTTCGCCGCCGACGGTTACGCTTGTTTCGTCTATGTCGGTGACGCGGCCATTGACGCGAACCTCGACCCCCAGCATTTCCAGCGACAGCTTGGCAGCGGCGCTCAATTCCTCGGGGAAGGTCGACAAGAGCCGCGTCCCCGCCTCGACCAGAATGATCTTGACGCATTTAGGCGTGACGAAGCGAAATTCCATAGATGTTGCGTGCCGTGTCAGCTCGGCAATCGCACCTGCCATTTCAACGCCGGTCGGGCCCCCGCCGATGACGACAAAGGTAAGGAATTCATCGCGACTGGCGACATTTTCCTGGCGGTTTGTTTCGGCGCTTTCCAGTGCCAGCAATATTTTCCGCCGGACGAGCGTTGCATCGTCGATGGTTTTGATACCGGGCGCATGGTCGGCCCAATGATCCTGCCCGAAATAGCTGTGCCGGGCTCCGGTCGCCAGCACCAGCGCGTCATAATCAACCGTCGCGCCGCTCGCCAGCCGCACCTGCCGCCCTGTCTTGTCCACTCCAGTCACGCTGTCCAAAAGGACGTGCATCCGATCATGCCCCTTCACAATCGACCGGATCGGCGCCGCTATGTCTGCGGGAGAGAGGGCGGCGGTGGCCACCTGATATAGCAATGGTTGAAAAAGATGATGATTTTGCTGGTCGATGATGGTGATTTCGGCTCCGGCCCTCGCCAGTCCCTTGACTACCGCAAGGCCGCCAAATCCAGCGCCGACAATGACGATGCGGGGCGTTTCGGCTGCGGGCGGGGCACTGTTCGGATGGGATAGAGGCTGCGCAGTATTTTCAAGCATGATGCTTTCCTCCGCTTTGGTCATGATGGCTTCAAACCGGATTTTCGGGCATTTCGTTGCACGATCTGCAATAAAAGCAGCAAAAGCGGCACCGTAACGGACATGACGACATAGGCTGTAATTCCGCTCAACGCCAAGGCCGGGAGCGAGGCGAGCAAGAGGCTGTCATTGCCGCCTGGCACCAGCGTGCCGCCAAATGCCATGATTGTGCCGCCGACCAGCGATCGCGACACATTGGCCCATGTCGGACGTTGCAGGACAAACACACGCGCCCGGAAACTTGCCGCCAAAGCGCCCAGAAGAACGGCTATTGCCGCAATCAGGGGACCGAACCCGATTGCCATGGGGTTGCCGGAGATGCCCACCGCGCGCTCAAGGGCATCGGCATAGGTCCAACCCGGTGCCACGGCAAAAAGCAAGGCGCCGCACAGGCCCAGCATCGCCATCGCCCAGCGCAGCGGCCATTGGTTCCTGCCCGGGCTATCTTGCGTCTTTCCAAGCCAGTACCAGGCCACGGCCAACATCGCTGCAAAGCCGATCACGATGGCAAAACCGGCTGCCGAAGGTTCGGCGAGCGGGTTCTGGACGGGCGGCCCCGGCATCAAAAGCGACTGGCGACCCGCCAGCAGAAACCCGATCGCCAGCCCCGCAGGCAACGCAAGGAAGCGGACTTCGCCATGGCCGATGCGGGACAATGTGCCAAAGAGGCAAGCGTCGTTGACGACTGCGCCCAGCCCCAGCAACATCGATCCAGCGATGAGCGGCCAATGTATCGTTGTGCCTCCGGTCAAATGCACGGCGCTGCCGAAAATCCAGCTGAGCGGCAGGCAGATGAGCCCTGCGGTCCCGACGGCAACGGCAAAGCCGGTCAGCAATGTTGCGGTCCGCTGATGCACCAGCTCCTTCGCTGCAGTAACCGCGCAGGTGCTTCCCTGATTGACAGCATAGCCCATGATGAAGGCGCAGGTCACAACGAAAACAAGCAGGGCGAGGGATTCGATCATCATATGCGACATAATCCGTCACCCAACGAATTTGGTTTCACCTCAGTGGGCGGCGGACCTGATTATGACGGGCAATGCCGACGATGCATCGACTTCATACCCCGCAGGGTCTTTTGCATGGTCCTCAATTGGTGCATGGAGGGACATGGAACAAACACTACTTCTTTTCGAAAAGCTCAAACATTGCAGCGAGGACAGGCCCGAGTGGAATGTGATCTACGATGATTTCGTAGGTCGGCTGACAATGCTGGAAATGGGGAAATCCGCGCCTGCACCGGGCACGCCATTCCCGCCGATTTCGCTGCCGGACGCCCAAGGCGAATATCGCAACATCTCCGATTTCTACCGGGACGGGCCGGTCGTCATCAGCTTCAACCGTGGCGGCTGGTGCCCCTATTGCCGTGAGGAGCTGAAACAGTGGTCCGAAGCCATGCCGGCGCTCAAGGCAGCGGGCGGACAGCTGATCGTGATCGCGGGCGAAGTGTCGGGGCGCGGCGATGCGTTGCAGGCGATGCTCAATCACCAGGCCGAGGTGCTCTGCGACGTCGATCATGGCGCTGCGCTCAGCCTTGGCATAGCATTTCATGCAGGGGCGCAGCTGATCAAGCTCTATCGCGATTGCGGCCTCGATATGGCGGACATTTACGGCACCGAAAGCGGCATATTGCCGATTCCGGCCACCTTCGTCGTCGATAGCATGGGGATTGTCCGTTATGCCTTCGTCGATCCCGACTTCCGCGAGCGCGCCAAGCCCGAAGCAGTGATCGAAGTGCTTGCATCGCTATCCGAGTGACCCCGTTCAGCTGTCAAAGACAAGCCTGACATCGACCTCCCGGTCGACATAGCCCCACTCGGCCGTATCGCGAAGGCGGCGGAGCATTTCGTCGAACGACGCTTCATGCTCTGGCGCAAATTCGAACCAAGTGAGAAAATCAAACGGCTCGCCCAGATCGCGGCTATGGTGCAACCGGCGCGCGATGGCAGGAAGATAGTCCATGCCAATGGCGATATGGCGCGATTGCTCCTCCATGATTTCGCGGCGCTCGTCCTGCGCCATCGCCCACCAGGCAGCCGTTTTGCGAATGGGGATCAGGGCAGCGCATTTGGCCCCGGCACGGCCAAGTGGAGCCTGTCTGGCGCCGAGCGCATCAAGCTCCGCGCGCTTGGTATAGCGGCTGTTGCTCGTAAAACCGTTTAGCGCCCATAGCGACCCGGAAGCGGAAGCCATGTGCCCGGAGGCAATGTCGAGACGAGCCGCGGTCGGCAGCGTCTCACCCGCTACGGGCAGGATGCGGTCGATCCGCCATATGCCCTCGCTGCCGGCAGCGAACGAAAATAGGTTGGCGTGCATAACGCCTACATGACCATCGTCATGGCAACATTAGCGGCACCGACCAGCCCCGCCACCGTCATGGCGAAGAAGGCGAATGCCGTTCCGACAAGCGGCAGATAGGCACGATTTAGCCCCTCATGGGGCGAAGCGGATGCCGCAGGCTGGGGAGCAACTTTGTTCATGATGATATTCCTTTCTCTCTGGCCCTATCGGCCTGCCTACCAATCCGGCGCGTGCCCGTCGGGCGTTACATGCGTTTCGTGTATGGACTTTATACGCGTCTGGCGCGTTCACGGCGGCAATGCCCCGGGGGATAAGGGACGGAGAAAGCGCGGCAAGGATCGCGCCGATCCGGAGGCCTCCCATGTCGCCAATGCAGTCGAAAACCCTGGCACCCTCTCCCGCTTCGCCAGGCTTTGCCGATGATCGATGGAGCCGGCTGATGGCCGCTGCACTCGAGGGCGATAGCGCTTCCTATAATCTTTTGCTCAGCGAAGTTGCCCGCTGGCTGACCCGATATTTTGCCCGTCGCTTGCCCGGCGGTGCAGCGGAGGATGCCGTGCAGGAAACGCTTTTGGTGGTGCATCAAAAACGGCACACCTATCAGCCGGAGCGGCCTTTCCAGCCCTGGCTATCGGGCATTGCCCGCTACAAATATATCGACCGGCTGCGCAGCGTCGATCGAAAGCCGACCGTCTTCCTTGAAGATGATATGTTCGAACCTGCCGTCGATGGTCATGAAAGCAGGGTTACAAGCGCGATCGTCCTCGAAAACCTTCTGACCCAGCTGAAACCGGCGCAAAGGGCCGTTATCCGCCTGGTCAGGATCGAAGGCTATAGCATCGAAGAAGCCGCCGCGATGACCGGCCAGTCCCAGGCTCTGGTCAAGGTGAATATCCATCGGGGACTCGCAAAGCTTGCAGCCGCCGCCTGACGGCAAACATCGCGGATTAGGGCGGAGCAACGATAGACCGGCCTACATCGCGCGCAGTTCCTGCAGCGCAAGCGCGGGGTCATCGAACTTGGCCAGCGCATCGCGCATCGCACGATAGCCTGCATCGACGGCCTGCGGATAGGATCTCCAGTCCCTGATTTCTACCATGCCGGTGTCGGGCATCACATAAAGATCGGCAGCATTGCGGGCCAAGGCAATCTCGGCCCCTGCTGAGATCGTCGCCGAGCGCATCAGGATTGACACGATCGGGGGGCCGCGTCGCCATGCTCCGGATGTGAACCAGCGCCACCACGACCGGGGCGGCATCACCTCCTCCACCAAAAGCCCCCTGTCACGCGACACATCGCTGCCGATGACCGCGCCATAGTGCCGCGCGCGCAAAAGATCGGTGGGCAAATTCCTGAGCACGCCGCCATCGACCAGCACCTGGCCGTTTTCGATCACCGGCGGCAATACCCCTGGTAGCGAAATCGAAGCCCGCAGCGCCCGGACCAGCGATCCACGATCGTGCAAGCAATGCCGACCGGAGGTGAGATTGGCGGACAGGCAGAAAAACGGCAGATCGATGTCGGCAATATCGCAATCGCCAAAATACTCGGTCAGGCGCGCCTCGACCTTATGTCCCCGCGTCATCGCAACGATTGGAAGTGAAATGTCGTCGAGCGGGCTCGATTCAACAAATGCCTTGCGCAGCCGCTGGTCAAGCTCAGCATCGTCCCAACCGCTTGCGACACCGGCTCCTACAATCGCCCCCATCGATGTGCCGCATATAAGGTCGATGACAACGCCCGCCTCGCGCAATGCCCGGATCACACCGACATGCGCAAACGCTCTCGCTCCGCCCCCCGAAAGCGCAACGCCAATGCTTCGCCCGCTTAAGTGTCGGGCCAGCCTGTCCACGCCGCCGCCGCCATCATCGACATGAAACAGACGCGTCGCACCCGTGGCTGATAGCCATGCGCCGCCATGTTTCGACACGGCACTGGCAGGGCGCTGCAAAACCAGATCGACCAGCTGGTGAAATTGCATCGTTTCGCTGGACCAGCGCGCGCTATCAGGAGGCGGCGGCAGATCGCTGCGACCAAGCAGCAAGATGCGATCGACCTGCCTTTGACAAAGGGTCAACCAGTCCTTTTCATCATGGCGCACGGCAAGCAGGACAAGATCATGCTGGGCCTCGACCGGCCCGATCCAGTCGGATTCGCTGCCTGCAACCCGACTATCGAGCGCAACAGCCTTTATCCCTGCATTCACGCAGGATTGCGCAAGCCAGTGGGACAACATCACCGGATCGACACCCGGCCCGGCAGCAGCCACAAGGATGATTTGTGAGCGCGCCGCCAATAAAGGAGCGCCAACGGCCCGTCGCACCACCAGATGGGCAATTTCCACGGCCAGATCGGGTCGGCCCTGCAAAACCTTCAGAAAATCGGCTGCCCTGAACATGTCGACACTACTGTCACGCAGCGCGACGATCGTGGAGCCCCTTGCCATTCCGGACAAAACCGACATCTCGCCAACGCATTCGCCCCGCCGGACATAGCCAACGAGCTGCATGCGGCCGTCACCGGCATCTCGCATGACCGCAAAAAGCCCGCGACGGACAAGATAGACAGCCGAAGGTTCATCGCCGACCGTATAGAGATTTTCGCCGCCTTCGACGGTGATGCTGGATAATTGGCCATTGCTGATGGCGGGGTCAAACAGGTCTGCCAGCGCCGACATATCGCTATGTCCGGGCTAAAAGGCGAAGCAATCGAGATCGTTTGCCACGGTCATCGGGCCTTTGTAATTTTGGCGAATGGCAGCTTCGCCTTCGGCCTGCCGGACCAATGCACGCTGCATGTTATGCGACAGCACCAACAGTTTCGGATTGATGGCAGCGGCCAGTTCGCCAAGCGCCGTGGGCGGGCGATGCAACCCACGCGGCTGGCCCGGCCCTTCGGGAATGACATTATGGGCAACCAATATGTCCGGCGCGCGGCCGGCAAGCGCCTCTTCGAAACGGGTGCTTGCCTCGCTTTGATCGCCGGCAAAAATAATTGTCTTGCCGCGGATTTCGATCAGAAAGCCCAGCGCTGGCACAACCCCATGATCGACCGGTATCGGCGTGATCTTTACGCCGCTCGCCTCGTCCACAAAGCTTTCCGGCGTGCCTTCCACATCGACTTCGATCGGCCGCAATATGGCGCGACCCGAACTGCCGTCGAAATAGCCTGAAAGATAGCGAAAGGCGCCCTTTTCTGGATCGAACAGCGCGCGAAGATGATCGACGAGGCCGGGAAAATCCTCCGACCCGCTGGGGCCAATGATAGGCAGTTCCTCGGTGCGATCGGAAAATCCGCCACTGTTCAATATAGCATCGAGGTCTGAAACATGGTCCGCATGAAAATGCGTCAGCGCGATCGCGCGATGGTCTTCGAAACGTGCGCCCGCTTCTCCGTAGCGGATAAATGACCCGCTTCCGGCATCCATCAAGACTGCCGCCTTGCCGTCAATCCAGACAATCGCCGAGGATCCCGCGCGCGAACCTTCCGCAATTGGTCCGCCTGAGCCCAATATCTGCAACGCTAGTGGTCCCTGACATTTTGCCATTGCGACGGACGAGGAGGCCGAAGCGATTGCGACCGATGCTGCCAGCGCGGTGCGCAGTGCAACGCGGTTAAGCCTGGTGCGAGCAGAATATAGGCGCGTCAGCATGGTACCACCCCTGGATCGTGGGCCCAATCATGCGGCGTCTCGGCTGTTGGGGGGTGGAGGGGAGTGTGAGCCGGGACCGCCGCATGGTGACCAGAGGGCATTTGGCAGGTCACAATAGCCAATCCGATCCGCCACTTAGGAAGGTTACAAAAAACTTTGACAGTGCAAATTATCTGACTTTTTCAGCGCCATGTAACTTTGGCGGCAAATCGGGCGGATTGCCTACCATAGATTTCCCACCCGACCATCGAAGCTGAACGGTCGAAAGATGAAAAGAACCACGATGCCAACGCAAACTTTGATTCAGTCGCTTTGCGACGACCTCCAACCTGTCCAACGCGGTGCAGTCGAGCGACAGATAGGCCTGGCTTGCGCCTTTGGCGCAGCGATATCGCTTTTTATATTGATCGAAACGCTGGGCATCCAGCCAGACCTTACGGACATGGGTGCGATTGTTCCGTTCACCATCAAGGTCGGCTATGCCCTGACGCTCACAACGCTTGGCATTGACGCGACCATGGCGCTTTCACGGCCCGGTGGTGCGCCGAAGTTTCCTGCACGGACCGTCCTCTACGCCCTTGTCGCGCTTGCCCTGCTGGCGTTGACGCAGCTTTCTGGCAATCCAACGCACGATGGAGCGATGCTGCTCGGCGGATCGTGGCAATACTGTTCGCTGCGGATTGCGGCGCTGTCATTACCCATCACATTGCTCATGACATTGGCGGTTCGTGCGCAAGCTCCCGTCCGGCTTCGCGAAGCGGGCGCGGCATTGGGCCTGACCGCTGGCGCCCTTGCCGCGGCGATCTACGCCCTCTCCTGCGGCGAAGCTTCTTTTGGCTTCATACTGCTGTGGTACTCGCTCGGAATTGCGATCGCGACAGCAATAGGTGCCGCTCTCGGTCCCCGCATCCTGCGCTGGTGATATTGCAGACTGCGGCCGTCGGTCAGGGCCGATCAGCCAGGCGTCCAGGCACGCGCTTTGATCGCACGGATCAGGGCATCGGTTGCCGTTGATCGTTTCCGTCCCGCAATCGTCGCAAATACCGTGGCGCGGGATATATCGAGATCTGCCACCGTCACAAAGGCAAGGCTGCCAGGCAGGCTGATACCTGCCGGCGCCACAGCGCAGCCGAGCCCGGCAACGACAAGGTCGACAAGATCGCGTTCCGATGCTGCCCCATGGCGGAACTCGATCTCGATACCTGCCGCGGCGCACCGTTCCTCAAATTCCCGGGCAATGTCCTGCTCGCCTTTTATCCAGTGCATAAAGGCGAGATCGGCGAGATTGGCACGCCCTTTTGTGCCAAGGCTGCTTTCCGAGGGCACGATTATCCCATATTCCTGCTGGACCAGCATGATCCGGTCAAAACGCTCAGGCGCGTCGCGTGGCTCGATGAGTATTGCAGCATCGATGTCGCCCTTCATCAGGCTCTCGATCAATGTGCCGGAGTCAGCCTTCGTCAGAGAGAGGCGGAAACCCGGCAAGGCATTTGCAACATCGGTAAAGGCCGAGCGCAAATAGGCCGAAATGCTGCCCGATACGCCGAGCGCTATCGGGGCCTGGACATCCTTGCCAATACCCTTGGCCAGCGATTTCGCCGCCTGGGCTGCCTCATAGGTGCGCTCCAGATGCGGGACCATCATCCGTCCCAATTCGGTCAGATGCGTAAGTGAGCGTTCGCGACGGAACAGCAGCCCGCCAAATTCGTCCTCGAGTTTCTGGATTGCGCGGGTCAGCGATGGCTGTGTGACATTGCATTCGTCTGCCGCACGGGTAAAATTCAGCAGCCTGGCGGCTGCCAAAAAATACCGAATCTGGTGCATTTCCATTCGACATGCTCCAACGCCGCGGCAAATTTGTTGCGCGTTCCTCCTCCCCCGAAAACCAGATTGTGGTTGTCCCGACTACGCCCCTTGGCCTGGACGTAACGGACCTCATTGTCGCCGGGCGAGATGAAACACATTCCCGGAAAACCACTGGCAAATCCAACTTATCTAACGATTTTATGCTGTCAATTGCGTTAGTATGACTATCACTTAGTCGAAAGTTGAATTAATCTATGTTTGCCAAATCGACGGCCTGAGCTTTTTTCGTGGACCGCAAATGCCCGCAGGGAGCGATAAAATGAACGACATTTTCACCTGTATAAAAAGCTTTGTGATGGTGAGCGATGCTGGCAGTTTCTCCGCTGCTGCGAAACGACTGCCCGTCAGCCAGTCGACCATTTCAAAGCATGTGGCAGCGCTTGAGGCGCATCTCGAAACGCGGCTGTTTAACCGCACCACCCGCTCCTTGACCCTGACCACCGATGGGGCGATGTTTTACGAAAACGCCTTGTTGGTGCTTGGTGCCGTCGAAGCTGCCGAAACATCGGTTGGCAGGGTGGGCGGCATGAGCGGGATCGTCCGGATGACTGCTCCGCTGACCCTGGCCGAAAGCAGGGTCATCCCGATGCTGACGCGTTTTCTGGAGCTTAATCCGCGTATCGATATCGACTTTCGCGCTTCGGATCACGCTCTCAACCTGGTCGCCGACAATCTCGACCTCGCCGTCCGTGTCGGTCGGCTCAATGACAGCCGCTTGATTGCCCGAAAGATCGGTATGGCACGGCGGATCGCGGTCGCAAACCCAGCCTATCTGGATCGCGTAGGAAGGCCGTCCAAACCAGCCGATCTCGCGCGGCACAATTGCCTGAGCTATTCATTGCTGGGAGCCGGAATGGTTTGGGATTTCGTCGACGGATCGTCGGTGGAAGTGAACGGCAACTTCAGGGCGGACAGCCCGAACGCCTTGCGCGCGGGCGCCCTGGCTGGTCTCGGTATTGCAATCAATGCGCGTTGGCTTTTCGAGAATGAACTGGAAAGCGGGAAGCTTGAAATTGTCCTGCCTCAGTTCGAGCCCGTGCCTATGCCCATACACCTGGTATTACCCGCAGGCCGGCATGTCGCCGCGCGGACCCGCGTTCTGGTTGAATATCTGGCTGATGCTTTCGCCAAGGACCCGGTCCTGGCCATTGACTAGACCGTCTGGGTCAGTGGGTTTCGATACCCTGGATCATGCCATGGCCGATCAATCGCGCCAGCATCGAGCCTGCCTCGGCAGCTGCGCTTTCAGGACCTTTTTCTTCGGCGATCATTTCGCATATGTCGGCAAAGGTTGCGCCTTCGCTCATCAGTCTCACCGCCTCTGCTTCGCCCATCTCGCCAGTGATGAAGACCGGACTTTCGCCGTCGCGATACACATGGCAAGCAATCGGCCGATCGAGATGATAATCAAATTGTTCTGATGTCTCCGCGTCGGTCGCCTTCCAGATTTTGGGCAGGTCGTGGCTCAGCAAACGCGTTGCCAGTTGCGGCATGAACCGCACTCGCAGCTCCAGCCATTCATCCTCACCAAATCCCGACGCCAGGCCGGCAAATTGTTCAGAGGTCATCGGGACAGCATCGGTCGCCGAAAAGCAGCGGTGCATTGACCACTCCACCCAGGCCAACTCGCTGACTTCGAGGTCCATGGCGAAAAGCTCCGTCAGCGTCGCATCGAACCCCTCACCGGCGTCGTCCAGGGTCCAGCTCGAAGGCGGCTTGACGATCAGATGATGGGCAGCCGCCTGCCGGAATGACTCTTCGCCAACCCATTTCGCCGTGCGCGGATATGTGTCCAGCATCACATCGATCAAGGCCGTTCGATAGTTATTCCGGTACACTTCCATCCCGGCCGCGTGGCGCGCCGTAAAATCGGTCGGCAATGGACGGTCTTCATCGTGAATCAGGGCAATGAACCCTGCCTGTCGCTGGGCAAGCGTGGTCATGCAGCCAGCGCCGACAGTGCATCGGCAGCCTCAAACCGGGCAATGGCCAGTTCATTGAGCAACTCGTGCAGCGGCGGGATGTTTCCGTCCCGCTCGATCATCGTTGCAACCTGGCCGAGCCGCCCGATAGCCTTTTGGTATAAAGCCCAAACGCCGTCGGCAATAGCGCGGTCATGCGTATCGATGATGATGTCTCCGGGTGTATGGCCCGCAAGATGGATTTGCCTGACCCGGTCTGCCGGAATCCCGGCCAGATAATTATCCGCCGAGAAGCCATGATTATGGGCGCTCACATAAATATTGTTGATGTCGAGAAGAATGTAGCAGCCGGTTCGTTTCGCCATTTCGGTCATGAACTCCCACTCGGTCATCTCGTCTTCGGGGAAGGTAAGATAGCTTGAAGGGTTTTCGAACAGCATCGCCCGGCCCAGGTAATTCTGGGCATGATCGATATTGTCGCACACGACATCGAGCGCCTCGCGCGTAAGCGGTAGAGGCAACAGGTCGTGGCTGTTATGGGCGCTGGAGCGGGTCCAGCAGAGATGATCAGATACCCATAAGGGGTCGATCATGTCGGCAAGCAGTTTCAGGCGATGCAGATGTTTCTGGCCCAATCCATGCGCTGAACCAACCGACATCGAGACGCCGTGCAATATGACAGGATATTTGGCGCGCACCTGCTGCAATATGCGCAGCGGCCTCCCGCCATCGAGCATGAAGTTTTCGGAGATAACTTCGACGAAATCGACCGGTATGCGATGCTCGAGAAAATCGGCATAATGATCAGCGCGTAGGCCAATACCGAAGCCCGAAAAGCAATCGATAACCCTGTCCATCCCGGTCACCTTTTCGATCACGTGATGTGGACATGCGATAAATACGGCATTTGCTTCACCGCAACCATCGCAATGTCCCCATCTTAGGTGAGGCCGTCTTCAACGATCAACCAAGATCGCCGATGACGCCCTTTTTGGACAGGCACTGACCGGCCTTCATGGCCTTGAAACCGTGGCCCTTGCAGACATTCTGGCCCTTGCATGAATTTTCGGCATTTGCGCAGTCCGAATTGCCCTTGCAGCTGTGAACGCCATAGCAATGGACGGTATCGTCAGCGCTAATCGCCCGGCCTTTGCTGCCTGCAGGAGCGTCAGCTGCGAAAGAAGCAACCGAAGCAAGCGCCATGGCACCTGCCAACGCTGCGAAAGAAACCTTACGTGATGTGGTCATATCAATATTCCCTCAAATCTGGATAGCTGTCCAAAGCGGACGTTTTGCCATCCGTTGGGTCGGTTCGATTGGTTACAAATGCTGTATTGCATTTTTAAAATGTAACCGAACACCCTCCCCGCGCGGACAGTGTTGCAGCGAATGCGTGTGACGGATTGGCCGTCCATTCGCGATTGAAAACTTCGTAGAGGGAGAATTTGGTGATGAAGACTGTTACGATAGCGCAGATCGCCGGACTGGCCATTACTGCAGCAATAATTGCTTCGCCCGCGACAGCGCAAAAGAAAGGCGCAACCGAAAAATGCTTCGGCATTTCAAAAGCCGGTAAAAATGATTGTGCGGCCGGTCCCGGTACCAGCTGCGCTGGAACTTCTACCAAGGATTATCAGGGCAACGCCTGGAAACTGGTGCCAAAAGGCTCTTGCGTCAAGACCAAGACGCCAAAGGGCAATGGCTCGCTGACCGAAATCAAGCGCTAAAATTTTCGACGCGGGAGACAGGGCATGCAGCGTATCCTTTCAATTTGGAACAAGGTGATTGAGATCGTCTCGGGACGATTGTTTGAAGGGATCGCGCTGCTGCTCGTCCGCATTGCGCTGGCTGGAATATTCTGGCGATCAGGACGGTCGAAAGTGGTCGAGGGCAGCTGGCTACAGATCAGCGATACAACCTATTATCTGTTCGAAAACGACTATTCGGGAGTGCCGCTGCCGCCCAATCTGGCTGCAGTGATGGCCCTGATCGGTGAACATGTGTTTCCGATCCTTCTCGTCATCGGTCTGGCAACACGATTGTCCGCTGCCGCTTTGCTGGGGATGACTCTGGTTATCCAGATCTTCGTCTATCCCGAGGCGTGGTGGAGCGTTCACATCCTGTGGGCGGCCATGGCGGCAATCCTGATTTCCCGTGGCGGCGGAATGCTTTCGCTGGACAATATTGTCGCTGGCACCCTGTGGGCTCGACCGTCACCAAATCCGCAGGCCGTGATGCGCTAGCGTTAAATGTAACGGTCTTGCTAACGTCCGCCATCTTCGGCCACGAGATGGCGGCTTAGCGGTCTCTTACCGTCCTAAACCCATCGATCCAGGAAATTTGTGCACGGGTCACACGCCCGCTATTTTCTGCGACAGTAAGGCGGCAACGCAGCCTACCTACTCCACCGTCACACTCTTCGCCAGATTCCTCGGCTGATCAACATCGGTCCCCTTCGCCACGGCCACATGATAGGCGAGCAACTGTACCGGTACGGCATAGACCAGCGGCGCGATCAGGGGGTGGACGGTTGGCATTTCGATGGTGGCAAGACAGCCTTCGCCTGCCTCGGCAATGCCTTCAGCGTCGGAGATCAACACCACCTTGCCGCCGCGCGCGCGCACTTCCTGCATGTTGCTGACGGTCTTTTCGAACAACGGGCCTGAGGGCGCCAACACGATCACCGGAACCGCCTCGTCGATCAGCGCGATGGGGCCGTGCTTCATTTCTCCGCTCGCATAACCTTCGGCATGGATATAGCTGATTTCCTTCAATTTCAGCGCGCCTTCCAGCGCCAGCGGATAGTCCGGGCCGCGACCGAGATAGAGGACGTCGCGCGCGGGGGCGATCAGGTGGGCCATCGCCTCGATATCCTTGTCGTGCGCCAGCGCGGCGTTGAGGGCGGCGGGGGCCTCGATCAGGTGGCGGACGATTTCCTGTTCGTCTTCTTTGGTCAGCTTGCCCTTCACCAGCGCCAGATGCGCAGCAAGCGCGGCGAGCACCGCAAGCTGGCAAGTGAAAGCCTTGGTCGAGGCAACGCCGATTTCCGGTCCGGCATGGGTTGGCAGCAGCAAGTCCGCCTCACGCGCCATGCTCGACGTCGGCACATTGACAACAACGGCAATGGTCTGGCCATTTTCGTTGCAATGTTTGAGCGCGGCGAGCGTGTCCGCCGTCTCCCCCGATTGCGAAATAAATAGGGACAGTCCCCCATTTTCGAGGACCGGATCACGATAGCGAAACTCGCTCGCGACATCGATGTCGACGGGCACGCGGGCGAAGGTTTCGAACCAATATTTCGCGACCATGCCGGCGTAGAAACTCGTGCCGCAGGCGACGATGGTGATGCGCTTTACACCCGCAAGGTCGAAGTCCATCTGAGGCAGTGCGACGGTCTGCTCAAGCGGGCGGATATAGCTTTGGAGGGTTTGCGCGACCACGGTTGGCTGCTCAAAAATCTCCTTTTGCATATAATGGCGGTAATTGCCCTTTTCGATCTGCGCTGCGGAGACCCCTGAGGTCGTGATTTCGCGCTCGACTGGGTTATTATCCTTGTCGAAAATCTGCGCGCCCTCGCGATAGATGATGACCCAGTCGCCTTCCTCCAGATAGGCAATTTTCTGCGTCAGCGGCGCCAGCGCGAGTGCGTCCGACCCCAAATAGGTTTCGCCATCACCATAGCCGACGACCAGCGGCGAGCCGAGCCGCGCCCCGATCAGGAAATCGGGGTTTTCGCGGAAGGCGATGGCAAGCGCAAAGGCACCACGCAGCCGGGGGAGAACGGCCTTCACCGCTTCGACAGGCGATTGACCGGCTTCGACCTGCTCGCTGACGAGATGCGCGACGACTTCGGTGTCGGTATCGCTTTCAAAGCGGCGCCCGCGTGCTGTCAATTCGTCGCGTAGCGGCTTGAAATTCTCGATAATGCCATTGTGGACCAGCGCGACTTCGCCCGTTGCGTGCGGGTGCGCGTTGCTGGTCGTTGGCGCGCCATGCGTCGCCCAGCGGGTGTGGGCAATGCCGATATTGCCGGGGGCATCATCGGATTTGAGCACGTCGACAAGGTTTACCAGCTTGCCCTCCGCGCGGCGGCGGATCAGCTGGCCATCATGCACGGTACAGACCCCGGCCGAGTCATAGCCGCGATATTCCATCCTTTTAAGGCCATCGACCAGACGATCCGAGACGGGAGCGTTACCGACAATTCCAATAATTCCGCACATTTATGTCAATCCAGTTTGTAAGGGATTCGAATACCAGGCATTTCTGCCGAAAAGTCTTTAGTGTTTCGTGTGACCAAAACGCGACCGCGAATTTGGGCGGTGGCAAGAATGATGGCGTCGGGCGATTTCAGTCTTGGCCGCTCACGCCGCAGGGCCGCCGCACGCAGCGAGATTTCATCGTCGATTTCGTCCAGGCCGAACTTCGACAGAAAATTGATCGCTTCCCGCACAACCGTGTCATTACCCTTGGACAGGACCTCGATCCAGGCCATCCGGCTGACCCACATGCGCGCGCCACTCGCGGCAATACGCATAATCTCCCGCTGCGCCGGATCATGCTCCAGCAGCGAGTCGATCAAGATGTTGGCATCGAGGCTGTAGCCGCTCATGCAGCCTTCTTTTTGTGTTTTGCTGCGGCTTTCTTGGTCAAGGCCAGATAGTGCGCCCGTTCCTTGTCATCATATTCATCGAACATGTCGGGCGATTCCGCGCGCACCTCTTCAAAGTCATCATCCCATGGGCGGGTCCATTCGGCGCGGCGCTTGCGATCATATTCGCCTGGGTCGATTTCCACACCATGCCGTGCCCATAGGCCGAAATATTTTTCGAACCCGTCCTTGCCGGAAATTTGCAGATATTCGGACACAGCCTCGCGCAGTACAGCCGCACGCGACTTGCCCTCGCGCCTGGCGATCTCATCCAGTTTGCGGACATCGTCCGCCGGGATATCTACAAGGAATCTACCCATAATGATATCTTGATATCATATCATGATATCATGTCAATGCTTGGTTGTGCGTTGCGCAGGAATACAACGATAACTACGCGCATGATTTACCTTTTTTAAGCCCTCGATGGCTTTCACACATTCATCGTAATCTCCAACGAAACCAAATACCAATCCGACTTTTTCCCATTCGCCAGAAAGATTTTTCAACTCAATCCAGTGGTCAATGTCACTGCCTAAACTTTTCGCCGCGATTACGTTTGTGAACTCGTTAAGCTGATCATCATAGGAGGGAGAGGAAGCAGGTGCCGAGCAAGACCCCGCCGCTAGCGCAGCCAGAATTACAATGAAGAACCAGATCTGATTCACTTACCCTCCTTTTTCTTCCGCATCGCATCGTGGAAGCGATCCGCCCAGCCGGGCTTCACCAGCTGCTCTGCCCGCACCATCCGCAGTTCGCCATCGGCGACATCGCGCGACACCGCACTCCCCGCCGCGACAATGGCATCGCGCCCAATCTTCACCGGCGCGATCAGCGCTGAGTTGCTGCCGATAAACGCCCCCTCGCCGATCACCGTCTGATATTTGAAATAGCCGTCATAATTGCAGGTGATCGTGCCCGCGCCGATATTGGCCTTTGCCCCGACATCGGCATCGCCGACATAGGTCAGGTGGTTGGCCTTTGCGCCCTTGCCGAAGCGCGACTTTTTGACCTCGACAAAATTGCCAATCTTGGCCTTCTCCTCCAGCACCGTGCCGGGGCGGAGCCGGGCGAAGGGGCCGACTTCGCAACCCGCGCCAATGACCGCGCCCTCGATATGGCTGTTCGCGCGGATCGTAACGCCGTCGGCGACGCTCACGCCGGGCCCGAAAAACACATTGGGTTCGATCAGGACATCGCGGCCAATGACCGTGTCTGCCGAAAACCACACCGTCTCGGGCGCGATCAGGGTCGCGCCATCGTCCATCGCCGCCTTCCGCCGCCGCGCCTGCCATTTGGCCTCCATTCCGGCGAGCTCGGCGCGGCTGTTGACGCCCGCCACTTCGTCCGCGTCGGTCTCGACGACAACGACCCGCGCCCCCTCGGCAATCGCATTGGTGGCAACATCGGGGAGATAATATTCGCCCGCTGCATTGTCATTGCCGACGCTTTCCAGCAGCCGCCACATGTCCGCGCTATGCGCGACGATCACGCCGGAATTGCACAGATCGACCGCACGTTCAGCCTCGCTTGCATCCTTATGCTCGACCATCTTGCGCACCGTGCCATCGACATCGGCAATGATGCGGCCATAGGCAGCGGTATCTGTGGGACGGAATCCCAGTACCGCGACCTTTGCATCACCTTCCAGCGCACCGCATAGCCTTTGCACGGTGGCAGCGCTTAGGAAGGGGCAATCGCCAAAGCAAACCAGAACCAACCCCTCAAAGCCCGCCAGCGCATCCTTTGCCATTAACGCAGCATGCGCCGTGCCCAGCTGCGGTTCCTGCACCACAGTTTCAACGCCGCTCCCCGCGAGTGCCGCCTCGATCTGCTCGCGCCGGTCGCCCGCGACGACAATCTGCTTGGCCGGGCTCAGCTCGGCAAAGCTGTCCAAAAGATGCATCAGCATCGGGCGGCCTGCTATCGGGTGAAGCACCTTGTGCAGGTCGGATTTCATGCGGGTGCCCTTGCCCGCGGCAAGGATGATGGCGGCAATCTGTGTCATGCGCCTGCCCATAGGAGGAAAATATTGCAGTTTCCAGAATTTGCGCATCCGATTTTGACGTCGCGAGCTTGCTTTCGCGTCCCTTTACCACAGCGTGCTTCGACTATCGTTCGCAGCGACGAATCATGTTATCCTAGGTCTGTCTGAAGGGCCCTTCGGCGAGTCGCATCCAAACAGGAGTGACCCGAATGACAAGCAGATCAAGAGACGAGCTTTTCCGCATCCAGCAGCGTTTGGCGCATAAGGGCTATGACCCCGGCATAGTCGATGGCGTATGGGGGCGTCGTACAGAGGCGGCCGTGCGCGCTTTTCAAAAGGATAATGGCTTGCTGCCCGATGGCATTGTCGGGCCGAAAACATTCCAAGCGCTGTTCGGCGAGGCGTCCAATGCCGCGCCCGTTGATAACAGCGCACTGGTCTGGTTTCAGGAAGCCCGCCGCCTGATGGGCACGACCGAGGTCGGCGGTGCGGGCAGCAATCCCGAAATACTCGATTGGGCAACCGACCGCGGCATTCCCTATAAATCGGATGACATACCCTGGTGCGGGCTGTTCGTTGCGCATTGCATCGGCAGCACCCTGCCGCGCGAACCGCTGCCCACAAATCCCCTGGGCGCACGAGCCTGGATGCAATTTGGTGCGCCTTGCGATCTGACGCTGGGTGCCGTGTTGGTGTTCTGGCGCGGCTCGCGCAATGGCTGGCAGGGGCATGTCGGTTTTTATGCAGGGGAAGAGGCAGGCGGCGTGCTGCACGTGCTGGGCGGGAACCAGTCGAACAAAGTATGCATTGCCCGGCTTGGCCGCGACCGGCTGCTCGGCGCACGCTGGCCCAGTACGGTGCCCGCCAGCAATGCAGGCGCGTTCAAGGTGGCGGCAGGAACCGGGATATTGTCATCTAACGAGGCCTGAGAGTCAGGACCCCAAAGCCTATTTGAGCAGCTGGTTCAGTTCGATAAGCGTCCCGTCGGGATCGAGGAAATTGCACCCGCGCACATTGATTGGCGGTCCGCCATTGCGCCCAGGATATTGCTGGGCGCGGAGCGGCGCGGTCATGGTGACATTGGCAATGGTCGCCGCCTTAGCGCACGCCTCCTCGACATTGGAGGTATCGGTAACGATGACATGACCGCCAATGCCGAGCCGCTTCGAATAGGGGCCGGGGTCGGGCAGCGGCGGATCGAGCCATTCCATCAGGCCGATCCAGCCAATGAAGGGATCATTGCCATTGAGCAATACAAGCCGCGCCTTCGCGCCCGGTTCGCCCGCTGGCAGGGCGACGCCCGACATTGGTAGCACCGCATCATAATTGACCTTCAGCCCCATGACATCGCGATAGACCTGCAACGAATTTTCCATGTTGCGCACAATCATCGTGACGCGGCGGATGTCGGTAGGCAACCTTTCGGCAGGTTTTTCGACACCGGGGGAGAAGCCGGCCGATTGCGGTTCCGAAGTGCTGTTGGCCGTGCACCCGGACAGCACCAGCGCGGCCGCCAAAAATGCATATTTCATTGTCCATCCTCCGCATAGGCCGCAAGCGGCAAGGCCTGACCCGATTGGCGGATCAGCGCCTTCTTCCTGAAAAACCGCAATATGCCGCTGTCTCCCATCCGGCTGGGGCCCAAGCCGGAAAGACCGAAGCTCGATTTTTCCGCCTCCCAGACCATCGAGGTCAGCGCACCGTCGTTGATCGAGACGGCCCCGACATCGAGCCGCGCTCCGACCGCTTCGGCCTCTTCCGCTGAGCCGGCGATCACGGCGCCGGACAGGCCATATATGCCCCCATTGGCCAAAGCGACCGCCTCATCAACATCGTCGAAGATCATCAAGGGGATGACCGGGCCGAATGTTTCCTCAGTCATGATCGCCATATCCGCCGTGAGATCGGCAATCACCGTGGGACGCAGATAAAGGCCACCGCCCAGCTCTTCGACCTTGCCACCCGCCAGCAATCTCGCGCCTTTGCCCAGTGCATCGTCTATCTGCGCCTGAACGATGGCCGCCTGTTTGTCGAAAATGAAGGGCCCGATATCGCCGCTGCCTATGTCGGGGTAGTTCAGGCGAACAGCTTGTGCCTGCCCGGCAAGCGCCGCGAGAAATGGTTCGGCAATGGCGCGGGCCACATAGACGCGTTCGATCGACTGGCACGCCTGCCCGCTGTTCACCACCGAGGCGCGCAGCGCAATGGCAGCGGCATGTACCGGATCGGCGCTGGCAAGGATGATCATCGGGTCCTTTCCGCCCAGCTCAAGACTGGCGGGGATGAACGCCTCTGCCGCTGCTGCACCGACCTTTCGCCCCGTGGCGGCCGAGCCTGTAAAGGCGACATAATCGACGAGCGGGACAAGCACCGCACCGGTTGCGCCATCGCCTTCGATCACACAAAGCGGGATGTCGGGCACTTCGGCAACTGCCGCCATCAAGGGCCGGATAAAGCGCGGCGTGACTTCGGACGGCTTTACAATGACCGCACAGCCCGCCATCAGCGCAGGGATCGCGTCAATCAGCGCGAGGGTAAGCGGGAAGTTCCACGGACTGATCACGCCGACGAGTGGATAAGGCACTAGCCGGGTCGAGGTCGCGATGCCGGGGATCGATGGCGGCCTGTCCTGCACCTCGGCAGATTCGATAATCGCGGCGGCCGAATGCGCCCAGCGCGCAATCAGGCGCAACGCACCGTCGACTTCGATCCGGCTGATTTTCTGCCGCCCCGTATCGCGCGTAATTGCGTCTGCAATGTCGGCAGCGTGCCGGGCAATGGCGTCGCCTAGCGCCAGCATCAGGGCGCCGCGCTCCGAAACCGTGCGCTTGGACCATGCAATTTGTGCCTCGCGCAGACGATCAGCCTCGATTGCCAATTGCCCCGCTGTCAACGGTGCGATTTCATAATCCAGCTCGCCTGTGCGCGGATTGCGGACCTTCACTGCTGCGCCTCCCACGCATCGACGATTGCTTCGCCTGTTGCCACCCAGCATTGGGGCCGCGCGGCGAGATCGCACAGCAATTTTTCCAGCGCGGAAATGCGATAGGGAAGGCCCATAATATAGGGGGTCAGATGCAGGGGGAGCATACGCCCCGCCTTTTCGCCCGCCAGCCAATCAAACGCATCGCCGATCTGTTGCGCGTAGCTGTCCGCCGAATGCTGTTGCACGGTGATGATCTGCCGGTCTGACAGTTCATGGTTTAGGGGCAAGTTGATCAGGCCATTATTGAAACGATAGGGCAGTTCGTCGTTCACCCAATCGCAGCAATAGCGCAATCCGGCCTCGCGAAGCAGATCGGGCGTATTCCAGCTTTGCGACCGCGCGATCGAGAGCCAGCCTTGTGGATGTAAGCCCGTTATTCGTTCGAGCATGTTGAGCGACTGCGCAATCAGCGCGCGTTCGTCCTCAATCGGTAACCCGCTGGCGATTGTGCCATTCATGTCGGTCGAGTGCGCAATAATCTCATGGCCCTCACGCATTATGTCGGCGACCAATTCTGGATAGCGCTCGGCTATCGCGCCGTTGGTCGCGAAGCTCGCCCTGATCCCCGCCTTAGCAAAGGCGTCAAGCAGCCGGTAGACCCCAACCCGATTGCCATAATCGCGCGCGGTGTAATGGCGGTAATCGGGATAGGCGGTCTGCATATGCCCGGGCGCGCGAAACGGCGTGTCGGTGGGGGTGATCGGGAACCATTCCAGACTGACGCAGACCCATAGCGCAACTGACCTGTCTCCCGGCCAGATAAGAGGTTTGCGCTGATGGATCGCCGACCAGTCATATAGGTCATGGTCGTAGCCGTGGCGGCGTTTGGGGTAGTCGATATAGGCGGGATCGAGGCTCATGCATCCTCCCCAAGCGAAGCTTGGGGAGGATTTGCCCTCCAAGCATCGACGATATCGCCAGCCTTGGTCAGCCATGCCCGACCGTCTGCTGCAATATGCCGCAGCGCCTCCTCGAACGGCCCGATCCGGTGTGGCTGGCCGATCAGATAGGCGTGCAACGGGATGCACATCACCGTTCCGCCTTCCTCTGCCAGCCGCTCATATTGGCGGACCAGCGTATCGGCATATTCGCGCGGGCTCATATTATAGATGAAGAAGCCATAATGGTCGTTGACCTCCAGGCTGTAGGGGATCGACACCAGATTGCCGCTCTTGGTCTTGACCTGCTGGACCTGATCGTCATGGTAGAGGTCGCAGGTGTAATCGAGACCATATTCAGCGATCAAATCAAACGTGCGTGGCGTGTGCGTGAGCGCGGGGGCAAGCCAGCCGCGGATCGTCTGCCCGGTCGCCTCGCGCACCGTTGCGACGGAGTCCTCGATAATCGCGCGCTCCTGTTCCTCCGACATGTCATAGGCGTAGCGGGTGTTGTAAATGCCGTGACTGAAAAATTCCCAGTCGCGCGCCTGTGCATCTGCGACGACCTCGGGATGGTGCTGGCATAAAGCGACGGACAGCGATACCGACCCCGGGAAGCCGTGCTTGCTCATCACATCAGCCATCCGCCAATGTGAGACGCGGTTGCTGTGGTCGCGGTGTGCATAGCCCATAACATCGGGATGCGGGCGACCCCATGCCTTGCGCTTGGGATGCGCCGGCGGATCGATCTCATAATATTCAAGGTTCGGGGCGACCCACACCGCGACCGACTTGCCGTCCGGCCAGACGATCCTGTCACGCCCGCGATAGGGCACATAATCATAGAGCTGCGGATCGCCCGTCATCTTTGCAAAAAATAGGGACAGTCCCTATTTTCCTCTGACGCCATTTTTTGCCCTCTTCTCCATCCATATAGGAAAATAGGGACTGTCCCTATTTTTTTCATTAGCGCGCCTCCAGCCAGTCGATCACGACCTGCACCGGTTCGACATCGGCATATTTCAGCTGCAGGTCGGTCAGATTGGCGAAGTGGTAGCTTTCATGCTTGTCGGCGACGCATTCGATGGGGACGATGGTGCGATAGCCGTGGCTGACCGAATCGACGGCAGTGGCGCGGACACAACCGGACGTGCTGCCACCGGTGACGACAACCGTATCGACCTTGTTGAAAACCAGCCAGCTTGCCAGCGGGGTTTCGAAAAAGGCGCTTGGCATGCGCTTTGTGTAGATCGCATCCTTGTCCTCATGAACGTCGCAGCGCGGGTCGAATTCCCAGCGCTCCGAACCGCGCTGGATATTCTGCAAGCTGTCGGGCGTGTTCGTCCGCGTTCCCCAGACGCCGGCATCGCCGCCGCCCGCCATATAGCCGACGCGCGTCCAGATGACGGGCATGTTTTTTGACCGGGCAAGCGCAGAAATGCGGTTGGTCCATTCGATCTGCATGGGATCGGTTTCATACGATGTTTTGAAATTGTCCAGATCGGTATAGGCGCGCTGGAAATCGACATTCACAATCGCCAGTTTTTCGCCGAAGCCGAATTTGTTGCGCGCCGGATTGGCCATCACATCTTCGAAAATCTGGCGCGCCGTCCGATCATCCCTTACCATTTTTGTACCAGCCAAAGGCATTTTCGACTCCTGCGCTTGCATCGCTTTTGACTTGCGGTTAGGGGCTTGTCGAGCAGAATTTGTCCGGACAACTTTTCCCTTGCCTCCAGTCACCCGCCATTATCTGACAGTCAGCGGAGCCAAAGGCAAACGCCGTGTCCATTATCGCCGGTGTGGCCCGGAAAATGGCAAAGGCCCGCCACTGCTGATGGTGCATCAAAGCCCGCGCTCCTCCCGCGAATATGAGGCGCTGATGCAGATATGGGGCACGCATTTCACCTGCATCGCGCCCGATACGCCGGGTTTTGGCCAGTCCGATCCTCTGCCGATGAGCGAGCCCGGTATCGATGATTTCGCCGATGCGCTGGCCGAATTTGTCGCAGCATTGGGCATAAAGCATCTGCCTGCCTATGGCTTTCATTCAGGCGGGATCATATTGGTCACCGCGCTCAAGCGTCATCCGGGCCTGTTCACAGGGCTTGCGATCGGCGGCTATGCGATCTGGACGCCGCAGGAGATGGCAGTTTTCGGCGATACCTATCTGCCGCCCTTTCTACCCTCAGCCTATGGCGAGCATCTGACATGGCTGTGGAACCGGATCCTCGAACAAAGCTGGTTCTTCCCCTGGTTCGACATACGGAGCGAAGCGCGGCTATCGGTTGCGCATGATGATCCGGCGCGGGTGCACGCGGTGGTCATGGAAATGCTGGATGCGGGCGATGCCTATCGCGCAGGCTATGGTGCGGTGCTGCGCGCGCCGCGCGATATTCCCCCGCCGGATGCAATAACGCCGCCTGTGCTGATCACCGCCTATGACGGCGATCCGTTGCAGGCGCATATCGACCGGCTGGGGGAGATGCCGCGAAGATGGGAGGCGCGCAAGGTGCGGACGCCCAAGGACCATCAGGATGCCAGTCTCGCATTTCTGCGCGCTTTGCCCACCGGAAATGCGGTCGACTTGCCCGAGGATCGCGATGCAGGCTTCATCCATGTGCAGACCGGAGGCTTCGACGGTCTGATCCATTGGGCAGGACCGGGCGGAGGGAGTTTGCGCCTGCACGCACCGGGCAACGAAATGCAGCAAGCGGGACCGCCGGACTTGGTGCAAATCGAGCTTCCCGGTCATGGTCTTTCGGATAATTGGCAGGGCGAGCCACCCGTCACCTGGCCCGCATGGCAAGCCGTTATCGAAGAGGCCGCCGGGCAGCTCGGTGCCCGCGACATCACCTATCCAGAGGCTGAGGCTGGCGAGGCAGAACGGCTATACCCCGATCTCAGCCCGGATCGATTTGGCAGCTATCTGACAATGGCATGGGCCATTGTGCGTGCGCGCAAATTATTCGCTCCCTGGTATCGCGCCTCGGCACAGCACGCGCTTGATTTTGATCAAGGCGCCTTGACGCCCGAGCGCCTAGCGACCGACTGCCGCGCCCTGTTGCGGGCGGTTGCAGCAAAACATTATCATCTGGCACTAAGGACGAGGGAAAGGAACTGATATGGGTATAAGGGAAGACATGCCGCTGCTTGCGCGTCATGAGGGCGTGTGGGACGGCGTCTACAGCTATTTCAATGAAAAGGACGAACTGATCGACCAGCACAAGTCGCGCCTGTTCTGCCGCTTTCCCGATGACGGACCCTATCCCTATCATCAGACAAACCATTATATGTATAACCGCACGGTCATGCTCTATTGGCAGCGGACAGGAGACCCGTCGCTTTATCTCTATGAGATGATCCAGATTTCGGACGACGGCCAGAGCCGCTGCCGCACATGGCACTGGATCCGCGACGGCAAGCTGGAAACGCGCACGGCAATACAGGAAAAGCTGGTGACGAAGGATTGGCGGAGTTTGGAAGCGTGAGGATCCTCCCCAAGCTTGCTTGGGGAGGGGGACCGTCCGCAGGACGGTGGAGGGGTGTTGCGGGTTTCGAATACCCCTCCACCGCTCCTCGAGCGGTCCCCCTCCCCATCCTTCGGATGGGGAGGATTTAAGTGCCCCGCACCCTGTGCGAGAAAATCTGGAACGCCCATGTCATCACCGATCTGGGCAATAGTGCGGCGCTGATCGCCATCGACCGCATCTTCCTGCACGAACGGACGGGGGCGGCAGCGTTGCGATCCATGGCAGAGGCAGGGCGAAGCGTCGCCGATCCGGCACGTGTCTTTGCAGTGATGGATCATATTGTCGATACAAGGCCGGGTCGCGGCGACAGCACATTAATGCAAGGCGGCGAAGCTTTCATTACCGAAACCCGCGCCGCGTGCCTTGCCGCCGGAATTACGCTGTTCGATGTCAACGATCCCGAGCAGGGCATTACCCATGTCATTTCGCCCGAATTAGGCATCGTGCTGCCCGGCCTGACGCTGATCGCGCCCGATAGCCACACATGCACGCAAGGCGCATTCGGCGCGCTCGCCTGGGGCATCGGGTCGAGCGAGGCCGAACATGCGATGGTGACCGGCATGTTGCGGGTGGCAAAGCCAAAGACGATGCGGGTCACCTACTCGGGCTCGCTGCCCAGCGGCGTGACCGCGAAGGACATGATCCTGCATCTGATCGCGCAGGAAGGTGCAGGCGGCGGCAAAGGGCATATCGTCGAATTTGCCGGAGAGGCCGTGCGCGCGCTCGATATGGAAGCGCGGATGACCCTGTGCAACATGGCAACCGAATTCGCGGCGTTCAGCGGCATTGTCGCACCGGATCAGAAGACCTTCGACTATCTCAAAGGCCGCCGCTATGCGCCCGATCCGCTGCCCGACTGGAGCGACCTCAATAGCGACGAAGGCGCACCTTTCGACCGCGAGATCACCATCAACGCTGCAAGCATTGAACCAATGGTCAGCTGGGGCACCTCGCCCGAGCACAGCATTGGCATTTCCCAAAAAATAGGGACTGTCCCTATTTATTCCCGTCCGCTCGAATATATGGGCCTTGAACCCGGCCAACCTATAGCGGGCATCCCGATTGACGTTGCGTTCATCGGCAGTTGCACCAACAGCCGGATCAGCGACCTTCGCCGCGCTGCTGCCATCGTCAAGGGCAAGCATGTAGCGAATGACGTGCTTGCGCTTGTTGTGCCGGGATCGTCGGCAGTCAAGCGCGCAGCCGAGGCCGAGGGGCTGGACCGCATCTTTACAGACGCTGGTTTCCAGTGGCGCGAAAGCGGCTGCTCGCTTTGCTTCTACGCAGGCGGTGAGAGCTTCCCGCCGGGTAGCCGGGTCATCTCCTCCACCAATCGCAATTTCGAAGGGCGGCAGGGCCCCGGCATCCGCACCCATATCGCCAGCCCCGAGATAGTTGCGGCAAGCGCGATAGCGGGGCGGATTACAGCACCGGAGGGTTTCGGGTCATGAAGCGCTTCACCGCCCTCACCTCGATTGTTGCGCCCTTGCTGCGCGATAATATCGACACTGACACGATTATCCCGTCGCGCGAGATGAAATCGACCGGGAAAAGCGGGCTTGCGGATGGACTGTTCGCGCCATGGCGCTATCTTGATGCCGAGGCGCGAACCGCGGCCCCCGATTTTGTCCTAAACCAGCCCGCATTTGCAGCGGCGCGTATACTGGCGGGCGGTGCCAATTTCGGCTGCGGGTCGAGCCGCGAACATGCCGTCTGGGCACTGGCCGAATATGGCATCAGGTGCGTGATCGCGGAGAGTTTCGCGCCGATTTTCTACAATAATTGCATGCGCAACGGGGTGTTGCCGATTGTGCTGGCAAAAGACGCTATCGCTGAACTGGCCGGTCAGCAGGTGACCGTCGACCTTGAAGCGCAGACTGTCGGCGCCTATCGCTTCGTCATAGACGCGGAGGCGAAGGCCATGCTGCTCGGCGGCCTCGACGCCATCGACCTGACCTTGCAACATCGCGACACCTATGCCGCATGGCAGGCCAAGGATCGGCAAGACCGACCGTGGGTGTACTTGACTCCTCTCCAAGCAAAGCTTGGGGAGGGGGACCATGAAGCGAAGCTTCATGGTGGAGGGGTATCTCGCCGCCTGCACCACACCAACGAAGCGGTCATTCGCGCTCGCAAACTTCGCCGTGAGATGTCACTGCCCGAGCGTCGAATTTGGGCAATTTTGCGTAGCCGGCCCGGAGGACTAAAATTCAGAAGACAGCATCCTGCAGGCCCATATACATTGGACTTTTACTGCGCGACCGCTCGTCTATGCGTCGAAATTGACGGCGAGGCTCATAACTTTGGCACTCGCCCCCAGCGCGATGAGGCAAGAGACATTTTTCTTTCAGATCATGGCATATTCACGTTGCGTATCGCTGCAAGCGAAGCCGAGCGCGATCTGGATGCCGTAATCAAGCATATCGTTGAAACTGCCAGGGCGAGGATACCCCTCCACCATTCCGATTCTCGGAATGGTCCCCCTCCCCGTCTTGCAGACGGGGAGGAAAAAAGGTGACACAAATCCTCATCTCCGAAGTTGGTCCGCGGGACGGGTTGCAATCGACGCAGCGGATCATGCCGCTGGAGGCCAAGAAGGCGTGGATCGCGGCGGAGGCCGATGCGGGCGTGCGCGAAATCGAGGTAGGGAGTTTTGCGCCGCCGTCGCTGTTGCCGCAAATGGCCGATACCGCAGAGCTGGTTGCCTATGCGAGAACGATAATCGGCCTGAATGTTGTCGCGCTTGTCCCTAATGCCAAGGGCGCGGCGCGCGCGGTGGAGGCGGGTGTGCATGGCATGTCGATCCCCTTTTCCATGTCGGAAACGCACAGCATCAAAAATGTCCGCAAGACACATGCGGAAATGATTGAGGAGATTCGTGCGGTTGCCGGCATCGCGCGTGAGGCGGGCATCCATTTCGCGGTCGGGCTTTCGACGGCCTTTGGCTGCACGATGGAGGGACCGGTGAGTGAGGATCAGGTGGTCCGTCTAGCAGAGGTCGCAGCAGAGGCAGGCGCGCAGGAATTCAGCCTGTCCGACACGACAGGTTATGCCAACCCGGCACAGGTCAAGCGACTGGTACGCAAAGTTCGTGCGGCGGTCGGTGCGGAGCGGATGACGACGCTGCACCTGCACAACACGCGCGGGCTTGGCCTCGCCAATGTGCTTGCCGGGCTGGACGAAGGTATCACCACTTTCGATGCGTCGCTGGGCGGCATCGGCGGCTGCCCATTCGCGCCGGGGGCGTCGGGCAATATTGTAACCGAGGATCTGGTGTTCATGCTGGAAGCGATGGGGGTCGATACGGGGATCGACCTCGAAAAGCTGCTGAAGGTCCGCGAGATTGTGCGCGCGGCCCTACCCGGCGAGCCACTATACGGCTTTACGCCTGATGCAGGGCTGCCACTGGGATTTCAAACATAAACTCTGCGATCTCTGCGCCCTCTGCGTGAACCAGACTATTTCACGCAGAGGGCGCAGAGATCGCTGAGAAAGGGATGATTATGAGTTCGCCTTCCCCCCTCTCCGGCCTTCGCGTCGTCGAATTCACGCACATGGTGATGGGCCCCACGGTCGGGCATATCCTTGCCAGCCTGGGTGCCGAAGTCATTCGCGTCGAGCCGGTCGGCGGCGATCAGACGCGGCGCTTGCTGGGCTCGGGCGCAGGCTATTTCCCGATGTACAACCGGCACAAGCAATCGATCTGCCTCGATCTCAAATCGCCTAAGGGGTTGGAAGTTGCCAAAAAGTTGTGCGCGGGAGCGGATATATTGGTCGAAAATTATCGCCCCGGCGCGCTCGACCGGCTGGGACTCGATTTTGAGGCGCTGCGCGCCACAAACCCGCGACTGATCTATTGCAGCGAAAAGGGCTTCCTTCCCGGCCCCTATGAAGACCGCACCGCGCTTGATGAAGTTGCGCAGATGATGGGCGGGCTTGCATATATGACCGGCCCGCCGGGCAAGCCGCTGCGCGCTGGCGCAAGCGTGATAGATGTAACCGGCGGCATGTTCGGCGTGATCGGCATTCTTGCTGCGCTGGAGGAGCGCCACCGCACGGGCAAAGGGCAGAAGGTCATTGCCTCGCTGTTCGAGACCACCGTCTATCTGGTCGGCCAGCATATGGCGCAATTTGCCGCTACCGGAAAACCCGCTGCGCCCATGCCCGCGCGCATTTCGGCTTGGGCGATTTATGACGTCTTCGAAACGCGCGATGAGCCGGTGTTTATCGGCGTGGTCACCGACGCGCTGTGGGAGAAATTCTGCGCATTGTTCGGGCTCAATGCGCTGTGGGCCGATGAGACTTTGCGCAAGAATAACGACCGCGTGCTGGCTCGCGAACGGATAATGCCTGAAATCCGTGCGCTGATTGCTGGCTTTACACGCGCGGAGGTGATTGCCAGGCTCGACGGTAGCGGCCTGCCCTTTGCACCCATCGGCAAGCCCGAGGAACTGTTCGACGACCCGCATTTACTGGTATCGGACGGGCTGGAGCCGGTAACTCTCGACGATGGCACGCAGACGATGCTGCCGACGCTGCCGCTGACGATGAACGGGGCGCGGCCCTCTGCAGCAGCGCGGCTGCCGGAAGCGGGGGCGGATAGCGCGGCGGTACTGGCAGGTTTGGGGTATTCCGAGGCGGAGATTGCGGCGTTGCGCGAGGCGGGAGCCCTCGAATAGGTGGTGCACCCAACTGGATTCGAACCAGTGGCCCCCAGATTAGGAATCTGATGCTCTATCCTGCTGAGCTATGGGTGCGCCCACCGGCCTCAATAGCGACGGTGCTTGATGGGGTCAAACTCACTATAAGGACGGGGTTAAACGGGTTGGCCAATACGGTTCAGAATCATCATTGTTCGTCACCCCGTGCTTGACACGGGGTTAGGCTTTTTTTTCTGCACGCCGGGGGGAAAGCCAAGCCCCGCATCAAGTGCGGGGCGACGCGAATGAAGAGACTGTTTTAAAAAGGTAAAGTCCTCGAACGCGCTCAATTTTTCGCCTCGGGCGGGACAAAGGGAAGAGGCAGCGGGGCGACGGTGATGCCTTCGTCGAAAAGCGCCTGTGCCTCGTCCGGGCTGGCAGAGCCGTGGATGATGCGCGTCGGCGTTTCACCATAATGGATCGCGCGCGCTTCTTCGGCAAATTTGTTGCCGACCCAATCGGAATTTTCAAGCATGCGGCTTTGCAGACGCGAAAGTTCGCCGATCACCTTCTCGATCTCGGCGGGCATCTCGGGTTGGTTGCTGACCGCGACATTTTGGTCCGGCTCGGGCGCAGCATTCTGGACCGGTGCGAGCGCGCGTCCTTGATTGCCCTTGCGCGCGATATTGGGGGCCATGACGGCTTTGGTCACTGCCGCGGTGTCGCACACCGGGCAGCATAAAAGCTGCGCTGTCAGCTGCCGCTCAAATTCCGCTGAGGAGGCAAACCATCCCTCGAAACGGTGCCCTTGCGGTGTGCAGACAAGATCGAATGCAATCACGAAGCGCTGCCCGCCAGCATCGCGTTCAATTTGCCGCTGCGATCAAGCGCGGCGAGATCGTCGCTGCCGCCGACATGCGTGCCATCAATGAAGATTTGCGGCACGGTGGTCCGCCCATTGGAGCGCGCAAGCATTTCCTCGCGGCGCGGTCCGCCAGATGCGTCAAATTCTTCATAATCCACGCCCTTATCCTCCAGAAGCAGCTTCGCGCGGAAGCAGTAGGGACAGGCGAATTTCGTGTAGATTTCTACTTTAGCAACCATGGGGCTGAAATGGGACGCAGCGACCGTCAAGTCAAGGTGCATGGGCCATAGAGGCAGGCATGGTCTCCAGCCCCTGCGGCAGGACGCGCGCCCAACAGATAATAGTCACTGCCGCCGCGCCGCCTTTCTTCAATGTGCGCACACAGGCATCGGCGGTTGCGCCGCTGGTATAGACATCATCGACCAGCAGGATATGCCGCCCCTTTACCTGCCCTGCCCTTGCCGGATCGAGTGCAAAGGCACCCGCGACCATGCGGCGGCGCTCCTTCCCCGAAAGACCCCCTAGCGGCGTGGTGCGACGCGTGCGTTTCAAAACATCGGGGCTGTGCGCCCTGCCTGTCATTTCGGAGAGCGCGCGCGCGATCAGCACCGACTGGTTGAAGCTGCGCATCCAGAGCCTTGTCCAGTGCAATGGCACAGCCACCAGCAGCGCATCGTCTGGCAAGGCATTGACATGACGCACGAGCAAACGGGCAATCACCCTGGCAAGCCCGATCCGCCCGCCATATTTGAGGCGCAGGGCAACGTCGCTGGCGATATCGCCATAGGCGACTGCTGCCTTGATGCCATCGTGCCTTGGCGCTTTCACCAGGCAGGCGGCACAGCTTTGTGCATCATCGGTGGCATAGGGCAGCGGCAGGTCGCAATGAGCGCAACAGGGTGCCCCAAGAAACACCAGGCTGTTCCAGCACACAGCACAAAAACTGCCCCCTTCGCCGTCGAGCGAGCCGCATGACGGGCACCGCTGCGGCAGGGCAAAGTCGGCTATAGCCCGAAAAGGCAGGGTCCAATTGTCCACGCCCCCTTGTCCGACAGCGAAGGCCACGGCACAAGCGCCAAATGCCCGAAGCCATCCCGCCCATATTCGACAGCAAGCGCCGCATGGCGATGCGCGTGCGGGCGAAGCGGCGCGGATTTCTGCAGTCCTTTCTGCTGCAACATATGGCCGACGAACTGGCCGAACGCCTCGCCTGCGTGTCGCGCAGTTTCGAAAATGCCCTGCTGATCGGCCCGATTGCGGCATTCGCGCCGCAAATTGTCGGCGACCGCGCAGATCGGATCACGACCGGCATCATGGCTGACGAAGAGTATCTGCCCTATCCGCCCGAGAGTTTCGACCTGATCCTGTCAGCGGGAACGCTCGACAGCGTCAACGACCTGCCCGGCGCGCTGATCCAGCTGCGCCGCGCGCTTGTGCCAGACGGGCTGTTTCTGGGCTCGCTTTATGGCGCGGGCTCGCTCGGCACGTTGAAGGCAGCCCTGCTGTCGGGCGAAGCGACAGGGGCACGCGCGCATGTCCATCCCCAGATCGACCTAGGGTCAATGTCGGACCTTATGACGCGCGCCGGTTTCGCACTGCCGGTTTGTGACATCGACCGGCTGGAGATACGCTATGCCAGCTGGCGGCGGCTGGTCGATGATCTGCGCGATGCTGGCGCCGGCAATGTGCTGAGCGCGGCGCGGCATTTTGAGCGGGGCTTGCCAGCCGGGCTTGACCGTTTCTGGCAGGAAAAAGCCGCACCCAACGGACGCGTCAGCGAGACATTCGCTTTCCTGCATGTGAGCGGCTGGGCCCCCTCCCCCGCACAACCAAAGCCTGCGCGCCGGGGCAGCGGACAGGTTTCGCTGGCGGATATCTTCCCGATACGGACTGGCTAAAACAGCCTGTCGAGCAGATCGAGCAACGGCAGATCGGCTGGCGGCATCTCCAAATCGCGCATTTCGGAGACGGTGAACCAGCCCAGTTCGGGGCTTTCAAGCGCAACGGGTTCGCCGCTCCATTGCTTACAGGAGAACAGCAGCAGCAAAAGCGGCCGTTCGCCAATCGTTGCGCTGGCGAAGCAGGCGGGGACAAGATCGGTCGGCTCGACACCGATCGAAAGTTCCTCGGCAAGTTCACGGGCCAGCGCCGCTTCCGGGGTTTCGCCATCCTCTATCTTGCCGCCGGGAAACTCCCACAGGCCCGCCATCGATCGGCCACGCGGACGGCGCTGCAATAGGATTTTGCCATCGTCCGACTGCAAAGCGGCAGCAACAACCAGCAAAGGCAATGTCGGATTATTTTGCATATGCGCGCGCCTTCGAAAGTTTTTGTTAAGATTCTTGTGAAAAAAGAGGCTTGCTCGCAACCTACCAGAAAGATGGGGCCACAGATGTTGGATCTTATTCGGGGCATTGTCAAATGCCAGTCGGGGGCGACGGCAATAGAGTATGGATTGATCGTGTCGTTAATCGTCATCGCAATGGTGGGGGCTCTCGGTGCGTTCGCGGATAACTCGACCGGAATGTGGAACACTGTTTCCAACAAGGTCGTCAACGCCGGGAACTAACCGTTTGTTAGGATTTAGGCATTATCGGTCCAAAATCAGCCAGAATAACAGGCTGACCGGGTGAATGTTGAACAGGAGACTAGAAATGAAAATGATCAAAAAGCTTTTCAAGAACGAAGAAGGCGCAACGGCTATCGAATACGGCCTGATCGCTGCTCTGATCGCTGTTGCCGCGATTTCGGCAATGTCGGCTCTGGGCGACAATCTTGACAACACCTTCACGACCGTGAGCAACGAACTCGACTAATCGTCGTATCGTTTGAACTTCGGTTCGAATTGCAAAGGGGCGGTATCCGAAAGGGTGCCGCCCCTTTCTGCATGGCGCGCCGGCATTCCCGAACAATGCGCAAACCAACAACTGCCGTTAACGAGTTGGCGAGGATTGTTTGCTATCGCCAATGCCAGTGATTTTACAAGACAGCGGGACCGATGAACCAGCCTTTCTATCCGCCGGAAAATGACGCAAAGCGTGAGCAGAACAGGGATAGCCTGTTCGTCAAGGCGGTGCTGCGCTTTCCAGCGAGCGGCGAGGAAAAAGAGGTCCGCGTTCGCAACATCTCCTCGGGCGGATTGATGGCCGAAGCACCGCTGCGCACGCCGCGTGGCGATCCTCTGGAAGTGCATCTGCGCAATATCGGCTGGGTCAGCGGCAAGGTCGCCTGGGTCGCCGAATCGCGCTTTGGCATTGCCTTTGACTATCCGATCGACCCCAAAATGCTCGCGGTGCGCGAACAGAGCGGCTACGAGATTCCGCGCTATCTGGCGAAGCTGGACACTCCGGTCGCCCAGCAGGCGAAAAAGCTGCGCCCGATCTGATCGTTGGCCGCGCCGTCAGTCGGTCAGGCAGTAAATATCCACCGGCACAGTGATGCGATCAAGCACCTGGCCCACCGGATAGGCTGATTTCGCGCCATCCTCGGCTGCCTTTTCGAGCAAATCGCGCTTTTCCTGCCCCGAAATCACGATCATCGTCGTGCGCGCCGCGGCAATCGCTGCGGCAGTCAGCGTTACCCGGTTCACCGGCGCTTCGGGCGGCAGCGGATCAGGAGCAACGCCAACCGCGCGGCGGTCTTTGGCCGCATTCAACGCTGCATCGAGGTCGGGGCCAGGGAATATTGACGCGGTATGGCCGTCGGTCCCCATGCCCAGCCATACCAGATCGGGCGGCCAGTGCAGGTCCATCAGCCGCGCATTTGCCGCATTTCCGGCCAGATGATGATCGGCGGCATCACTGGTCAAAGGCAGGACGCGCGCGCCCTTTGGCAGGAAAATCTTGGCCAGCATGGCGACATTCGACAAAGGATCGCTGACCGGGACCAGCCGGTCGTCGGTCGGAATGATCGTCACGCCTTTCCAGCGCAGCGGCGCATCGGCGAGTTTTTGCAGGATCGGTACCGGGGTTGAACCGCCGGGGAAAGCCACCAAAGCCTGCCCACGCGCATCGAGCGCGCTTTCGATGATGAAGCTGACATCGCCGACGACGCCATCGACCAGTTCATCGACCGAATCGAAATCCCACCACTCAATCTCTTCCGCCATGACCTATCCCTTTTGGCTGTGCTTCATGCGGGCAGCGCATAGGCGCGTTGATCGGCCATTCCCATAGAAATCAGCAGCGGATCTTCGGCCTGCCGCTTTTGAAACTCTGCCTTGCCCGAAAGCCCGCGCCAACCAATGGCAATCAGCGCCTGTGCGACCGGCGCGCCCAGCGTGGTGCCGGGGCCGAGGATGGCGATCCGGTCAGGACAAAATTCGCGCGCGGCGACCTGCACCGCTTTGGTGAAATCATAGGTCGCGTTGATTTGCGCGCCAAGCGTATAGTCGTAAATCGCTGCCGGATCGAACGCCTTGGGCGACCAGATGCGGCCGGTGCCATCGATGGCGGCGATGTCGCCGTTGCCAAAGTCGGCTAGCGGATTGGAGGCTTGTGCCAATGGCACGATATGGTCGAGCAAGGGCGAATGAAAGGCGGCATGATAATTCAACTTCAGCGGGAAGCGGTCATCCTTGGGTAGCCGTTCCATCAGCCATTTCAGGCCGTCATCGTCGCCCGCAAAAACGATCATTGCGCCCAGACGGATCGAGACATGGACGTTGCGCCCGGCAGCTTCGGCCAGCACAGCCCCAACCTCGGCCGCTTTGGCGGGATCGATGCGCCAGTCAGCATCGGCCATCGACCAGACGACCTGCCCGCCAACACCCTTGTCGTGCATCAGCCCGCCCATAGTGTTAACCAGCCGCGCGCCTGCATCGAAATCGAGCACGCCTGCGCAGGCAAGCGCCAGATACCAGCCCATAGAATTGCCGGTGACCGCAACGATTTCATAGCGCTCGCGATCGATGGCAGCGAAGTCGGCTAGCGCGCAGGCGTAGATCAGAAGCGAAGCATTATCGCCCGGCATGTGCAGCGACGGACTGTATTTTTCCGCAGCGTCGAGCGCGGTGATGGTTGGCTGGCCTTGCGCCGCGCGATAGGCATCGAGCCGCGCGACCCGCTCGCCTCCACCCGCATAATAGCGTTGCAGATAACCAATCTCGGTAGCGTTATAGGTGCCGCGACCGGGGCAGATGACGAGGAGCTTTTCTTTCACTTGCCCACTGCCTTCATCGCCGCTGCGACTATTGACTCCTTGCTAGGCAGGGTCAACTCCGCCGCCGGGCCGAGTGCGATGAAACAGTCGTCGGCGGTCAGCCGACTGACATCATTGCCGCGCCCTGCTTCGGTCAGGATCGTCATCACTTTTTCGGACGGGCTCCCCGCACGGCGGCATTCATCGACGATCAGGATTTTCTGCACATCGGCAACCGCCGCAATTATTCCTGCCTCGTTCAGCGGATGCAGCCAGCGCAGATCGATGATGCGTAAATCGATTCCTGCAGCGCGCAGCTCCCGTTCGGCTTTGCGCGACAGATAATGGCCGTTGCCATAAGTAACGATCGCAAGCTGCCTGCCCTTTCCATGCACGGCAAGTTCGCCCAGCGCTATCGGCGACGCGGCACCGGGCGCGACATAGTCTGCGGTCCAGCCGCCGTCACCAGCATCCAACAAGTCGGTGGTATGATAGAGCGCAATCGGCTCGACAAACACCACCACGCGGCCATCCTCATGCGCCAGACGCACGCATTCGCGCAGCATCGCAGGCGCATCGGCGGCGCAGCTTGGCACGGCAACGATGATCCCCGGAATATCGGTCAGCACCGCGAGGCTATTGTCGTTATGGAAATGGCCGCCGAAACCCTTTTGATAGGGCAGTCCTGCGATACGCAGCACCATCGGGTTGCGATATTGGCCGTTCGAGAAGAAGCTGAGCGTTGCCGCCTCGCCCCTGATCTGATCCTCCGCATTGTGCAGATAGGCAAGGAACTGGATTTCGGGGATCGGGACGAAGCCATTATGCCCCATGCCGATGGCGAGGCCCAATATGGTCTGTTCGTCGAGCAAAGTATCGAAAACCCGCGCTGCGCCGAACTTGTCGGCAAACCCCTGTGTCACGCCATAGACCCCACCCTTACGCGCGACATCTTCGCCGAACAGCGCGATATTCGGGCAACGCAGCATCAGGTCAGCGAGTGCGAAATTGATCGATTTCGCCAGCGTGACGGGTTTGGCGAGATTGCGCTCGTCCTTCGCAAACAAGGCCTTACGCGCCGCAGCATCGGGGAGTGGCGGAAGCGGTTTATCGCCAACCGGCGGAATTATCGGCTGCATGACCTGTTCCGCTGTCACCAGCTTTGGCCGCGACAGTGCCTCGCCCGCGACGCGCTCAACGCGTGCACGCATCTCTTCATAGCGCGCCACAATCTCTTCACGCATCATGCCGCCATGCTCGAGCAGCAACCGTGCGCTGTGCAGCAACGGATCCTGCGCCTCGTTTGCCTCGATCAGGTCGAGCGCCGAATAGCTTGGCTCCACATCTGCGCCGGCATGGCCCATCAGCCGGACGGTGCGCATATGCAGGAAAACCGGTCTGCGCCGCGAACGGGCATAGTGCACGGCCTCTTCGCATCCGCGCAAGGCATCGGCAAGATCGACGCCATCGCACTGTATATAATGCAGCGCTGGCCGCTGGCTGAAATTCGCTTCGATCCAGCCGCCGGGCGTGCGCACCGATATGCCAATGCCATTATCCTCACACAGGAAAATGATCGGCATGGGAAGATGCTGGTATGCCGCCCAGGCCGCAGCATTGAACGCGCCCTGGGCAGTCGAATGGTTGGCCGAGGCATCGCCGAAAGTGCACAGGATAACCGCGTCATGCGGCAATGCCACATCCTCCAGCTTCAGCCGCTGCGCCATACCGATGCTGTGCGCTGCGCCCACGGCCTTTGGCAGGTGCGAAGCGATTGTGCTTGTCTGCGGCGGCACGAAAGTCTGTGCGCAGCCAAGCACCTTGTGCCGACCGCCAGAGATCGGGTCCTCCGCCGAAGCCGCGAAGCTCAATGCCATATCATAAAGCGGAGTCAGCCCACCCTCCTGCTTCTTGCGCTGGATCAGGAAGGCGGCATCGCGATAGTGGAGAAAGGCCATGTCGGTCTGGCGCGTCGCCGTTGCCATCGCCGCCAGCCCCTCATGCCCCGAACTGCCAATGGAATAAAAGGTTTTGCCTTTTGCGCGGCGCGCCCAAAGGTCGAGGTGGCGCGACATGATCTGCGTATCGAACAGGTCGACCAGCTTGTGCGCGGGCGGGATGGTTATTGCCGCATTGCTGCACGGAGGCGGCAGGTCGCCGGCCAGGACTTTGCGGGAAAAGGCTTCGTCGATGACGGTCGGACGGTCGAACATGACGGGGGATTAGGGGGAAACGACTGCCCCTGCAACACGCAGTGCTTCGATTTCAGCCTCGCCAAAACCTGCTTCGCCCAGGACGGCAGCATAATCGCCACCCTTTGCCGGTATGGCGAAGTTTTCCGCAATGTGTTGCGTCGCGAGGCGGGGTGCAACCTGCGGGTGCAGCCAGCGCCCGTCCTTGACGATAGCCGCACGCGCTGAATTGGCGGGATGGTCAGCTGCCTCGACATAATCGAGCACCGGCGTGACGCAGGCGTCGGTCAGCGCGAAAATCGCTTCCCATTCGTCGCGGGTTTTCGAAGCGAACACCTCTTCCAGCATCCGGTGCTGTTCCGGCCATTTGGTCCGGTCATGTTGCCCGCCATAGGCTTCCAGATCGACCGGCAATCGCTCCATCATCGCCGCAAAAAATTGCGGTTCGATGCAACCCACGGCCATGAACTTGGCGTCGCTGGTCGCGTAGCAGCGATAAAATGGCGCAGCTCCGTCAAGCAAATTTGCCTCGCGCGCCGTCTGCCACTGGCCAAGGCCCGCCATGCCGTGGACAAAACTCATCAGGCTGTGCGTGCCATCGACAATTGCGGCGTCAACCACATTGCCTTTGCCTGTTACGCCTCGCTCGATCAGCGCAGCCAAGATGCCGGTGACGAGGAACATGCTGCCCCCACCGAAATCGCCGACCATGTTCAGCGGCGGCACCGGCGGCTGCCCATCCTTGCCGATGGCGTTCAGCACGCCGGTCATGCCGATATAGTTGATGTCATGCCCCGCCATCTGGCTCCACGGTCCGCTTTGCCCCCAGCCGGTCATTCGGCCATAGATCAAGCGCGGGTTCACTGCGTGGCAGGCCTCGGGCCCTACTCCCATCCGCTCGGTCACGCCCGGGCGAAGCCCTTCGATCAGCACATCGGCGCTGGCGACCATTTTGAGCAGCGCCTCGACGGCCTCGGGCTTTTTAAGGTCGAACACAATCGAGCGCTTGCCACGCCCGTCTATGGCTTTCGGCATACCCCCGCCGGGCCGATCCACGACGATCACATCGGCGCCATAATCGGCAAGCAACTGCCCCGCATATGGGCCGGGGCCTATGCCCGCGAGCTCGATCACCTTGATGCCGTTTAGCGGGCCTTGGCGAGGCATAAAATTCTCCGTTTAATCGTTCGGTTAAACTAGCTTAAAGTGGCGGCGCGGACGAGACAAGCTGCATCGCTTTTATGGCGAGCGAGGTGCCATTTTTTTCACGCGAAGAACGAAAGGCTAAAAAGGAAAAAAGTAAAGTGATGATTCCGCTTCGGCACACAAGAACAAAAATCTTCCCGCCTTTTTTACCTTTGTTTCTTTGCGTGAAACCATTTCACACACCTATCGACTCTGCCGCCCCTGGATTAAGGCATCCACAACGTTGGGGTCAGCCAGTGTCGAGGTATCACCAAGCAAACCAAAATCATTCTCTGCAATCTTTCGCAATATCCGCCGCATGATTTTGCCGCTGCGCGTCTTGGGCAGCGCCGGGGTAAAATGGATATGGTCGGGCGAAGCAATCGGACCAATTTCGGTGCGGACCTGCGCGCGCAATTCTGCGGCCAGCGCGTCTGACGCCTCCTCGCCAGCGTTTAGCGTGACGTAGCAGTAAATGCCCTGCCCCTTTATGTCGTGCGGGAAGCCGACGACCGCAGCCTCGGCCACCTTGTCGTGGAGCACCAGCGCGCTTTCGACCTCTGCCGTGCCCATGCGGTGCCCCGAAACATTGATCACATCATCGACGCGGCCGGTGATCCAATAATAGCCATCCTCATCGCGGCGGCAGCCGTCTCCGGTGAAATATTTGCCGCGGTACGTCGAAAAATAGGTCGCGGCGAAACGGTCATGATCGCCATAAACGCTGCGCGCCTGCCCCGGCCAGCTATGGGTGATGCACAGATTGCCGCTGGTTGCACCTTCCAGAACGGCACCCTCGGCATCGACCAGTTGCGGCTGAATGCCGAAGAAAGGCCGGCCAGCGCTGCCGGGTTTCATGCCATGCGCGCCGGGAAGCGTGGTGATCATCACCCCGCCAGTCTCTGTCTGCCACCAGGTGTCGACGATGGGCAGTTTCCCCTCGCCGACCGTCGCATGATACCAGCGCCAGGCTTCAGGATTGATCGGCTCGCCCACCGTGCCAAGCAGGCGCAGCGACTGGCGCGAACGCGCCTGCACCGGCGCATCGCCATCGCGCATCAGAGCGCGCAGCGCTGTGGGTGCAGTGTAAAAAATATTGACCCGATGCCGGTCGATAATGTCCCAGAACCGCCCGCTGTCGGGATAGCTCGGGATACCTTCGAAAATCACGCTGGTCCCGCCATTTTGCAGCGGGCCATAAACGACATAGCTGTGCCCGGTAACCCAGCCAATGTCGGCCGAGCAGAAAAAGACTTGTCCCGGACGGTAGTCGAACACATAGTAGAATGTGGTCGCGGTCCAGACGGCATAGCCGCCGGTGGTATGCAGCACGCCTTTGGGCTTTCCGGTGCTGCCACTGGTGTAGAGGATGAACAGCGGGTCCTCGGCCTGCATCGGTTCGCACGGGCATTCGGCGACGACATCCATCTCATGAAACCAATGGTCGCGGCCTGCGCGCATGTCGACCGCATCGCCCGTGTGGCGCACAACCAGCACAGCCTCGACGCCCGAAACCTTTTCGAGCGCGGCATCAATATTGGCTTTTAGTGGAACAGCTTTGCCGCCTCGCACCGCGCTGTCGGCGCAAATGACGAAGCGGCTGGCACAATCCTCGATCCGTCCAGCAATAGCCTCTGGTGAGAAGCCGCCGAACACAACGCTGTGGATCGCCCCGATCCGCGCGCAGGCCAGCATCGCCACTGCGCCTTCGATACACATCGGCATATAGATGGTGACGCGCTCGCCTTTGCTGACGCCAAGCGCTTTCAGGCAATTGGCCATGCGGATGACCTCTGCCTGCAGTTCGGCATAGCTGACACGGCGCGGCTCTTTGGCCGGGTCGTCAGGTTCAAAGATGAAGGCGGTTGTATCGCCGCGCCCCGCCGCGACATGGCGATCAACGGCATTGTGGCAAAGGTTCAGGACGCCATCCTCATACCATTTGATGCTGACCGGATCGTATGACCAGTTGCCGATAATAGTGGGCGGAGTGAACCAGTCGATCCGCTTTGCCTGTTCGGCCCAAAATGCATCGGGGTCAGCGATGCTTTGCGCATATAGCCGATCATAGTGGGCAGCACTGCAAAGCGTGTCGCGGGCCGCGCTTTCGGGGATCGGGAACCAGTCCTGATGCTCGCTCACTTGCTCTCTCCTGCATACAAGCATAGTATTGGTCGCAAGCTTTGGTGGAGTAGGTCGGGTGATTCAAGGGTAAACAATAGGCGGGGCCAACCCTGCCATCTGACACCGTCATGCTGAACTTGTTTCAGCATCCATCTTGCCTCTCAGGCCGAAGGGATGAGAGGCGGAGTGGACCCTGAAACAAGTTCAAGGCGACGACCTAAAATAGCCTTGATTACCCTAGGAACTTCGCAAAAATGCCCAAACTCCAAAACAAAACCGCCCTCATCACCGGCGCTGCGCGAGGCATTGGCGAAGCAATTGCTCGCTGCTTCGCGAGTGAAGGGGCCTCTGTCGTCATCGCCGACATCGACGTCGAAAATGGCCAGCGCGTTGCCGATGTAATCGGAGGCCGGTTTTTCGAACTCGATGTCGCTTCCGAAAACGACTGGAACCGCCTCGCCGCCGCCCACCCGACAATGGACATTGTCGTCAACAATGCCGGCATAACAGGTTTTGAAAATGCTCCGGGACCGCACGATCCCGAACATGCAAGCCTTGCCGAATGGCACCGCGTCCATGCCGTCAATCTCGACGGCTGCTTTCTGGGCTGTCGCTATGCCATTGGCGCAATGAAGGCCAAGGGCGAGGGCGCGATCATCAACATGTCGTCGCGTTCAGGTCTTGTCGGCATCCCGGGTGCTGCGGCCTATGCCTCATCCAAGGCCGCAATCCGCAACCATACAAAATCGGTTGCGCTTTATTGCGCGCAGCAGGGCTGGCGTATCCGCTGCAACTCGATCCATCCGGCGGCAATATTGACGCCGATGTGGGAGGCTTTGATCGGAGACGGCCCTGGCCGTGAGGCGCGCATGGCGGCGATGGTATCCGATACGCCTCTCAAGCGGTTCGGCACGGTCGAGGAGGTCGCAGCACTCGCCCTGCTGCTGGCCAGCGACGATGCCGCATATATGACGGGCAGCGAACTGCATCTCGATGGCGGGTTGCTGGCGGGAAGCGCGGCCTCTCCGGGAGATTAGGCCGCCAGCTTGCGCTGCTTTTCCAGCTTTTTCAGCACCATTTGCCGTTTCAGCCGCGACAGATGGTCGATGAACAAAATGCCCTCCAGATGGTCCATCTCATGCTGCAGGCAGGTGGCCATCAGGCCGTTCATTGCCTCTTCATGCACATTGCCGTCCAGATCCTGCCAGCGGGCACGGATCGTCGCGGGGCGTTCGACCTCGGCATATTGATCGGGGACCGAAAGGCAGCCCTCGCTGTAGACCGACTGGTCCTCTGACGGATCGAGAATTTCGGGGTTGATGAAGATGCGCGGATTGCGGACGACTTCGTGGTCGTGGCTGCAATGCTCGCCATGCTCATGATCGTGCTCGACAGGTTCCTGCAGGTCGATCACCAGCACACGCTTAGGCACGCCAATCTGAATCGCGGCGAGCCCGATGCCGGGGGCATCGTACATCGTTTCAAACATGTCCGCGACCAGCGTTTTCAGCTCGTCATTGAACTCGGTCACAGGACTCGAGACGACTTTCAGCCGCGGATCGGGAACTTCAAGGATTGGGAGAATGGCCATAGGCTTAATTTAGGACTTCCAGTAGCGTCGGTCAACCGTCGCCCCCGCGAAGGCGGAGGCCGCAGGAAAGCAAACGGCCCCCGCCTTCGCGGGGGCGACGACTAGCCGACAGGGCGCCTTGCCCTAAGCGCCTGCGCCAATGTCCCTTCGTCAAGATAGTCAAGCTCGCCCCCCACCGGCACGCCGTGCGCCAGCTGCGTCAACCGCACGGGGAAATTTTCCAGCCGTTCGGCAAGATAGTGCGCGGTGGTTTGTCCCTCCAGCGTAGCATTCATTGCCAGCACTACCTCGTCAATCCCGCCAGCGGCAACGCGCGCGACCAGACCGTCGATGTTCAGATCCTCCGGCCGTACTCCATCGAGCGCCGACAGCCGCCCGCCAAGCACATGATATTTCCCCGGAAACAGCCGCGAGCGATCCAGCGCCCACAGGTCTGATACATCCTCCACCACGCACAGCGCACGGGTATCGCGACGCGGATCGGCGCAGATGCCGCACGGATCGCTGGTGTCGATATTGCAGCATGTGCCGCAGGTTTTGAGCCGCTCCTGGACGGTTTCAAGCGCGCGCAGCAGAGGTTGCAATACCGTCTCGCGTTTTTTCATCAAATGCAGCACCACCCGCCGTGCGGAGCGAGGGCCGAGACCCGGTAGCCGGGACAGCGCCTGCGCCAATGCGTCTATTTCTTGCGATGCCATGGCACGAGCATTAGGGGCCTTTGCCGAAAAGGAAAGACGCCATGCGCCTGATATTCATGGGAACCCCGGATTTCGCTGTACCGACGCTCGATGCGCTGGTGACGGCGGGGCATGAGGTCTGCGCCGTCTATTCGCAGCCGCCGCGTCCGGCAAACCGGGGCAAGAAATTGACGCCGGGGGCGGTGCACCAACGTGCCGAAGAACTGGGGTTGGACGTGCGAACACCGACTTCGCTCAGAAACGTGGACGAGCAGAAAGCCTTTGCCGCGCTTGAAGCCGACATCGCTGTCGTCGCCGCCTATGGCCTGATCCTGCCGCAAGCGATCCTTGATGCGCCAAGGCATGGCTGCCTCAATGTGCACGGCTCGCTATTGCCGCGATGGCGGGGTGCGGCACCGGTGCAGCGGGCGATCCTCGCGGGCGATGACGAGACCGGCGTGTGCATCATGCAGATGGAAGCAGGGCTCGATACCGGGCCTGTTCGAGCGGTTGGGCGAACTGCGGTGGGTGGCAAGACGGCAGGTGAGTTGACCGCCGAACTGGCCGAACTGGGCGGGCGGTTGATGGTCGAGGTGCTGGTCGATCTGGACGGCCATCCCGCCATTGCCCAGCCCGATGAAGGCGTCACCTATGCGCACAAGATCGACAAGGCGGAGGCACGGTTGGATTTCAGTCGAAGCGCCGAAGCGGTGGAACGGCAGATACGGGCCTTCAATCCGGTGCCGGGGGCCTGGTTTGAATTTGAGGGTGAGCGGTATCGGGTGCTGGCGGCAACTGTCGTCGCCCCCGCGCAGGCGGGGGCCGCAGAAGGTTCAGGCGATACTGGCCACGGCCCCCGCGTGCGCGGGGGCGACGTCCTCGACAATCAACTCACCATCGCCTGCAACCCCGGCGCAATACGTCCTGCGCTCATTCAGCGCGCTGGACGACCTGCGATGGGAACTGCCGAACTGCTCCGCGGCAAAACAATCCCTGCGGGCACCCGCCTTTCATGACCCGTTTCGCGCTGACCATCGAATATGACGGCACGCCGTTTATGGGCTGGCAGCGGCAGGCGCATGGGCCATCGGTGCAGCAGGCCATCGAGGAAGCGATCATGAAGGTGGGCGGCGTCGAGGTTCAGCTTCACGCAGCTGGTCGCACCGATGCGGGCGTACATGCGCTGGCGATGCGTGCCCATCTCGACCTGGATACCGCGCTCACACCCTTCCGGCTGATGGGCGGGATCAATGCGCATTTGCGGCCAGCGCCAGTTGCCATTCTGGACTGCGTGGTCGTACCCGACGACTGGCATGCCCGTTTTTCCTGCACCGGTCGCGCCTATCAATATCGTATCGTCAACCGCCGTGCACCACTGACGGTCGAGCGGGACCGGGCATGGCAAGTGATCCAGAAACTGGACGCCGACGCAATGCACAAGGCCGCGCAATTGCTGGTCGGGCTCCATGATTTCACCACATTCCGCTCGACGCATTGCCAGGCGGAGAGCCCGGTCAAAACGCTCGACCGGCTCGATGTGCGGCGCGAGGGCGAGCACGTTCTGGTTGCGGCCGAGGCGCGGTCCTTCCTCCACCATCAGGTCCGCTCGATGGTGGGCTGTCTGACAGCCGTTGGGACGGGGCGCTGGACTGCGGCGGATTTACAAGCGGCCTTGGAAGCGAGGGACCGCAACGCGCTCGCCCACAACGCCCCGCCCGAGGGACTCTATTTTGTGAAAGCGGTGTATCCCTGAAACTCCTCAACGGCAGGGAAAGAGATTAAAAATCACCCGAAAATCCGGTTGATGGATTTTTCCAGCATCAGCAATTGCCACAGCAACCGGCTGTTATCCGCCCGCCCTGAGATATGGTCCTCGGCAACCTTCGATATAGCTGCAGCCTCGAACCAGCCGGTCTTGGCCAAAGTCGCGCTGCCCGATAATTCGCGCGCTGCGCTTGCCAACGGCCCCCTGAACCATTGCGCAATTGGCGTGACGAAACCCATTTTCGGGCGATAGAGTATGTCCTGCGGCAGATAGCGTTCCATCGTCCGCTTCATCAACCATTTGCCCTGCCCGCGCCGCACGCGCACATTTTCGGGCAGGCTTGCGGCAAATTCGAGCAGGCGGTGATCGAGCAACGGCTCGCGCGCCTCCAGCCCCACAGCCATGCTTGTGCGGTCGAGCTTGGTCAAAATGTCGCCAGGCAGCCACAGCTTCATATCGGCATATTGCGCGGCGTCGAGGCCGCTGCGCGCAGGTGCATTAGCCATCAGCCGATGCATATGCTGTTCGCCGCAATAATCGCCAAGTGCCTGTTTCATCTTGCGCGCATAGAGCGTGCGGCGCTGTGCCGGCCCAGTAACCCCGACCGCCTCGGCATAGCCCTCCTCCCCGCTCCGCGCGAGTGACAGCAAGGTCGCCTTTGCCCTCAACGGGCGCGGGGCCCAATCGGCCCTTGGATAGAGGCCACCCAGCAGCCCGAACAGTGGCCCGCGGATCGACTGCGGCAACAGGCGGCGCGCGCGTTCCTCGCCATGGTGGAATACATGCCGCCGATAGCCCGCCAGCGCCTCGTCCGCGCCATCACCCGACAGCGCGACGGTGACATGCTCGCGCGCCATTTCGCACACGCGATAGGTCGGCAGTGCCGAGGCGTCGGCAAAAGGTTCGTCGAAATGATGTGCGAGTGTATCCGCCAGACCGAAATCATCGGAAGCGACGGTGCGGCTGCGATGCTCGGTCAGGAAGCGTTTGGCGATGCGGGTCGCATATTCGCTTTCGTCGAGCGCCTCCACATCGAAGCCAATTGAGCAGGTCTTGACCGGCACACGCGATGCTTCTGCCATTAGCGCAACGACGCTACTGCTATCCACGCCTCCAGACAGGAACGCTCCCAAGGGCACATCGGCGACCATGCGGCTCAGCACGGCCTGGCGCATCAGGCGGAGCAATTCTTCCTGAAGCTCGGCTTCGCTACCCCTTGCGCGGGTCGAAAAATCGAGGTCCCAGTAGCGGATCGGCGGCGGCGGGGGTTTGCCTTGCGTCAAGAGCCAGTAATGTCCAGCAGGCAGCTTTTCCACGCTTGCAACTATACTCGTGTGGTCGGGCACATAGCCAAAGGCCAGATAGTCATCGACCGCCGCGAGATCGGGCTCCCTGCGCAACGCGGGGTGCGCGAGCAGCGCCTTCAACTCGGACCCGAAAATGATGCTGCCATCAGCAAGACTGGCGTGAAAAAGCGGCTTTACACCCAACCTGTCGCGCGCCAGCAGCAATTGCCGCTTTGGCTGGTCGTAGAGCGCAAAGGCAAACATACCGTGCAGCCGGGCAACGCATTCGGGACCCCAGCGGCGATAGGCCTCGATAATGACTTCGCTGTCGCTGTTGGTTCGAAACGCATGGCCAAGCGCCTCAAGTTCCTTGCGCAGTTCAAGGAAATTATAGATTTCGCCATTGAAGCTGAGAACGAGACCCTCATCCTCGCTCAACATCGGCTGTGCGCCGCCGCCAAGGTCGATGATCGATAACCGCCGGTGGCCAAGGCCAATGCCGGGCGCAGTCCACACACCCGAACCATCGGGGCCGCGATGCGCAATCGCATCGGTCATCCGCCGCACCCGCTCCGGATCGACGGGCTTCGAGCTTTCGACGTGGAAAATACCTGCAATGCCGCACATGCGCGGAGGCCCTAACGCAGTCCGGCCATGCGGTCAGCCAAATTGTCGATATTGCCCAGCGATTTGGCAAATGCGTCGATAGCGGGACGCGGTTCGACCTTTCCTTTGCGTTCTGCGGAGATCAGCACCGCCACCGCCTGCTGGTTGCCGCCAAGCAGACGTGCCCGCATTGTGGCCAGTTTGATCGCGCGCACCGAGCCGCTTGTCACGCCATCGACGCGGTAATAGCTGACGACTTCGCGCAAAGACCTTGCATCGCTGCTGATGCGTTCGCACCTGCCCTGCGGCGGCGCGTCGCAGCCGGCGATCCACGACCAGCCGCTTTCACGGCCTGCTGCACCCTGGCCGAAGCCGACCAGCTCGCGGCCATCGCTTTGCCGGTCATAGACAGCGATATAGAGGTCGGCCTCTTGCCCCGCTGCATTGCGGTAGCGACCCAACAGTTCATGGCTGGCGTCTGCAAAGCTGGGTTTCCACGGGCGTTGCGGCGCATAATCAACGCGGCTCCAGCCTGCGACTTCAGGAAGTGCAATGCGCGCTGGAACGGGCGAGGCTCCAGCGAGAGCGATAAGCGACCAGCCGAAGGGCAAAGCCGCCAGCGCCAGCACGGCGGGCAGAGCGACATTCTTGCCGAGCGGAATTTTGACTGGCCCTTGCAGCTTTGCCGCATCCACCGGCACAGCATCGGCAGCCCTGTCGAAAAAGGGCCAACCTGCCGCCATCACCAGCGCGATGACAATCCCGAAGAAAATCCAGCCGTAAAAGACATGGTCGAAACTGGCGGCAAAATCGGTGTTGCCATGGTGCGCGATGTAGATGGTACCAAAGGCGCGCAGGCCGTTGGCGATGATCGGTATGACGATGCAAGCCGCCATGAACGCGATTCGGCGCGGCCAGCTTTTGAAACAAAGATTGGCGACCAGCGCACCGAGCGCGACCATCGCGACGAGGAACTTCACCCCCGAACAAGCCTCCGCCACCCGGAAGAGCGCGGTTGGCGTGGAGATATAGATACCCTCGATATGGGCAGGGATGCCAATTAGACCCAGCAGCCACATGCACATGTCTGCGGTGAGCGTCTGCAGTGGCGGCACAAATTCCTCGCCAAAGGGCACAAGGAAAAAGGCATAGAAGAGGGGGAAGGCAAGACCGCGCACGACATTGGGGCCAAGCAAAGCACCAACCGCGCCTTGCAGCATCATGACAAGGCCCAGATGCCGCGCGAGCGCTACCCCCGCTGCATCGCCCAGCAGCCAGCCCAGGCCGCCTGCACCGAGCCAAAGCAGCCCTGGTGCCCAGCCTTGCGAAGTTGTTTTCGCCAGTTCTGCCTTGCGCTGATCGACCAGCCACCAGAGTATCGGCACGATGATCAGGCAATGGTTGAAGGTCGAACTGTTCCACCAGATCGCCGCCATATCGGCCGCGTCGCGCCAGAACAGCGCGAGGATGATGGCAGCAGCAATGGCGAGTTGGGTGAGGACTGCTTTCCATGCGCTGCCCGCATCCCCCACTTCGTCACCCCGGCGAAAGCCGGGGTCCATCACCTGCGCGTCAATCATGACGCGACCTCGTTAGAGCATCAACGGCAGGGGATGAATTCCCGCCTTCGCGGGAATGACGAAAATTGGGTTGTAGTATGCTATCCAATGCCGCCAGTTGCTTGGCCCAGCCATATTCTGCCACGACATGCGCACGTGCAGCCTGCCCCAGCGCCAGTCGTCGGGCGGGGTCCGACAACAGGTCGATCACCGCCTTTGCTTCCTCCGCCACATCGCAGGCAACAATGAAGTGCGCGCCATCAACGGCTTCGATCCCCTCCGCTGCGGCAGTCGAGGCCACGACAGGCTTTGCCATCGCCATTGCCTCCAGCACCTTGTTCTGGATGCCGCGTGCGATGCGCAAAGGTGCAACAACGACATCAGCCCCCGCAAGCCAAGTGCGCACATCTTCGACGGCGCCGGTCACCTGCACGCCGGGCAGAGCCGACAGCGCGGAGACGGCTTCGGTCGGATTGCGCCCGACAATCGCGAAACTGGTTTCCGGATGCGTAGCGCGGATTGCGGACAAAGCATTATGCGCAAAATCGCTAACCGCCTCGATATTGGGCCGATAATCCATCTGTCCGGTAAAGACGATCAGCGGATCGGCATAGGCTGGATGCAGCTTTTTGAAAGACGCTGTCGGATCATAGAAATCGGTGTCGATGCCATTGCCCAGTGCCGAGACATTGCCCGCGCCGCTGCGCGCCCGGAACAGCGCTGCCTCGGCCTCGCTGACGAACAGGCTCGCATCGGCGCGCGCCGCGACCTGCGCCTCAAACGCTGCCAACTTCTGCCCTTCGCGCCCGTTGATCCAGCGCATGAAGCCATCGCCTTCGCCCGCATAGCTTTCGAACTTCGCGCTATCGACATCGACAAAATCCATCACCAGCCGACCGGTAAAGTCATGCGGCACATATTGCGCCATCTGGCCGGAAAAGACGAAAATATGGCTGATACGGCCGGTTGCGAGGCGGGCATCGACATAGGCTTGCATCGCGCGCGAGGAAAAGCTGGTCAGCGACACCGGCTTGCCCGTCGCCAACGCCTCCACCCCTGCCAGCCATTGCGGCTTGCTGCGTATTTCGCTATGCAGTGACGCCAGCCCTGCCCGCTCGGCTTCGGCAAAGCCCATATCGCGGACGTCATCGGCAAATGCCCCGACATGCACCGGGGCCAGCGTCTTCAGCTTGTTCAATATATGGTGCGAACGGATTTTATCGCCGCGATCCGGCGGCCAGGGAACGCGGTGAGCAAGGAACAATATTTCCTGCATCAACCAAGCCCCTTGGCGATCCAGGGCCCGACCATATTGGCAACCGGCAGAGGCAATTTCTGCCACAAGGCAATCTTCGCCTTATATTTCGGGCTGTTGGGATTGATGTCGCGCGGCTCTGCGCCATCTGCCGTCCGCAGCGCATAGGACAAAGGGTGCGGCTCAAAGCCCCAGTTTTTCTTGAACGCATAGGCGCCCGATCCGACTTTGGATCGGCCGAAATCGAACGCAACACATCTCCGCCGCCTCGCATGGTTCATCAGTGCATAATACATCACATCATTGGCGCGCAGCCCGCGCGCCGCAAATACGCCGCCGCCCCAATAGGGCATGACGCTGCCCTTGTGATACAGGCTCAGCACGCTGGCGACGGGCTGATTGTCCGCCAGCACAGTCAATATGTCGGCATCGTCGCCAAATGCTTTCAGCACTTCGCGCATCAGCGCCTTGGGGAAGACCGGCGTCCCCAGATTGCGCACGCTTTCCGAATAGACGCGATAGTGCCAATCGAGATCGCGCGCGCCATTTCCAGTTTCGACGGTCAGCCCCTTGTCGAGGCCCTTGCGCACCTCGGCGCGCTGTTTGCGCGGGATCGCGAGCAACTCGGCATCGGCATCAGCCATAAGCGGGCGGGCGAAATTGGCATGGGCATCTGATTTGATGATCCAGTGGCTTTGCGGCAGCGCCCCGCCGCGCAATTCTGCACTGCTGCATTTATGCACTTGTGCAAGCTTCCATGCCGCCTCGGCAAGCCGGTCAGCGACGCCCTGATTGATCGCAAGGATGCCCCCGCCCACGGCAAAACCGCTCGACACCAGCGCCCTGCCGAACAGCGGCGATGATACGACATGAAGCGGTAACAGGCCTTCGATACCTTTGGCGGCGCTCTCGGCAACAAGGCAGTGGGCTGTCTGCCCGGTGCCAGCAGCCACCGCGCGCAGCCAGCGGGTCAGGTGAAAGGGTGTCGATTGCGGATGTTGCAGCACGAAGTCGTCGATGCGCGCGCAGCTTTGCGGATCGCCAAGATCCGCCTCTGTCACGACGGCGCGTTCATGAAGCAAAGGCATGTTCATGCGATCCGCTCACGCTCGGCAGCGACGATCCGGTCGAGCCGGTCCCAGCGGAAATCGGCGATCAGCCGTTCGAGTTTGGGTGCCATGGCCTTCAGCTTTGTATAGTGGCGCAGCTTTGATTTCACGGGCGCATTGGAAACGCGCGGCTGGTCGGGATCGATTTCCCATGGATGAAAATAGATGATGGCGGGGCGTTTCGCTTCGTCATTTACTTGCCGGATTGCCCAGCGCGAAAAGGCATAGGGGAGCAGCCGGAAAAAGCCTCCGCCGCCTGCGGCCAGCCTTCGCCCTGCAAATTCGGCAGTGGTCACGGGGATTTCGATCAGGTCGGCATCGGCAACCGGGCGAAAGGCAAAACGTGGTGCCTCCGCCCAGCCATAATGGTCATGCTTGATCGGCGCGACGCTTGACGAATAGACATAGCCCTGTTCGGCGAGCACCTGATGCGCCCAAGGCGTGCGCTGATCGATGGAAAAGCTGGGCGCGCGATAGCCGACGACTTTTGTCCCACTGGCGTCCTCGATAGCCTTGCGCGCACGATCAATGTCAGCCGCAAAACGTTCGGGCGTCAGCGTGAAGACCCGGTCATGGTTCGACCCATGATTGGCAAGTTCATGCCCCGCATCGGCTATCCGCCGCATCAGCGCAGGGTAACGCTCTGCCACCCAGCCAAGCGTAAAAAAGGTCGCCCTGATCTGTGCCCGATCGAACATTGCGAGCAAGGCATCGGTGTTGCGTTCGACGCGGCAATCGAGCGTAGGCCAGCTTTCCCGCGAGATTACATTCTCGAAGGCTCCGACCTGAAACCAGTCTTCGACATCAACCGAAAGTGCGTTGCGCACCCTGTTTCCCCTGACTTAGGCGGCGCGGATATTCCGGATTTCCGCCGCCAGCGACTGATTGTCCCTTTCCACCCATTCGGTGACCAGCGCAAGCACACGGCGGATGTCGGCGTCCTGTCGGGCAAGCTGCGCCTCAAGCCGCTCGACGCGAGCATGAAGCGCATTCATCGCGGCAGCCTCGCTTGCGCTCTGCAGTGGGTCCGACGGGATAGGCGCAGCAAGCGGGATGACCGACGCGCTCGGCAGGTCGAGCACGTCATCGACGACGCTCTGCGCCTCAGCAACGGTTGCCTGCACTTCGGGTGCCTCAACGGCTTCGGCTGGCAAGGCAGCGTCCACAGGAGCGACCGGCAACGGCGCCGACACTTCGCCATGGGCCGATAAAGGCGCCTCATAGGCGAAAGGCTTGCCCGCCATGTCGGCAACCACAGCCTGCACCAGCGCGCCATCGAGCCGTTCGAGCTGCTCGACCGCGCCCATCAACAATGTGCGGTTCATCAGCGCGTTGATCTTGCGCGGTACACCGCCAGTCTCATCAAAAATCGCGGTATAGGCATCCTCGGTCAGTTGCGGACGACCGGTCCAGCCAGCGCGCTGCAAGCGGTGCAGCACATAGGGCTCCACTTCCTCGGCATCCATCGCGTCGAGATGATGCGTCGCGATCACCCGCTGGCGCAATTGCTCCAGTTCGGGCGCCTGCTGGACAAGATCGCGGAATTCGGGCTGGCCAAGCAGGAAGATCTGCAGCAGCGCGGACGATCCAAGCTGGAAATTGGACAGCATGCGCAATTCTTCCAGCGCGCCAACCGCCAAGTTCTGCGCTTCATCGACGATCAGCAGGCACCGACGCCCGGCGCGCGCCTCGGCATGTAGGAAATTCTCTATGGCTTTCAGCGTCGATGCCTTGTCGAGCCCGCGCGTATCGATGCCATAGCTTTCGGCGGCCATGTGCACCATGTCATTGCCGTCGAGCTGGCTGGTGACAATCGTTGCCGCCGTCAGCCGCGCCTTGTCGATCGTTTGCATCAAATGGCTAACCAGCGTCGATTTGCCCGCGCCAACCTCTCCGGTGATCACGATGAAGCCTTCACCCTGGGCAAGGCCATAGCCGAGATAAGACAGCGCCTTGCGGTGCGTCAGGCTTTCAAAATAATAATGCGGATCCGGCGTCAGCTGGAACGGGCGTCCGGAAAAGCCGTAAAACTGGTCGTACATAGTCTCGTCCCTTTAGAAGCTGTAGCGCAGGCCAAGCAGCGCGGATGCACTGACATCCTGCTCGAAATCCTCGACCTTGAACGTATCGATTCCGGCGGCAACCGTTGCCGACAGGCCGCGCCAGATGTTGCGGTAATAGGCGACATTTGTGCCAAAACCGTAACTGTCGGGCGCTCCTGCCTGACCCGGGTCGCTGAAATTGCCATAGACATTGGTTTCGATGCTCGACCGGCGGTCGATCTCGCGGCCAAGATAACCGGCGAGATAGTAGTTTTCCTCGATCAGGCCGGCAATCTGCCCCTGGCCGCCAAGCGCGGAGGCAAGGAATTTGCGCCGGTCATAACCGATGGCAAGACCGCTGCTCCACGGACCACTGCTTTCGGCGACCGACGCCTGCACGCGGCGTGAACGGAAGGTCGCGGAGTTGGCGGTGCGCAGCGCATTGTTGAGGCAGAAACCACCAGCAGGCGCGAAGACGCAATTGTTGAGATCGCCGGTCAGCGGGTTGCGGTTGCTGTTGAATGCGGTCGGCAGGTCGGACAGCGCCCGGTTAAGCTGACCGCCAAAGCCTTGGACGGCGTCATAGACCGAGATGTTGACGCCGAGACGTTCGTTCGGCGTATAGCTGAAACTGCCGATATAGGTGTCGCTGCCATAACGATGGCCATAGCGCGCCTCCAATGTCGTGCGGCGGCTGGGGCGCCACAGGACGCCTGCATCCCAGATGATGCCATCCGATTCAAAAGCCAGCAGGCGCGGCGAATTCTGGTCGGTCACAAGACGTCCGCCGGGGCCGACGATCGGATTGCCAAGCGTGTCGCGCAACGCATCGCGCTCGCTGACCTCGATTTTTTCATAGCCGATGCCGCCAACGACAGCGAGCGTGTCGAGCACGGGGACGGTCACGTCGGCGCGGCCATAATAGCCTTCATAGCGGCCATCGAGCTGGCTTGAATCCTCGCGGTTATAGCCGACGCCCACTGCCCAACCGAAGGGCAAGGTGCCGGGCTGCATGCCGATGGACGCGGCAGCGGCATGGCTGACGCTGTCGTCGAACAGATCGAGCGGCTGCGCACCGCCGGGGAGGATACCGGCATCTTCGCTTTCGATCTTGGTATAGCCGACGCGGTAGCCTGCGTTGACCGAAAGATCGCCCGTCTGCGCGGCAAAAGTTGGCCCAGCATAAACCGAATAGACCTGCGTCACATTATCCGAAAAAGGCTGGAAGCTGACCTGATTGGCCCCGCGCGCATCGATGCTGGAGCGCGAGGCAAGCGCGCCTGCCTCTATGCTGAGATTGCGGGTCAGCGCGACCGAGCCACGGGCAAGGCCGCTGATATTATCCTGATCCTCGATCTGATTGTCATAGCCAAAGACGCGTTCATAGCGCAGGCTGACCTGCCCCTCGATCCGGCGCGTGGCGATTGCCGCGTCCACGCCAGCCGCAACGGTGGTGTACGTCAGGACATCGCGGCCGCCATCGAGATCGGCGAACAGAACCTGCTGCACCTCGATATAGGGCGTAACATCGACGCGCGGTTTTTCGTGCGGAATGCCTGCATCTGCTTCGGGCGCGGCATAGGCCGCCGGTCCCGCCGTCCCGTCATCCTCCATCGGAGCCCAGTCGGAAGCAATCTGCTGCGCTTGCGCTGCAGAAGGCAGGCTGAGTATCGCGAAGCTGCCAAGCAATGCGACTTTCAAGGCATGGGATTTCCGGTTGTGCATGATCATGCTCCATATCCGTAGTAACTGCCGAACTTGCGTCCGGTTGGGGAGAATTTGGCGCGGTTGAGCATCAGCTGGATATGCTCGCAGCCGCTGAGCAAGCTGAGCGCATCGCGCAATGCGCTGTCGGTGGTGACATCGGCATGGACCACAACCACGGTCTGCCCGACAAGCAGCGCCAGCACCGATGCAGGCGATGCCGCAAGCGCAGGCGGCGAATCGAAAATCACAATCCGTGCCGGGTCATGCGCGGTAAGCTGGTCGAGCACTGCCTCGGCGCGCGACGCCGCCAGATATTCGGTATCCTGGTTGGTCTGTGCTCCTGCAGGCAGGATCGACAGGCCATCGATGTCGGTTGCGATGACATAGTCCTCGACATCGGCATCGGGGTTGGCGAGCGCATCCATCAGACCGGAGCTGCTGGGGATGCCGAGCCGCGCCAGCACGCTGGGCTTTGCAAAATCGGCATCGACGAGGAGGACGCGGTTATCCTTTTCCGACGCCATCGACAGCGCAAGGTTGATCGCGCAGAAAGTCTTGCCCTCATTGGGATGCGCCGAACAGATCAGGATGCGCTCGCCGCGATCAATCGGCTCCAGCCCCTTGCCGCCGCGCGCCGCGAGCAACAACTGGCGTTTCACGATGCGGAATTCTTCAGAAAGTCCAGACACCGGACCATCGGGATCGATGAAGTTCATTGCACGCAGGCGCGCCCGGTCGATCTGGGCGAATGCTGTCCCCTTTGGTGCAGGAGCAGGTGCGGGGGCGGGCCGCAGGGCCGCAGGCTGTACCGGCGCTGCTGCTGGCTGCGTCACCACCACAGGCTGTGCTGAGGGTAATGGCGCTGTCAGGGGAGCGGTTGCCGGGCCGCGAAGCGCGGCACCGAAATCGTAGAGTTCGTTGGCGCGCTCCAGCAGCGATGCGGGCGGCTTCATGGGGCTGTGCTTGTTCATGTTCCTGTCCCCCATCATGCCAGGCTGCGCTGAACGAATTCGACCGCTACTAGCAGAACGAACACGCCAACCAGAGCGGCGCTACCGCCGAAAAAGAGCTTCATTTTGCGTTTGCGCTCTATCCGCTGCTCGCTGGTAAGCATCTGCGAGATGGAGCCGATCACCGGAATTCCGCTGGCGCGCTCCAGCTTGGCGGCTGTCGCATAGCTGGTCTGCAAATGGCCAAGCGCAAAGGCCGTGGCCGCACCCGCACCAATGCCTGCAATCAGCACCAGCGCAAGGAACAGAGGGCGGTTCGGCGTTGACGGCGCCTTGGCCAGCAAGGGTTGCTCGATCACCTGGAACTGGACCGAATCGGTTTGGGCGCCGACCTGTCCGCGCAGGCGGATTTCTTCGCGGTCGGTAAGCAGCTTGTCATATTGTGCCTTCAGCACCTCATAGTCGCGGCTGATCCGGCCATATTCGGCCGATACGCCGGGCTCTGCGGTCTGCTTTGCGGCGAGGCTGGCCATGTCGGCCAGCAGCGCCGACTTGCGTGCGGTTAGTGCAGTGACCGCTGCCTCGCGTTCGGCGCGCATGGACTGAAGCGAGGAATAGGCAGGGTTCGGCGTCTTGAAGCTGCCGCCCCCGCCGCCACCGCCGCCTCCCTGCGATTTCAGGATCGAAATCTGGTTGCGGGTTGAGATGACATCAGGGTGATTGTCGGTCAGCCCGCGCGCCTTCATCGCGGCGAGATCGCCCTGTGCCTGCGCCAATGCGCTGTTGCCACCGCCGCCGCCCACACCGGGAGTGGTCAGCGAAGGCGGCGTTCCGGCAAGCTGGCTGTTCAATGCCGAAAGCGCGCTGCGGGCCTGAATGAGCTGCGAATCGATCTGGCCGAGTTCGGCCCGCGCGGCCTCCATCCGTGCCGAGGCCGAGCCTACGCCCGGCAACATACCCAGATTCTGCGTTTCAAAGGCAACACGTTTGGCTTCTGCATCGGCGAGTTTTTTCTGCAATTCTTCCAACTGCTTGTCGAGGAAGCGCAGCGAGGTTCTGGTGTCCTTGCGGTCACCGGCAATGCTGTCTTCCTCTGCCACGTCGATCAATTTCTGCACGACGTCGCGCGCATCCTTGGGCGATGGCTGTTTGGCGGTGATGGTGAAGATATAGTCGTTGGTGATATCGGGCTTGACTTCGATGGCCTTGCGCAGCCCCGAAATCTTGCCCGACAATTCCGCCTCGGACACAACGGCGCGGCCAAGATCGGTGCCGCGAATGACCTTTGCCAGATTGTCCGAGCTGTTCAGCGTCTGGCCCAGCCGCTCGACGACCTTGCGCTGCTCGCCTGCGGAAATGCCAACCTTTTCGTTGAGCAATCCCTGGGTGCGGATCATCACCTTGGCCTTGGATTCATAGCTGTTGGGGATCATCGCCACCACCAGCCAGCCGGCAAGGCACACGGCCCAGGCGATGCCCAGCGCCAGCCAGCGCCTGTTCCAGATGCTGTGGATCGCCAATCGCAGTTCGTCGTAAAGGCCGTTCATGGTGTCTCTTATGTCTCTATCCGGTTGGGAGGGCGCCGATCGAACGGGGTTCAGAACATGCTCTCGGGGATGATGATGATGTCGCCGGGCTGCAGCATGATGTTGGCCTTGGTATCGCCCTTGCGCAGCAGATCGTTGATGCGCAGAGCATATTCCTGCATCCGCCCGGTATTGCGGTCGACCCGCTGCAGCCGCGCCTTGTTGCCGGCAGCATATTCGGAAATCCCGCCCACTGCCGTGATCGCATCAAGCAGCGTCATATTGGCGCGATAGGGAACCGAGGCGGGCTTTCCGACGCCGGCCCCTGCAATGCGGATCTGCTGGTTATTGGTGGCGGCAAATTCCTTGACGATCACCGAGACGATGGGATCGTTGATATATTGCGAGAGTTGCAGGCGGATATCCTGCTGCAGCATCGTTGCGGTCTTGCCGGCCGCAGGCATGTCGGTGATCAACGGCGTGGTAATCCGCCCGTCGGGGCGCACCTGCACCGTCCCGCCAAGCTCTGGATTGCGCCAGACAAATATCTGGATCTGGTCGAGCGGACCGATGATATATTCCTCGCTCGCCTGTTGCTGCATGGGGATGGACGGCGCGCTCGGTAGGCCTGAACCGCCCAATCCGGAACATCCGCTGATCGCAAGCGAGCTGACGCCCAGTGCAAATATTGCCTTGTTTTTCAACGAATAAGCCATGATCATACCCTTTCCCGCAGCAGGAACCATGCGCACCCGGCACAATGCAGGCGCAGCGACAATCCTTGCAGCTTCCCATTTGCTATGGAGAAAAAGGGTGAACAGACCGTTAGCTTTTACCGGTTGCCCTTGTAAAACTATACGGGTGGTTCAAATCGGGACGGGACCGTACTCCGCCGTTAAATAGGGACTGTCCCTATTTATTGCGTTCCCGCGCCAGCAATTCCGCCTTGCGCTCCACCCCATAGGCATAGCCGCCCAAAGTGCCATCGGTGCGCACGACGCGGTGGCAGGGGATGAGCACTGCGACATTATTGGCGCCATTGGCCGAGCCCGCCGCGCGCACGGCATTGGGCCTGCCGACCGCTGCGGCAATATCGGCATAGCTGCGCGTTTCGCCAACCGGAATGCGGCGCAGTTCCTGCCACACTGCCTCCTGAAATGCTGTGCCCGCGACATCAAGCGGCAGATCCGGCATTAGCGCGGGGCGTTCGACCGCCGCCACAGCGGATTTGGCGAGCTGCGCCATCGCGGCATCGGCAGGCAGGATCTGGGCGCGGGGGAAGCGCTGTATCAGCGTACTTTCGTCCTCGTCGAATGACAGGCGGCAAATGCCTTTTTCTGTCGCCGCGACGAGCATCTTGCCCAATGACGTCTCGACCAGCACCCAGCGGATGACGGCTCCTGCCCCGCCATTTCGCCACGCACTGGGTGTCATCCCCAATCGTCCACTCGTTTCGGCATAAAAGCGGCTTGGCCCGGAATAGCCTGCTTCATAAATTGCATCGGTGACGCGCCCATTGCCGGACAAGGCCGCCTCGGCGCGTTTCGCCCGCTGCGCGCGCGCAAAACTGGCAGGCGTCACGCCGGTCGCCCGCTTGAACAGCCTGACGAAATGATGCGGCGCATAGCCGACCGCCTCTGCCAGTTCCTCCAATGCAGGAGCATCGTCCATGCCCAGCAGTTCCAGCGCCTTTGCCACCGCCACTTCATCGCGGGCGACGTCATCCGGCAAGCAGCGCTTGCATGCCCGCAGGCCGGTCGCGGCCGCCGCGACACCATCGATCAAAAAGCGCACATTGGCGCGCGCCGGATGCCGGGCTGCGCAGCTGGGGCGGCAGTATATACCTGTTGTCAGCACGCCGGTCACAAATTTGCCGTCGAAGCTGCGGTCGCGGCGGAGGACAGCTGCCCAGGCGGTATCGGGGTCTATCATCTCAATTCCTGTCGATCCGCGCAGCAAAGCAGCCGCGGATGGCGTTATGCGCATCGATATAGGCGATGGCAGGATTGGCGAACAGTTTTTCGATGCCTTGTTCCGCCTCGCCGGGTTGCACAAGCAGCGCATCGGCCATCATACCCCCAGCATCGAAGCCGCGTAAACTAAGGATACGCGGGGAAAGGACCGGAGCGATATTATCGACATATTCACCAGTACTCGTGGCGGCTTCGCGCACGAATATCGCATGACTGGCGCGATAGGGACCGCGCGGCTGACTGATATGGTTGAGGAGCAGCACGGTTTCCCCCGGCTCGGCATCTTCGAGGGTGATCCGGCAGGGTGAACCGGGTTTGCTATCGACGACCATCCGGATCACGTCATGTGCCGCAAGTTCCGACCCGTCAAGGCCGAACAATTGGACGAAATCTTCGCGGGGCAATCCTTTGATCCGGTACATGCTTTGTCTCCTGACGTGCCACAGCGGGATTAGCGGCGCAGCCGGTACGCGGCGTCCCGAAACTTGCGTTCAAAACTTTGCGACACAACAGATGCTTGGCAAGGCAGCCAAAAAAAGGCACCAGATGGCAAGCATAACCAATGCTTCCGTGGAGGGCCTGCACCATTGAGCGCCGATGACACTGCCTTCATTCGCGCCGGTCGCGCGACCAGCTATGACGTCGCGCGCCATGCGGGCGTGTCGCAGTCGGCGGTGTCGCGCTGTTTCAAGCCCGGCGCAAGCGTTGCCCCGCGCACCCGCGAAAAGATCATGGAGGCAGCACGCGCGCTTGGCTATCACCCCAATGCCATTGCCAAGGGGCTGATTACGCGGCGCTCCAACCTGGTGGCGATCATCATCTCCAACCTGACCAATCTCTACTATCCCGAAGTGCTGGCTGAACTGACGCAAAGGCTGTCGGCGCAGGGCATTCGCGTGCTGTTGTTCAGCCTTGCGGCGGAGTCCGATGTCGACGAGGTGCTCGATCAGGTGTGGAGCTACCGTGTCGATGGCGCGATTGTTGCCGCGCGGCTGCATCCGGCGCAGCTCGCTGCCTTTGCCGACCGCGGCGTGCCTGTGGTGCTCTACAACCGAATCGGCGAAGCTGTTCCCGTCGCCAGCGTCTGCTGCAATTCAATCGAAGGCGAACATGCCCTGATCGAAGGGCTGGTCGAGGCTGGGCACGAGAATTTTGGCATCATCGCCGGGCCTGCCGACAGCTATGTCGGGGAAGAACGCGTCAATGCTGCATTGGCACAGCTAGCCCATTATGGCCACAAGGCGCAGGTGGTGCGTGGCCAGTTCGATTATGAAAGCGGCGACAGCGGGTTGAGATCGCTTTGGCAATCGACCGGAGGCAAGATGGATGCGCTGATCTGCGCCAATGACCTGATGGCCATCGGCGCAATCGACAGCGCGCGCATCCATCTTGGGCTCGATGTCCCGCAACAGCTTTCGGTCGTCGGCTTCGATGGCGTCGGCCCGGCAAAATGGCTCGCTTATCAGGTCACCACCGTCAGGCAGCCTGTGCGACGCATGACCGAGGCCGCCGTATCGATGCTGGTCGAGCGGATCGAAAGGCCAGAACTTTCGCCGGAGCAACGGCTGTTCGGCGGTGAACTTCTACCCGGCGCGTCGGCGCGGCTGGGCTAGAGTTTTCGACCCACCCAAACCACCCGGCCGACGATTGTGACCGCAGAAGCCCCTACATCGCGCCATTGCGGGTAAGCAGGATTGTCAGACAGCACCGACAATGCGCCCTTTTTCCCGACCACCAGCCGCTTGACCATCAGCACATCGTCCATGCGCAGCACATGAATGCCACTTTTTGCCGCGCGCAATGCGGCGGATTTGTCGACCATGATGTCATCACCGTCGTTCAGCGTTGGCTGCATCGAATCGCCTTGCACCTTGATCAATGTCACCTGCGCGGGATCGACGCCCATGCGGCGCAACCAACCTTCGTCAAAGCCGACCTGCCCCGCCAGCGCCTCGACATCGGTCAGCGCCCCTGCCCCGGCTGATGCGCCGATGTTAAGCTTTGGCACCAGTCGCAATGCACCGCGCGGCGATTCCGGTGCACCAAGGATCCGGTCATCGACGCCGAAATAGCGGGCGAGTATGCCGCGCTCCTTTTCGGGCAAGGTCTTGGGACTGCCGCGCTTGATATATTGCTGAACATAGGCGGCGTTGCGACCGAGCAGCCGCGAAAGCGTGACATAGTCATCGCCATTGTCGCGGATCAGCTGGTCAAGCGCCGCGCGTGGATCATTCTGGGTCATGAATTTTCACTAGCAATAGGATTTATCCTAGACAAGTAGGATTTTTCCTAACAATTGTGTTTTTGTTCTGTTCCGGTCGATTCGTCGGCTGGTTCGCCGGATCGAGGCTTTCGGGTGTGGGGGCTGAAGCCGGTTTGCGGACATAATCTAAGACCCAAGAGTAGGAGGCCCCCATGCACATAAACCGGAAAGTCGAACAGTTTTTGCGGCTTCACAATTATCCCGCGACCAAATTCGGTCGTCAGGTAGCAGGCGATCCGCGGCTGGTATCCGATCTTCGGCAGGGGCGTACCCCGCGAGCCGCGATGGTTGAACGGGTGGAGAGCTTTATTGCCACTTATGGCAAGCAACAGTGCGCGCAGGATGCTGCGCAATGAAGGTCCATTCCGCTCTCGAATGCGCCCTGGTCGGCCTGCTTCACAACAGCATCGCAATCAAAACCCGCGCATTTGCCTGGTGCAGTGCGGGGTTTTCTGGAAAGCGATATGTTGTCGAACTGCGAACGACGAGCACAATGTCGGATATTGATAAATTTGCGCAAAATTTGGGCGAACAAGTTCTGCCGCTAAATGGTCAGTTTGTTGCAGATATTGCAGTGACAGCCCGACGCGTAGACCATAATGGCGGCACCGTTTTGACGATCGAGGCGCTTGTCCTCGACGACGATGTTTAGCGCGACCGTGTGTTCATCCGCTGCAGGGTCGCAAGCGCGGAGCGCAGCGCATCGTCCATATCATCGGCTTCGTCGTCCGGCCTGGCTTCCGCCGGTACTACTTCGAGCGGCGGCGGGCTGGCCGTGGCAACATCGCATTTCTGGACCTGACTGACTGCCAGTGCCTCAAGCCGCGCAAGCTGGTCCTGCCGCTGGGCGAGTGCGGCTTCCAGCCTGTCCACCAATGCACTGACGCTGTCGACACCGGCGGTTGCAGCAACAATTTCGCTCGTCGCAACGACTTCAACCGGCTGTACTGCTTCTGGCTCGTCCTCTGCCGGAACAGGCTCGGTCACTTTCGGCTCTATTAAGGCAGGCGCTACCGCAATGACGGGCGCTACCTCGGGTGCAGGGGCCTCGGCCATTTCCACGTTCGACAGCGGCAATGCTGCGCCCGTATCGATCTCGCCAAATTCGCTGTGCGCCGAAATTGGGCGACGCGGCGGGGCATCGGGATGGGCATCGACCGCCCGCAATTTGGGCAAGTCGGACAATTCGGTCACAACTGGGCCATTCCGGCGGCTGGCGACGAAGGCAGAAAATTTTTCGCGCAGGCTTTCAACCAATGATGCTTTGGGTTCGGCAGCCGGTTGCGTACCGACAATTGGAGCGCTGGTGCGCGCCACAGGCCGCTGTGTCGGCTGGCGAAGCAGCAGGGCCGCCAGCACTGCAAAGGTACCTGCTGCAAACAGAAATGCGATGATCGCTCGCGCCCGGTCGCCAAGAGGGGCAGCGGTGGCAGGGACGATTTCGGATATGCCGGTCGCGCCGGTGATCGTTTCGAATATCGACACCGGGATTAGCATGGCAATGACAGCCATGACCGCAGCGCCGCCAAGCGAAATGGCCAGCGCCCGCATCTGTCCGTCGAGTTTCAGCGCTTTTTGCATCAGGACCCTTGCACCATTGCGCGGCATATTAGCCGTTGTCGCTGTGGCCTAACAGCAAATGGTAAACAGGATCGTAACGCACTATGTTCTTCAGCCAGTTGCGTTCTTTGGCGACAAAGGCCTTGGCAACTTCCCGCCTTTGCGGCCAATGGCTCCGGTCAGCAAGCAGCCCATCGAGCGCGAGGGCCAGTGCCGCTGGATCGTCTGGAGCGAACAGGGTGCCGGTGACACCATCCTCGATCAACTCGCGATGCCCGCCCACTGAGGAAGCTGCGACCAACCGCCCCTGCGCCATGGCCTCCAGCGGCTTTAACGGCGTAACCAGATCGGTCAGCCGCATCGATTTGCGCGGATAGGCCAATATGTCGACAAGGCTGTAATAGCGCTCGACATCCTCATGCGGCACACGACCGAAAAAATGGATGCGCGATGCAGCAGGCGATGCTTTTGCCTGGGCCCTCAGCGCAGCCTCCATCGGCCCGCCGCCGACCAGAAGCAAATGCGCGTCTGATGCCATCAACGGCATGGCGGCAATAAGATCGTCTATGCCTTCATAGTCGTAAAAGCTGCCGATATAGCCGATCACGCTTTTGCCGCTGAGGCCAAGTTTTGCGGCAAACGCTTCATCGGGCGGCGGCGGATTGCCGAACAGTTCCATATCAACGCCATTGGGCGAGATGAATATCTTGTCCGGTGAAACACCGCGCGCGACAAGATCGCTGCGCAGGCCTTCACAGATCACCGCTACCCTATCTGCGCGCGCGACAACATGGTTTTCCAGCGCGCGGGTCAGGCGGTAGCGGAGCGACCCCTCGGTCCCGGTACCGTTGCCAACCGCAGCATCTTCCCAAAATGCCCGGATTTCATAGACGAAAGGCAGGCCCAGCCGCTTTGCCGCACGCGCGCCTGCAAGGCCGTTCAAGGCGGGCGAATGCGCATGGATGATGTCGAAGGGCCATTCGCCATGCAAGGCAATGATTCGGTCCGTCAGTGCCTGCACCTCGCGCCATTCGCGCAAGACAGGTGGGCCGGAGGGCAGGCTCGTGGTGCGGAAAAAGCGCAAATCCTCGACCGTCTCTTCGGGTGCGTCTGGAAGTACGCCATGCTGGTAATGCCGCTGTCCCGTCAGGCCCGCGACATCCCATCCCGCCGCTGCCTGCGCCTTCAATATCGCGCGTGTGCGAAAGGTATAGCCGCTGTGCAAAGGCAGGCTGTGATCAAGGACATGCAGGATACGAGGTCTGTTATTAGCCGACATGCTGCCGCCTTAACCGCAATATATTTAACGGCACGTCAACTCTATGCCGCTATGGCAGCCCCGAACGCGCAAGGGGCCGGTAGCCGAATGGTCGACAATTTTTCGATATTGCTGAGCCATATCCTGATTGCGCTTGCTTTCTGGCTGCTCACGATGCGCGACGATCTGGACGAGGAAGCACCCCCCGCGCCTGACGCGGAGCCTGAAGGCTTTGGTGCATCGGCGCGCAGGCGCAAACAAGCACAAGGCTTGGCTTCCCACGGGACACCGCCTTCCAATGCGTGACCTGTTTTTCGTCGGCTATCTGGGCCTGTTGCTGCTGTTTGCTTTCAAACGGCCGTTCCTTTTCACGCTCGTCTATGCCTATGTCGATATCGTCGCGCCGCAGCGGTTGAGCTATTTCCTGCTGAACTCAATCCCCTTGTCGCTGATCCTGTTCGGCTTTGCCTTTGCCGGGTTCATGCTCAGTGACGACAAAAAGGATGTCCGCATCACGCCGCGATGGTGCCTACTGGTGCTGCTGCTGGTCTATTGCACCATCACGCATACATTCGCCGTCGAGCCAGTCGCAGCGCAGCCCAAATGGGACTGGGTGTGGAAAGCTCTGGTATTCGCCATTTTCCTGCCGCTCACGCTACGAACGCGGCTCAGGATCGAGGCGCTGGCGCTGACATTGGTGCTATGCGCATCGGCGCTGATCGTGACTGGCGGTATTAAGACCGTCGCTGGCGGTGGCGGCTATGGGGTAATGGTTCTGCTCGTCGATAATGACAGCGGCCTATATGAAAGCAGCATCATCTCCTGTGTCGCCATCGCGATCATCCCGCTGGTGATCTGGCTTGCCAAACATGGCACCATTTTCAAGCCCGACTGGCGCGTGCGCCTTTATGCAACGGCGCTGATCTTTGCCTGCCTTTTGATCCCTGTCGGCGTGCAGGCGCGCACGGGCCTGGTCTGCATTGCCGTGCTGGCCATATTAATGCTGCGCGTGGTGAAGCGGCGGCTGCTCTATATCATGGGCGCGGTGACGCTGGGCCTCGTGGCGATACCCTTCCTTCCCGCGACCTTTACCGAGCGGATGAGCACCATCAAAACCTATGAGGAGGATGAAAGCGCATCGACGCGGATCGCGGTCTGGAAATGGACCTGGGAGTTCGTCAAAACGCATCCCTTTGGCGGCGGCTTCAACGCCTATGTTCAGAACAAGATCGTCTATCATATCCCGATCAAGGACGATAACGGCTTTGATACTGGCGAATTCGACTCTGGCGAAATCACCGATGAAGGCCGCGCCTATCATTCGAGCTATTTCGAAATGCTGGGCGAACAGGGCTGGCCTGGCCTGATCATCTGGCTTTTGATCCATGTCGGCGGTGTCTGGCGTATGGAGCAATTGATGCGCATCTACCGGAAGCGAGGTCGTGAGGACGAGCAGTGGGTAATTCCGCTGGCGCGGGCACTGCAAAGCGCGCAGATCATCTATCTCGTCGGCTCGCTGTTCGTCGGCATCGCCTTCCAGCCCTTTGTCTATATGCTGATCGCGATGCAGATCAGCCTCGACAGCTATCTGGCGCGGCGACGCAAGGAATCCGCCTGGCGTCCGATCAAGGACCTCAGGCTCAAGACGAAAGAATTGGCCTGACGGTTGGTTTTTTGGCGCCAGCCCCTTAAATGGTTCGGGTGACGATCCAATCCCTTTCCGCCGAACCCAAATTGTTGAACCCCGATATGTGGGCGCAAATGCAGCAGCGTTTTGACGCCTATTATCTGCTGTTTGCGGACTGGGTCCGGTCAAATGCGCTGGAGTTGACGATCGCAACCGCGGTCGGCGTTTTGATTTACTTTGCGCTGAGCTGGTTCAAACGCAAAGCCGCTGCCATCGCGTCGAAGCGGGGCGAGGACGGCAGTTTTGTCACCATCGCCTGGCGCGCCGTTTCACGCACCAAGCGCTTTTTCCGGATCATGCTGGCAGCCGAACTGGTCAATGGCTTTGCCAATGCGCCCGAGCCTGTTTCGCGCGTCATCCTGTTCCTTTTCACCATCGCCTTTGTCATCCAGGTCGCGATCTGGGCGCGCGAAATCATCCTGTCGCTGATCGAGCGGCGCGCGCACCAGAGCGGTACCGAGCATGAGACGCTGCAAAGCGCGATGACGCTGATCAAGGTCGGGGTCAGCTTTGCTGTGTTTGCCATCGCCGCCATCGTCATCCTCGACAATCTGGGGGTCAATGTCACAGGCCTGATCGCGGGCCTTGGCGTCGGCGGAATTGCCATCGGCCTTGCCGCGCAGGGCATATTTTCCGACCTGTTCGCTGCGATCTCGATCATTTTCGACCGGCCGTTCAAGCGCGGCGATACGGTCACCTATGGCGCAGGCGGGAATATGACTACGGCAACGGTCGAGAAGATCGGAATGAAGAGCACGCGTCTTCGCGCATTGACCGGCGAGGAGAAGATCATTTCGAACAGCAAATTGCTCGAAATGGAAATCACCAACGCGACCCGGCTCGATTTCCGCCGTACCACCTATGTGCTGGCGCTGATCTACCAGACCCCTATTGAAAAACTTCGCGCGCTGCCGGAATTGATGCGCGAAACAGTGGAGGCGCATGACGCCGATTTTGTCCGCTGCGTCTTTACGCAGTTCGGGCCTAGTTCGATCGACTTCCATCTGGTCTATGACGTGCGTTCGCCCGAGGTCGAACATCTGCTGGAAAACCGCCACATAGTCGGTCTTGCGGTTTTCGAAACGCTGCAGCGGCACGGCTATGAGCTGGCCTATCCCTCTTCGGTGAGCTTCACCGCCGCACCCGACGGTAAATTGGTCATGCCCTATCCCGATCACAGCGTTGCAATCGTCACCACATCCGAGGCCTGATTCGCGCGCAAAATGGCACGGCATTACTTCCTGACGTAGGGTCAGCGCGGCTCTCCGCCTGATGCTTGTCAAAGCTTACAAAAGCGCGCAAAACTCGGGCAAATCCCATAGAAGGAGCAAGACATGAGCGGAGTAACCCCTGCCGATCTGACGGCGCGGATTGGCGAGACCATCGGCACGTCGGAATGGCTGCTGGTCGATCAGGAGATGGTCAACAAATTTGCCGATGCGACCGGCGATCATCAATTTATCCATGTGAACGAGGAAATGGCCAAGATGACGCCCTTTGGCGGCACGATTGCGCACGGATTTCTATCGCTCTCGCTGATGCCCGTGCTGATGGCCAAGTCCGACAGCCCGCGTATCGAAGGCGTCAAAATGGGCGTCAACTATGGTGGCAACAAGACGCGGTTCCTCGCCCCCGTGCGCGTCGGCAAGCGCGTTCGCGGCCATTTCAAGCTGCTCGAGCTGGAGGAAAAGCGCCCCGGCCAGTGGCAACAGGTCATGGAATATACGCTAGAGATCGAAGGCGAAGACAAACCCGCCTGCATAGCCGAGTGGATTACACAGTTTTTTGTTTGAGCAATATCTCCCCTCCCGCTTGCGGGAGGGGTGGCGCGCAGCGCCGGGGAGGGCCCGGTGATCGCGTTTCGTTTCCAGGCCCTCCCCGCTCGCTGGCGCGAGCTGCCCCTCCCGCAAGCGGGCGGGGATTTTTGACAAAGGAAATTCTCCCATGCGTGACGCAGTAATCGTTTCCACCGCCCGCACCGCCATCGGCAAAGCCTATCGCGGCGGGTTCAATGCAACTTTGGGGCCGACGCTCGGCTCCTACTCACTGAAGGCCGCTGTCGAGCGAGCAGGCATCGAGGGCGGCGAAGTCGATGATGTCATCTGGGGCGCCGCGCTGCAGCAAGGCACGCAGGCAGGCAACCTCGCCCGCCAGGTTGCGCTTCGCTCCGGCCTGCCGGTGACCGTTTCAGGCATGTCGATCGACCGCCAATGTTCGTCGGGCCTGATGACCATCGCGACTGCCGCGAAGCAAATCATCGTCGATAATGTCGATGTAATTGCCGCCGGTGGGCAGGAATCGATCTCGCTCGTCCAGACCAAGGAAATGCGCGTCCAGCCCGACCTTGAACTGGTTGCGATGCATAACGCCGTCTATATGCCCATGCTGCAAACCGCCGAAGTCGTTGCCAAACGCTACAATATTAGCCGCGACGCGATGGACGAATATTCGCTTGCCTCGCAGCAGCGCACAGCCGCCGCGCAAGCTGCTGGCAAATTCGATGACGAGATCGTTCCTGTCACCACCATGATGAATGTGGTGAACAAGGAAACCGGCGAAGTCAGCCAGAAGGAAGTCACCATCGCCAAGGATGAGGGCAATCGTGCGGATACCACGCTCGAAGGATTGAAGTCACTCCAGCCGGTGCTCGGCCCCGATATGACCATCACCGCAGGTAATGCGAGCCAGCTGTCCGACGGCTCTTCCGCATCGATCCTGATGGAGGCGAAGGTTGCCGAGAAAAAGGGCCTCCACCCGCTCGGCCGTTATGTCGGCATGGCCGTTGCCGGAACCGAGCCTGACGAAATGGGCATTGGCCCGGTCTTCGCGATCCCGAAATTGCTTGACCGTTTCGGCCTGAAGGTCGGCAATATCGGCCTGTGGGAGCTGAACGAAGCTTTTGCCGTGCAGGCGCTGTACTGCCGCGATCATCTCGGCATCGATCCCGAAATCTACAACGTCAATGGCGGATCGATTTCGATAGGCCACCCCTATGGCATGACCGGCGCCCGCTGCGTTGGCCACGCGCTGATCGAAGGCAAGCGCCGCGGCGTCAAGCATGTCGTCGTCACCATGTGCGTCGGCGGTGGCATGGGCGCAGCTGGCCTGTTTGAGGTGTTTTGACGCTTATTGATTTTTAATCGAAGGTCGACTAAATACGAAATGCGGTTTCGATCTTTGCATTGAATCCTTTCATGAGCCCGGCTGCTGCTACAGTCGGGCTCAAACTTTTCCACCATCGAAGAGTTTGGGTCCGACACGTCAGTGCCGAACCCTCCCCCGTTCCTATTTGGAACGTGCCACTTCGATAATTTTCAAAACCAAAGTGACGATTGCCACCATCAGGCCTGCTAACCCAATGATGATGACTGCGGTTTCATACATCGTCACATATCATTTCCTTTCGTTATGGCAGCGTGATTGCTGCCGATAATATTTATGTCGGAAGATATGCAAACTTACAAATTTATCAGCGAAGTTTTTCAGCAGCTTGCTGAATAGTCCCATCGTGGAAATGGAAATGGTCATCACGATCTTTCGCCAGCAAAACTGGCCCATCGAGATCGACCCAGTCCGCACCCTGCGCCGCCAGGAAAGCAGGTGCGATGCCTAGGCTGGTGGAGAGCATGCAGCCAACCATGACTTTCAGGCTGCGCGCCTCTGCTTCGCGGCGCATGGCGAGTGCCTCGGTCAGCCCGCCTGCCTTGTCGAGCTTAATGTTGATGCCGTCAAAATAACGTGCACAAAGATCGATGTCGGCCGCCGATTGGCAGCTTTCGTCGGCAAGCAGCGGCAAGGGCGATTTGACGCCATCGAGCGCCCCTTCCTGCCCTACAGGCACCGGCTGCTCGATCATTTCGACGCCCAGCGCAGCCAATGCCTGTGCCTCCGCCTGTATGTCCAGCGCGCCCCAGCTTTCATTGGCATCAACGATCAGCCGCGCAGCCGGAGCCCCCGAACGCACTGCAGCAACGCGTTCGCGGTCACCCTCGCCTGTCAACTTGAGTTTCAGCAACCCGAAACCCCGTGCTGCGGCCTTGGCGGCATCCTCCTCCATCGTTGCAGGTGGGCCAAGCGATATCGTAAAGGCGGTCTGTAGTGGCTGAGGCGGAAGGGCAAGCCCCGCCACCTGCCACAGCGGCAGCCAGGTCGCCTTCGCCTCCAGATCCCACAAGGCGCAATCGAGTGCGTTGCGCGCTGCCCCTGGCGGCAGAAGCGTCTGGGCTGCAATACGCGCTTCGCGTGCATCAAGCCCTGCGAGCGCGCCCATGACACCCTCTACCTGCGCCAGACAGCTCTCGGCGCTCTCGCCGTGATAGTAGATTGCAGTGCCCTCGCCCATGCCGGTCTGCGTGCCGTCGCTTGCCGCAACAACCAGCACATCGACATGCGTCTTGGCACCGCGCGCGATGACAAACTGGCCCGCGACCGGCCAGCGCTCCACCGCGGCACTGATTGTCAGCGGCACAAATCAGCCATTATGCGTGAGGATCCAGTCCTCGACGACTGGCGCAATCCGCTCACGCCATTTGCTGCCGTTGAAGATGCCATAATGGCCTACCTCTTCGGCCAGATGATAGCGTTTGAGCGCGTCGGGCAACCCCGTTGAAATCTTTAACGCCGCCTTGGTCTGGCCTATACCACTAATATCATCGCGCTCGCCCTCTATCGCCAGGATCGCGATGTCATGGATCGCGCCGGGATCGACCAGCTTGCCGCGATAGTTGAATTCGCCCTTGGGCAACAGATGGCGCTGAAAAACCACATCCACAGTCTGGAGATAGAACTCCGCCGTCATGTCGCACACCGCGCGATATTCGTCGTAAAATTCCTTGTGCCGGTCGGCGCTTTCACCGTCGCCATCGACGAGGTTCTGGAACATCGACCAATGGCTGACCATGTGGTTGCCAAGGTTCATTGACATAAAGCCCGACAGTTGCAGGAAGCCCGGGTAAACGCGGCGACCGGCGCCCTTGTAATAGGGCGGCACGGTTGCGATCACATTATGGATGAACCAGTCATGCGGGCGCGTCGTGGCATGGTTGTTGACGGCTGTCGGGCATTCGCGCGTGTCGATCGGGCCGCCCATCATTGTCAGTGTGCGCGGGCGCAGCGGATGATCCTTTGCGCTCATTACTGCTGCTGCCGCATAGGAAGGGACCGAGGGCTGGCAAACGGCAAGCACATGCGCGCCCCTGCCGCCCGCGTCGGGGCCGATATATTCCAACCACTCGATGATATAATCCATGTAGGATTCAAGGTCGAAACCGCCGCCCGTCAACGGCACGTCGCGCGCATCTTTCCAGTCGGTGATGTAGACGTCATGGCTCGACAGCATCCGCTCGACCGTTCCGCGCAGCAGCGTCGCGAAGTGGCCGGACATTGGTGCAATGATCAGCAACCGGGGCTTGCCAACGCTTCCATCATAAACGAAATGCTTGAGCTGGCCAAAGGGCTTGCGCGCCTCGTTACGTTCCTCGACCGGCAAATGCTTTCCATCGATATCGACAAAGGCGAGGCCAAAGGCGGGCTTTCCGCGTGGCTCGACCGAATGCGCAAACACATCGAGCGCGGAGGCCGCTATCGGCGCCATGCCGCCCATGCTGAATGGACCAGTAAAGCTTTTGAGCCAGTCGGCCTGCGCCTGCGCAATCTTGCCCGCGCCGGCAAGCCAGCCGCGCTGCATATCATACCCCATATAAAGCATAAAATTCCCTCGAAATTGCCGCTAACATAGGCGTTGATTGTGCAATGCACCATAGAAAAAGAGCGCGCTCGAACACCGCCACCGATTGTCGCGCCGCACGACCCCTGCTAGGCGGCGTTCACCATGACAGATAATAGTGCCGCTCTCCCGGCTGACATCGCTGAACCGGTTTCGGAACCCGCGAAGACAAAGGAAAAGCTGAAACTCTCCAGCCTGCGCATGATCGCAAGCTTTACGGCGCGCTATCCCCGCCAGATTGGCTTTGCCTTGCTAGCGCTGATCACCGCTGCAGGCTCGACACTCGCAATTCCTGCAGGACTGAAGCTGATCATCGACGAAGGATTTGCCGAGAATAATGGCGATCCTGCCCCCTATTTCTACCTGCTGCTGGGCATTGTCGTTGTCATCGGCATTTCCACTGCCTTTCGCTTTTACTTCGTCAGTTGGCTCGGCGAACGGGTGGTGGGCGATATCCGCTCCGCTGTGCAGGCGAACCTGCTTCGTCTGGCTCCGCGTTTTTTCGAGGAAAACCGTCCCGCCGAAATAGCGAGCCGGATGACCGCCGATACCGCCATCATCGAACAGATTGTCGGGACCACGGTGTCGGTCGCGTTGCGAAACATACTGATCGGGGTCGGCGGTGTGATATTCCTTTTCGGTCTTGCTCCGACGTTGACGGTCTGGCTGCTCGCAGGAATACCCATAGTGGTTCTGCCTATCGTCTTTCTCGGGCGGCGGCTCGAAAAGGCGTCGCGGACCAGCCAGGACAAGGTGGCGGGGGTCGGCACGATCATTTCGGAATCGCTTGGCGCGATCAAAATCGTGCAGGCATTCGGACAGGAAAAGCGCGAGGCTGCCCGGTTCGCCGATGCAGTGGAAGCAACCTTTGCCGCCGCAAAACGACGCATCCGCATCCGCGCCTTCCTGACCGCGCTGGTGATGGCACTGATATTCGGCGGCATAACCCTGCTCGTCTGGGAAGGGACCGATCAGGTTCGCGACGGCACCATTTCACCGGGCACATTGTTTGCTGTCGTTCTTTATGGCGGGCTTGTTGCCGGGAGTTTCGGCGCATTGACCGAAGTCTATGGCGATCTCGTTCGCGCGTCGGGCGCATCGTCGCGGCTGGCAGAACTGATCCGCGAGGAGCCTGAAATCGCTCCCCCCGCCAATCCGGTCGCCATGCCCGCGCCGCGCGGCAGCCTGGAATTTGAAAATGTCCGGTTCCGCTATCCGACCCGGCCCGAAGTCGCGGCGCTGGAGGATTTCAGCCTTAAGGTGCAACCGGGCGAAACCGTCGCCGTCGTCGGCCCGTCGGGGGCCGGCAAATCGACCTTGTTTCAGCTCGCCCAGCGTTTCTACGATGCGGAGGCTGGAACGGTGCGCATTGATGGCGTTGCCCTGACCAGCGCGGACCCCGCCGAGTTCCGCCAACGCATGGCGCTCGTGCCGCAGGACACCATCCTGTTTGCGTCCTCAGCGCGCGACAATCTGCGCTATGGCAATTGGCTGGCCGACGATGCCGCCATCTGGGCTGCTGCCGAACAGGCCAATGCCGCCGAATTTCTGCGCACGCTTCCGGAGGGGCTCGACACTTATCTGGGCGAAGGCGGAGCGCGTCTTTCGGGCGGGCAGCGGCAGCGCATTGCCATTGCCCGCGCGCTATTGCGCGACGCGCCAATCCTGCTGCTCGATGAGGCGACGAGCGCGCTCGATGCGGAAAGCGAGCGGCTGGTGCAGGATGCGCTCGAACGACTGATGGAGGGGCGCACAACCATCGTCATCGCGCACCGCCTCGCGACGGTGCGCAAGGCCGACCGCATCATCGTGATGGACGGCGGGCGCATCGTCGAGCAAGGCACCCATGCCAGCCTGGCCAAATCCGGCGGGCTGTATGAACGGTTGGCGAGTTTGCAGTTTGATATGTAAGCGGGGTAAGCCTGACCGCCGATATCCAAACTCCGTCGCCCCGCACTCGATGCGGGGCTTGGCTTTTGGCCGAGTGTGAACAAAGAAAAGCCAAACCCCGTGTCAAGCACGGGGTGACGCGTTGATCAGGTCGCGTAAAGAAGGTTGCCCCTCAACCCTCACATAATCGTGATCGTCACGGCCCGCCGGTTGAGCGCCCAAGCTTCAGGATTTGATCCGGTTGCAGCCGGCTTTTCCTTGCCGTGGCTGACCGTCGAGATGCGCGAGGCATCGATACCCAGCGAGGCCAGATAGTTTTTCGCGGCATTGGCGCGGCGCTCGCCCAAAGCAAGGTTGTAATCGCGCGTTCCGCGTTCGTCGCAATGCCCTTCGATCAGGATGCGCTTGTTGGGATATTGCGCCAGCCATTGCGCCTGTGCCTGCAAAGTCGCCTGATCGGCGGCATCGATGTTGAACTTGTCGGTGTCAAAAAACACACGGTCGCCATTCATACCAACGGTAGCGAGGAAGTCTTCCTGACTGCCGGGCAAAATGCGGCCATCGTTGGAATCGGGAATGGTTTGGCCGCCATTGCCATAGTCGGTGCCGTCGGCAGTCGGCGGTATGTTATCGACCTTCTTCTGGCCACAGGCGGCAAGGGCCGTGCTGGCCACCAGCACCAGTGCAAGCGTTTTGACCTTGGTGTTCATATGCTTCTCCTCTTGTTCCCTGCCCCGCGTGCGAAGGTGCTCATGGCAGAACCGGTCCCCAGGCGGGGTCGGAACCATCGCCCACAGTCGGCAATTTCCGTTCGTTCCGCCCGGTCAGGTCAACCTGCCAGATGCTTGTTTTACCACTATTCTTCTCTGTGCGAAAGAACTGGATGACGCGGCCATTGGGTGCCCAGGTGGGCGCTTCATCCTGCCAGCTGTCGGTCAGCATGCGTTCGCCCGAGCCATCGGGGCTCATCACGCCGACGCGGAAATCGCCTGCGATCCGCGTAAAGGCAATGAGGTCGCCGCGCGGGCTCCACTCGGGCGTGGCATGGCGGCCTGCGCCAAAGCTGATCCGTTTCTGGTTCGAGCCATCGGCGTTCATCACATAGATTTGCTGATTGCCGCCGCGGTCGCTTTCAAACACGATGCGCGATCCATCGGGTGAAAAGCTGCCGCCGACATCGATACCCGGAGCGGTCGTCAACCGCACCGGCGTGCCGCCCTCGACCGAAATCTTGTAGACATCGGTATTGCCGCCCACCGCCATCGAATAAAGGATGGTCTTGCCATCGGGTGACCAGCGCGGAGCAAAAGTCGGGTTTTTTGACGCGGTGATCAGCCGCTGCCGCCCGCTTTCGAGATCATAGACATAGATGCGCGGGTTGCCGTCTTCATAGCTAAGATAGAGGATCGATTTATAATTGGGCGAAAAGCGCGGGGTCAGCGCGGTTGTGGCACCGCTGGTCAGGAAACGGTGGTTGGCACCGTCCGAATCCATGATCGCCAGCCGCTTGACCCGCCGGTTCTTCGGCCCGCTTTCCGCAATATAGGCGATGCGGCTGTCGAAAAATGGCATCTCACCTGTCAGTTTCGAATAGATTGCATCGGCACATTTATGCGCCGCGCGCCGCCACTCGCGGGGCGGCACGATAAAGCCAAGCCGGGTGACCTCCTGCGAGGTGCCAAGATCGTAGAGATAGCAGCCCACGGTCAGGTTACCGTCGGCCCCGGCGCGGATGAAGCCCTCGATCAGCTGGTCGGCATTGCGCCCCTGCCAATAGTCGAATTGCGGCGCGGTAACCTCTGCCAATGTGATCGCACGCAGACCTGCGGGGCCAATGGGTTCGAACAGGCCCGAATTGCGCAAATTGGCGGAAATCACCTCGGCAATCTGCCGCGCCAGCGCATCGGTATTGCCTGCGATGGTGTTGGTAGATGTCGGCGAGACAAAGGCGGGCACTGCGACCTTGCGCACTTCTGCCACATCGAAACGGACAACCTCATCCACTTCGTCGGCGGCAGGTTGCGGCGCAGGCGTCGTTTGCGCCACCGCAGCGCCCACAGGCAAAGTGGAGAGCAATAGCGACAGCATGATTTTGCGCAGCATGGGGATGGCTCCTAATTGGGCTGGAACGACATACGATGCACTTTCCAGCCATCATAGTCTTTGGGATCGAGTTCGGTAAAGGGCGCAGCTTTGCGGATCGCCCCGGTAACACAGCGTTCCATCGGCTGCGCCTGTGGACGGTTATTGTCGTTGATGCCGCGCTGCGAAACCCCGGTCAGGCTGGTGATGCTGCCATTGGGCGCAAGGTTCAACGTCACCGAGGTGACAATGCGGCTTACGTCCACACCGCTCGGCGCGCACTGGCGGATGAAGCGCAGGATTTTGGGACCAAGAACAGCATTTACCTCGCGGGTGATCTGGCCTTCGGTCTTGAGCGATGCGCCCTTGCCAGCGCCCTCGCCTTGGCCCTTTTTGGTCTGCGTGCCGCTACCACCTCCGCCCACATTGCCGAGCTTCTTCTCCATATCGCGCATGAAATCGCTGTTGCCGCCGCGTCCTGTGCCGGTTTTGGTTTGCTTGACGATCTGTTTGGGTTGCTGCTTGGGGATGGTCTTTTTAACAGGCTCGGGCTTGGGGGCGGCCTTCGGCTGAGGTTTGGGCGATGGCAGCGGATCAACCACCGTTTCGGTCAGCACTTCAGGTTCCGGAGCGGGCTCGACTGCCTCTTCGATAACGGCCGGTGCGGGTTCGGGCGCGGCAGAGCCTTCGCTGACCAGCTCGACGGCAATGCCATCGCCGCTACCGCCGCCGTCGGAGCCCAATTGCCGCGACGCCTGAAACAGGCCTGCCAGCAGCAGCGCCAGCAGAAACACATGTCCGCCAACCGCAGCGCCCAGCCCGACCTTGTCTGCCTTGTCCATGGCAAAGGGGTTATTCATCGGGCGATGAACGCTCCGTGACTGGTACAGGTGAGGGAGTCGAGACCATACTGACACTATTCAGCCCGGCCCGGTTCAGTTCGCCCATGACGCGCATCATGCTTCCATAATCGACCGTGGTGTCGCCGCGCAGCATGATCTTGCGCGGATTATCGGGCGTCTGCTCGACGGCAATCGCTTCCAGCCGCGCGGCAAGCTCGCTTGGCCTGACAGGTTCGCTGTCGATGAACACCTGACCCTCCTGATCGACCGTGATGTCCAGCGGCGCTTCGGGAAGTTCGATCTGTTTGGCGCGGCTTTTGGGCAGATCGACCGGCACCCCCGATACCAGCAAGGGCGCAGTGACCATGAAAATGATCAGCAGCACGAGCATGACATCGACAAAGGGCGTGACATTGATCTCCGACATCGGCGCACGCCGCTTGCCCCGCCGCGACCGGCGGCCGCCTTTGCCCGAGGATAGGTTCATGGCCATGCGCCTAGGGCTCCCGCTCCAATTCGCGACTCAGTGTGCCGTGAAAGCCATCGGCAAAGCGACCCAGCCGCGCCTCATGCTGGTCAACGCGGTGCGAGAAGCGGTTATAGGCAATAACCGCCGGGATCGCCGCAAACAGCCCGATGGCGGTCGCAAACAGGGCCTCGGCAATGCCGGGGGCAACAACGGCAAGGCTGCTGTTCTGCGCCTCACCAATCGCCAGAAAGGCGTTCATGATGCCCCAGACGGTCCCGAACAGCCCGACAAAGGGCGCAACCGAGCCGGTCGTCGCAAGGAAATTCAAACGGTTGGCCAGCCGGTCGCTTTCTGCCGCGATGGTCGCGTCCATCGCGGTTGCCAGCCGTTCGCGCGTGCCAGCGCGGTCGATGGTCTTGCCATTGGTCGAACGCCGCCATTCGGCGACACCGGCGGCAAAGACGCGCGCGATGGGCAGTTCATGCTTGCCGCGTTCGGCATAAAAGCCATCTATGTCGCCCGATTTCCAGAAATCGGCTTCGAACTTGCCCGTTTCATCGTTGATCTTGCTGAGGCGAAACAGGAAACCGACAATGATCGTCCACGACCAGATGCTTGCGATCACCAGACCGATGATCACCGATTTGACGATCCAGTCCGCGTCGAGAAACAGTTGAACAATCGACAGGTCGCCGCCCTGGCTCAAAAACACGAAATCCATATCTATCCTTTAGCTTGCGTCATCGCCGCTATGAATCACCGACCGGAAAGCCGCAACCCATTCCGCCGGTTGTCGCGCGGGGCGACCATCGGGCGCAACAAAGGCAGCGGTCACTTTCGCCTCGACCAATGTTTGGCCATCTCTGCTGACTGTTTGATGAATATCGCAACTTGCCCCGCGCACGGCGATGGCCTGGCTGGTCACAAGCAACGCATCATCGAAATGGGCGGGGCGGCGGAATTTCATGTCAATCGCGGTGACGGCATAGGCACCCTGCCCCGCCTCATGCGCCCCGCGCTGGTCAATCCCCAGCCGCGCCAGCATGTCCGACCGCGCGCGCTCCATGAAATGCAGGTAGCGGGCGTGATAGACCACCCCGGAAAAGTCGGTATCCTCAAAATAGACGCGCACGGCGAAATGATGGCGATGGCCGTCAAAATGGCCTTGATAGGGTGCGTCTGCGCTCATGCTTTGCGGGCTTAAAGCAAGGAATCCGTGACTGAAAGCATCTTGTAAAAACCCGGACTCAACTGGTCGCGCAGAAGAATCAGTTCAACCATGACCCTTAGCCGTCTTGGCGTTCTTAGCGTGAGATCTGCAACCGTGAAAATCTCACGCTAAGCACGCTAAGATTATTTATCGAACAGCCCATCCTGAGCACCCGCAGGCGGGTTTAGCCCCAGATGTTTCCAGCCCGGCGGGTTCAGGCACCGCCCCCGCGCCGTCCGCGCAATCAGGCCGAGTTGCAGCAGATAGGGCTCGACGACATCCTCGATTGTATCGCGCGGTTCGGAAAGGCCAGCGGCCAGCGCCTCCACTCCCACCGGCCCGCCGCGATAGATATCGGCGATCATCATCAGATAGCGCCGGTCCATCGCATCGAGGCCCAGGCTGTCGACCTCCAGCCGATTGAGTGCAACATCGGCAATCTTTGCAGTCACCATCGGCTCGCCTGCGGCTTGCGCAAAATCGCGCACGCGGCGCAGCAGCCGTCCGGCAATACGCGGCGTGCCGCGCGACCGCTTGGCAATTTCGCGCGCACCATCGGGGGCAATGCCAAGGTCCAGCAAGCGCGCCGCGCGCGTCACCACCAGCTCCAATTCATCATGCGTGTAAAAATTCAGCCGAACCGGGATGCCGAAACGGTCGCGCAAGGGCGTTGTCAGCAGCCCTTGCCGTGTGGTCGCGCCGACCAGCGTAAAGGCAGGCAAATCGATCCGCACCGATCGTGCTGATGGCCCCTCGCCGATCATGATATCGAGCGCACGGTCCTCCATCGCCGGATAAAGGATTTCCTCGACCACCGGATTGAGCCTGTGGATTTCGTCGATGAAAAGGACGTCGCCTTCCTCCAAATTGGTCAGTAACGCCGCGAGATCGCCCGATTTCGCAATCACCGGCCCGGACGTTGAACGAAACCCGACGCCCAGTTCCTTCGCCACAATCTGCGCCAGCGTGGTTTTGCCAAGGCCGGGGGGGCCAAAAAACAGCACATGATCTAGCGCATCCCCCCGCGCCTTCGCCGCCTCGATAAACACCCGCAAATTCTCCCGCGCCGCCTGCTGGCCGATAAATTCGGTCAGGCTTTTCGGGCGAAGCGCCGCGTCCACGTCTTCAGGCTTGCGCATGGGGGTGAGGTGAGGGTTGTCAGTCACGATATTCGATCACTTCGTCGCTGATGGTCACCCAATCATGCTTGCGGTCGACATAGACGGTATATTGCGGCGTGGGGAAGCCCTTGTCCGCAAAGCTACCTACGGGGATTGCATAAAGCGCACGGTCGGGCAGCGCATGATACCAGAGTGTGCCGCCGCAGGTTGGACAGAAATGGAAGCTCGCCACATTGCCGCTGCCGAGGACATGCTCGTAAACCTTATATACACCGCTGATAGTCACAGCATCGGCCGGAAAACGCGCCTGCACAGCAAAGGCAGAGCCGCTGCGTTTCTGGCAATCATAGCAATGGCACACCGACACGCGGACGGGTTCGCCGACGCAGGTGGCGGAAAGTTGGCCGCAGCGGCAGGTGGCGGTGCGGGTCATTAGAAGACAGCCTCCGCCCGATTACCGTTGGAAGCTACGACTGATCGAACATATTCGCCCGGAATTTGCCAAGGATCATCATAAATCCAACGCATAAGCCAATTAAGCCACGATTCATTGTAACTGATAGCTGAGAGATAAGCTTGGCTTTTGCCATCACTACCAAACCCCTTCCAGACCGGATGTTGCCTAACGACGATAAAGCCGCTCTTACGTCCAAGGGCAGCGCATGAATTCGCTATTTCAGAAGTAATCCGATAGACCTTTCCGACCATTTCCTTCGGCCCATCACGCACTATTGCGGTAAATCCTGACCAAGTCTGAGGCATTCCCCTTATGGTGTCGATCTTTAGCACCATTGTCCGCTTCGGCCTATCGTCAGGCATCACTTTCCAGATCAGGCCGGAAGTAAAGCCGTCAGGACCGGAAGCCATACACGCGTATGCCGGAATATGCCCGAAGCACGAGACCGAAAGGAAAAGCGTCGCTGCACATGCCTTTGCAAATTTCACTTCGCCGCCCTCTTGAGCGCCAGCCGCACGAGCGCATCCAGCGTTGCCCCATCGCCTAATTCTTCTAGCGCCAGCGTCACCGCGCTTTGCGCCTCACCGGGTTTAAAGCCCAAACCAGTCAGCGCCGATACTGCGTCACTTGCATGGCCGCCACCGCCCGAAGCCGCCAGCTTCGCACCACCGCCAAGGCCCGCAAGTGCCCCAACCTTATCCTTCAGCTCGTTGACAATCCGGCTCGCCAGTTTTGGGCCGACCCCGTTCGCGCGTGCGACCATCGCGCTGTCGCCGCCACCGATTGCCCGCGCAAGATCGTCTGCCTCCAGCGCCGACAAAATAGCCAGCGCCACCTTCGCGCCCACGCCCTGCACGCCGATCAACAGGCGGAACCAGTCACGTTCGTCGCGCGAGGCAAAACCGATCAAACGCTGGTCATTCTCGCTCACAAGCATTTCGGTGAAGACCGTCGCAAACTCGCCCGCCGCGCCCAAAGCAGCCAACGTCCGCGCGCTCGCCTGCACCAGATAGCCGACACCATTGACGTCGATCACCAGGCTATCGCTACCCGTTTCATCGATGCGGCCATAAAGTTTTGCGATCATAGCCGATGACTAGCGTGAGGGTGCGCAATCGGCAAGCGAAAGAGAACATCGGTGGAACGGCCGTTTAGCTCACGCTAAGAGCGCTAAGGCGCTAAGCGTACAGTCCACCTAGATATCTTAGCGCCTTAGCGGCCTTAGCGTGAGTTATCACCGCACATGATGCGCGTGCGTCACCGCCACCGCCAGCGCATCCGCCGCATCCTCGCCCGCCAGTTTCAGCCCGGGCATCAGCACGCGGAGCATGGCGGCGATTTGCGCCTTGTCCGCCTTTCCGGTGCCGACCACCGATTTCTTGACCAGCCGCGCGGCATATTCGGTGACGGGCACACGCATCCTTGCTGCACCGACCAGCACCACGCCGCGGGCCTGCCCCAGTTTCAGCGTCGATTGCGGGTTCTTGTTGACGAACACTTCCTCGACCGCCGCACAATCGGGGCGGAAATGCTCCATGATGACACGCAGTTTTTCGTCAATCATCACCAGCCGGTTGGCCAGTGGCAGCTTTGCGTCAGTCTCTATCTCGCCGTTGTCGATATGGCTCAGACGGCTGCCTTCTTTGGCGATGACGCCCCATCCGGTGGTGCCTAACCCCGGGTCCAGTCCCAAAATGATCATAGCGCTTATTTCTGGCCGGGTTCCAGTTTTGCCCAGCGCACGTTCCAGATCAGCCCTGTCTTTTCGAGGCCCTTCAGGATCAGCGCGGTCACATCGATCTCATACCAGGCAAGCCCGGCATTGGCGGCGCGCGGATGGGCGTGATGATTGTTGTGCCAGCCTTCCCCCAGTGTCAGCAGGGCGATTAGCCAGTTGTTGCGCGCCTCATCCTTGTTATCGGTGAAGCGTTTGCTGCCATACATATGGCCGAAACTGTTGACGCAGGCGATGGCGTGGAGTGCCAGCACGCTGCGCAGGAAACCGGCGATCAATATGGTGCCAATAATGGCCTGCGTGCCGCCGCCCGCCGCAAGCGCCCAAAGCGCCGGAAGCAGCAGCACCGAGATGAAGAAAATCGGGATGCGGTATTTGTCGACGAAAAGGATCGCGTCATCCTCCGCGACGCCTTTGCCATAGACATTCTCGTCGGTCATGCTGTGGCTGAATACCCAGCCGAGATGCGCATATTTCCAGCCTTTTGTCCCGCCAGTCTCTTCGCCGAAATCGTCATAATAAGGGCTGTGTATATCGCCGCGCCGGTCGCTGTGCGCATGGTGGCGGCGATGCTCGGCCACCCAACGGCGGAGCGACCCGAAGATGCCCAACTGCGCAAGGATCGCGATGGCATAATGCATCGGCTTCGAGGTTTCGAACGCCTTATGCGTGAAATAGCGGTGATAGCCGATCGACATCGACAATATGTTCATGACGTAGAAAGCCGCAAAGGCGCTCCACTCAATCCAGCCGGTAGGCTGCGTCGCGATCCAGTAGAGCGCGATGATGGCAGGCACATTTTTCGCGAACAGGTAGAAAAGATGCTCGCGGTTCTTCGCCTTGTCCGCCGGCGTATCATACAGCACGCCGAGCAAGGGCTTGCGGATCAGCGCCTTGTCACCAGGGGTAAGCGGCGCGCGGCCGATTATCGGTTCATTGGTTTCAGTTGGTTTTAACCCGACAACATCTTCGACCCGCGTGGCCATGGCAGCCCTGCTCCCTGTTGGTTAACGGGGAAGTAACTACTGTGTTTGTGGGCAGATGGCAAAGGGGTTTACCATTTGGCGGGGAATGAAGCGCTGAAATCAGGGCGCAGCGGTTAGACCACCAACTGAACCTCGTCACCCCGCACTTGATGCGGGGTCCCGCTTTCTACCCAACGCTGGAAATAGCGGGACCCCGCATCAAGTGCGGGGTGACGCCTAATAGTTGGGCGATTTTTAGGCCTCTACCCCAATTTCGCCATCACCTCGTCCGACACATCATAATTGCCCCAGACGGTCTGGACGTCGTCATCATCTTCAAGCACGTCGATCATCTTGAGCAGTGTCGCGGCATTGGCCTCGTCGACTTCTACCAGAACCTGCGGTTTCCACGCGAGTTTCGCGCTGTCCGCTGCACCAAGCGTTGCTTCCAGGGCTTTGGAGACTTCGTGCAGCGCGTCGAATGCGGTCCAGATGCTGTGCTCTTCCTCACCGCTTTCGACATCCTCCGCGCCAGCCTCCAGCGCGGCTTCGAATACCGCATCGGCGCTGCCCGCGCTGGCGGGATAGGTGATCAGCCCCATGCGGTCAAAGCCATGGCTGACTGCGCCCGACGCGCCCAGATTGCCGCCATTTTTGGCAAAGGCAGTGCGCACATTGGTCGCGGTGCGGTTGCGGTTATCGGTCAGCGCCTCAACGATGACGGCAACGCCGCCGGGGCCATAGCCTTCGTAACGCACCTCTTCATAATCCTCACCGCCCGCAGTCGCAGCCTTGTCGATCGCGCGCTGGATATTGTCCTTGGGCATCGATTGCGCCTTGGCCGCATTGACCGCGAGGCGCAGCCGCGGGTTCATGTCTGGATCGGGCATCCCCATTTTGGCCGCGACGGTGATTTCGCGGGAGAGTTTGGAAAACATCGCCGAGCGCTTTTTGTCCTGCGCGCCCTTGCGATGCATGATATTCTTGAACTTGCTATGCCCTGCCATTGCTCGCTTCTTTAACCTGATGTCGAGTGAAGGCGCGCCCTTACATCAGCGGTGGGGGATTGGGCAAGCCGGTCTCGCCGGGCATGCTGTTATGACGCAAAACTGCGAAAAAATCGCGCTTAACTTCCCAAACTTCACAGGATGGAGCGTTTGAGTGCGAAGTTAACGAACATCCCGTTACATTTCCAAATGCCGCAGGACGGGTGCGTTGGTTGTGCTGGTGAACAAACGATATCAAAGAACATCGAGAACATTACAGAAACAAAGTGCAAAAGTCAATCGTTGAGGACCCTTTGCTTTTGTCTAAATCGAGCGAAGGTGCGCCCGTGCAATAGCATCAAGGGTCCCGGCAAGCGCTGGCTTTCCGGTAGATAGCTGCCCATAGACCGATATTCAGTACGGAGTTAACAAACAGCATTGTGCCGTAAACACACCCTACCGGTATTCTGGACGCACCAGGCTCAGTTTTATATGCCCACGCTAGCATCGCCTCCGCCACAATGAAGGGCAATATGACGAACGGTAAAGCTGCTTTTAAAATTTGAGGCGCATTCTTCTCGCAAAACGATAGCATTGCACTGACCGAAATACCCTCGCGATCAATCGTTCTCCCCACAGAGAGCGAGAAAAAAGGAATGGCAATCAGATTGCCGATCATAACCAGAACTGCCTCGGTAAGGGAATAAATGTTAGAATTCGACCATTCCTCGAGTCCAGTTATTCCGCCATAAATGAGAGACAAAAACAATGCGGGTAACGTCGCGACGACTCCCCAGCCAAACCATCGCCCTGCCGAACCAACCTCATCGCGAGATGGATCGCCAGCACGCCGTGACATGTAGAAGATTGAAATTAGCAGCAGAATGATGGTCGGCAGTATGACAGCCATCCAAAACGCGTCGGAATCATCAAAAACACTGGCAACTATCAGTCCCAGAATCACATTGGCTGCGAAACCCAGCAACGCCAATGGATAGATTGTGAGCGCCCGACGGGCAGCGCGCAGGCTGTCGGCAATCACCCCAGTTTCACCGCAGTCCCGCTCGCGCTCACCATCAGCATGGAGCCTTGCTGGCCAAGCACTTCATAATCGAGGTCGATGCCGATCACGCCATCGGCACCCAGGGCGCGGGCTTCGTCGGCGAGTTCTTTCAATGCGGTCTGGCGCGCATCGCGCAGGCTGTTTTCGTACGCGCCCGAGCGACCGCCGACGATGTCGCGGATGCCGGCGAACAAATCCTTGAAGATATTCGCGCCGACAATGCATTCGCCGGTGACGACGCCAAGATATTGGCGAACGGGCTGGCCTTCGACGGTGGAGGTGGTGGTCATTAGCATGGGTAGGATTCCTCTCTTTCCCCGGTCCTACCCTATTTCGTCATTCCCGCGAAAGCGGGAATCCATCACTGGTTGCTGAAATCTCACGTGCCGGGGATGGGCACCCGCCTTCGCGGGTGTGACGAAATACGAAGTGTCGGGATATGTTGCTACGCCAACCCCAGCGCCGCCTTATAGGTTTCCAGAACCGCTTCCATTTCGGCGCGGTCGTCGTTGGTCATTTTGCGCAGGCGGACGATCTGGCGCATGATCTTTGCATCATAGCCCTGGCTTTTCGCCTCTGAATACACATCGCGAATATCATCGGCGATGCCTTTCTTTTCTTCCTCCAGCCGCTCGATGCGCTCGATGAACAGGCGTAGTTGGTCGGCGGCGACATTGCCTTCTGCCATATTTTTTCCCTTTTTATTCTATTCCAACACCGACCATCCCGAGCGAAGTCGAGGGACTAGGCCGAGCGGAGCCGAGGCTCTTCAGGACATGTCCTCGGCTTCGCTCGGACGGGCCCTTCGACGACGCTCAGGGTGGACGGTGATGGGGAGTTGCTTTGTCTGATCCCCGAATCAGATTGCCATGCGCTTAATGCCCGGCGGCATTCTTCGCCACGCTTTCCTTCATGCGCTGCAATTGTTCGGGTGTTGCCTCCGACTGATAATTCGCCTTCCACTCAGCCGCAGGCATCCCGTGGATCGCCTCGCGCGCCTCCTCCTTCGACAGGCCCGGCTGTGCCTCCATGACCCAGTCGGCTAGGCAGTTGCGGCAAAAGCCGGCGAGCCCCATCAGATCGATATTCTCGGCATCATGCCGGTGCTGCAAATGTGCAACCAGCCTGCGAAAAGCCGCCGCAGCGGCTGCATCCGAAATGTCCTGCATTGCTATGCGCCCTTCACCTTGTCGCTTTGCGCCGTTATGGCGAGGCCGAAGCCAGAACGAAAGATCATTTCCCCATGAGATACCACAAGCCGCGCATGCGCAAGGTCCGCATTCTTGCCACCCTTGGCCCCGCAAGCCACACGCCGGAAATGATCGAAAAGCTGTACCGCGCCGGGGCCGATGCCTTTCGCGTCAATATGAGCCATGGCGATCAGGCCGACAAGGCAAGGCTGATAGCCAATATCCGTGCGCTCGAAAAATCCTACAACCGGCCCACGACGATATTGGTCGATCTGCAAGGGCCGAAGCTGCGCGTCGGCACCTTTGCGGGCGGAAAGGTGATGCTGGAGACGGGCGCAATGTTCCGGCTCGATACCGACAAAAAGGCTGGCGACGCAACGCGCGTCCACCTGCCGCATCCCGAAATTTTTGCCGCGCTGGAACTGGGCGCTCGCCTGCTGCTCGATGATGGCAAGCTGGTGCTGCGCGTCACCGAAATCGCGCCCGACCATATCATGACCAGCGTCGAGGTTGGCGGTATGCTGTCCGACCGCAAGGGGCTGAATGTACCCGATGTTGTCGTGCCAATCGCCGCGCTGACCGACAAGGACCGCTCCGACCTCGCCTTTGCGCTGGAACAGGGAGTGGACTGGATTGCCATGTCCTTCGTGCAGCGGCCGGAGGATGTGGCAGAGGGTAAGAAGCTGATCGGCGGCAAGGCAGCATTGCTTGCCAAGATCGAAAAGCCGTCTGCCATCGGCCGTCTGGAAGAAATCATGGAGCTTGCCGACGGGGTCATGGTCGCGCGCGGCGACCTTGGCGTCGAACTGCCGCCCGAACAGGTCCCGCCCCTGCAGAAAAAGATCGTGTCCACCGCGCGACGCCTTGGCAAGCCCGTTGTCGTTGCGACGCAGATGCTCGAATCGATGATCGTCTCGCCCTCACCCACCCGCGCAGAGGTGTCGGATGTCGCGACAGCCATTTACGACGGCGCCGACGCCGTCATGCTGTCCGCCGAAACCGCAGCGGGAGCCTGGCCCATCGAAGCGGTAGCGATCATGGACCGGATTGCGCAGCAGGTCGAAAGCGATCCCGATTTTTTCAAACGCATCCACTTTACCGAAACACCCGCCGATGCGACCACCGCCGATGCGCTGGCCGAGGCAAGCGGACGGATTGCCGATACGGTGGAAACCAGCGCGATTGTCTGCTTCACCTCGTCCGGCTCGACCGCGCGGCGCATCTCGCGCGAACGGCCTGCGGTGCCGGTGCTGGTGCTGACCGCGAGCATGGAAACTGCGCGGCGGGTGGGCCTGCTGTGGGGTGCCTTCGCGGTGCGCACAAAGGACATCGGCTCGTTCGAAGAAATGGTGGCCAAGGGCAAGCGGATGGCGCTGCGCTATTCGCTGGGCAGCGCGGGCGCGCGTTTGATCATGATGGCAGGGGTACCGTTCGGAACGCCGGGATCGACCAATGTGCTGCACGTGGTACGACTGACGGGCGACGAGCTAAAGGGTCATTGAGACCTGAATATATCGGGCCGTATAAATTCGCCCTGCCAGATCCCGCGCTTCGCCGCGCGTGCGGCGTCTTCCTCTGCGCCATAGGCGCGCATCGAATGAAATTCGTCGCTGACTGCCATTCCATCGGCGACCTGGGCAGCAGCAATGTCAGCAGTCGTGGCGCTCCGGCAGGTGGCAATGGCGCGGGCATATTGGTCGCTTGCCTCTGCATCGCAAGCAAGCCCGGGCTGCGTCAGCAGCTTTTCCAGCGCTGCCCGCGCCGTGCGACCACAGGGCCAGTCGCGTCCGGCAGCATCCTTGCAGCTTTGCAAAAATTCGGGGGCATCGATGCCATCCAGCCGCAATTTGCGCTGCCCGATCATGAAACTGTCGCCATCCGACACGCGGATCGGCTGGCCTGCGATAGGCACAGGCTCGCGCCGGTCGGTCCATAGTCCATATAGCCAGGCGGCCAGCACCATCATTGCCAGCACCAGTGCAATCGCGATCTTGCGCCCGATGCTGCGCCGCGGTTTCGCATAAACCCGATCGGGCGGGAAACGCATGGGTCAGCGGGGGTAGAGCGCCGCAGGATGCGATTTTACGATATGGTCGAAAACGGCCTCATGCAATTCGTTCACAAACTGGCAGCCATATTCGTCGCGTTCGTGCCGTACAATCCTCGCCTCCAGCGCGGCAAAGCCCGGGATGGTGATAAAGATCGAATTGCTGGGGTTCAGATACATGGGTGTCACCACCCGGCATCCGGCCCGCGACAGATCCGACAATTTGGCCTGGTGGTTGCCATAGCCCTTTTCGCGCACCTGCACGATGATGTGCACATCGCCGCGCATATAGCGCCGGTGATTATACGGGCTGTCATCATAAACTTCGGACGACATATGCAAATGACCCTTTGCAACATTGTATCATCCGCTTTTCGCATCATGGCGTGAATTTTACAATGACATAGGTTGCGATGGCCCGAAGCGGACCGATCAGTCGAGGATCAGGCCAAGCGCAACGTAGATCAGGATGGGCGAACCAAAGCCGACCAGCGTCGTCAGAACAAAGGCAACGCGGATGATCGTGGTGTCGATGCCGCTCCAATCGGACAGGCCGGCGCAGACGCCAAGGATTTTCTTGTTGGTGCGGTTCAGCGATAATTTGCTCATTTTCTTCGGGCTTTCATTCAGGGGTTTGATTTCGAATTTGGGGCTTTCTCCGGGACGCATGATCAGGCCACCAACACGGTAGCGGATGTCACAGCCGGGGCAACGCTGAAGCCGATCGTCAGAAAGGCGCAGGCGATGGCAGCAAAGAAAGCGGCGAAGCGGGTTTCGGAATTCGAGGTCATGATCTTGTCCTTTCGGGGGCGGGATTAAGCGAGATAGGGAGCGATGGGAGCAACTGCGGGAGCAACGCTGAAACCGACGGTCAGGACGGCGCAAGCGATGGCAGCGGCGAGAGCGAAAAACTGGTTACGAACGGCGGTGGTCATAATAAATTCCTTTCATTTGGGTCTTTGGTCCGGCTCATTCCGGTATGCGCCCTACTTTGCACCGACCGTGCCAGTTTTGCTTTATCATTGATTTTCAGAGGTTTGATGATTTGAGATAGAACATAGGTCGTTTTACAATCCTGAACATTGGTAAATATTCCCAATCTTTTGAATCAACCCAGTGCTTGACCTTGGCGGGTGCTGCGATAGGCCGCTGCCATGCTCGAACGGCTCGACCTGACCGATTTCAGAAATCACGCGCAATTGCGCTTTTCGCCGCAAAAACGGTTTATCGTCCTTTATGGGGCGAACGGGGCGGGCAAGACCAACATATTGGAGGCCGTTTCGCTGTTTGTGCCGGGCCGGGGGCTACGCCGAGCCGCGCTGCATGAAATGGCACGCAGCGAGGGGGCGGGCGGGTTCAGCGTCGCGGCGGAAGCATTTGGCAGCAGCTTTGGCACTGCGGTGCAACCCTCGGCTTCAAACCGGCGGCAGGTGCGGATCAATGGTGCCAATGCCGCAATCAACGATCTCGCGAGCCGCTTTGCGATCCTGTGGCTCACCCCTGCGATGGACCGGCTCTTTGCAGAAGGTGCATCGGCGCGGCGGCGTTTTTTCGACCGGCTGGTGCTTGCGCTCCATCCCGGCCATGCCCAGCATGCCACCCGCTATGAAAATGCGCTGAAGCAGCGCAACCGGATGCTGGGCGAGGGTCAGCGCGATGCTGGCTGGTTCGATGCGATCGAGGCAAGGCTTGCCGAACATGGCGCCGCCATGACGGCGGCGCGCAATGACGTGCTGAAACGGCTCGGCGATGCCATTGCCACTATGCCGCCCTCCCCCTTTGCCAAGCCGCTGCTGACATTGAGGGGAGACGCGATGGAAGACGCCGACGCGCTCGCAGCGGCGCTACGCAATGGCCGACCCCGTGAGCGCGCTGCCGGTCGAACATTATTCGGCCCGCACCGCAGCGACCTGCATGTCCATCATGCAGGGCACGGCCAGCCCGCCGCCCATTGTTCGACCGGCGAGCAAAAGGCGCTGCTTTTATCGATCATCCTTGCGCATAGCGGGCTGGTGGCGGCGATCCGTGGCGCTCCGCCGATCCTGCTGCTCGACGAGGTCGCGGCGCATCTCGATCCTGACCGGCGGGCAGCATTATTCGAACGGCTGCTCGATACAGGCAGCCAGGTGTGGATGACGGGAACCGAAGCCAGCCTGTTCGACGCCGCCGGAGCAGATGCGATGCCCGTGCACGTTGCCGAGGGCAAGCTGGACTGGTAGGCGCCTTTTCGTGAACAACGACCCTGCCCGGACCGCCATCGAACGCGGCATTCGCAACCCGCAGCTGATCGAGGCCGCTGTCGCGATCAACGAAGACCGGCTGCACAATGCCGAGCCGATTTTGCGCGCGCATCTGAAAGCGGATCCGCTGGATGTCGCCGCGATCCGACTGATGGCGCAGCTGGCGGCGCGCGTCGGTCGGCTGAAGGACAGCGAAACCCTGCTCCGCCGCGCGCTTGAGCTTGCTCCGGGGTTTCTCGCCGCCCGTTCCAATCTTGCAACGATCCTCTACCGGCAAAACCGCTTTGCCGAGGCTGTCGATACGCTCGACGCGGTGCTCGGCGAAGATGCCGACCATGTCGCGAGCCGCAATCTGAAAGCCGCTGCGCTTGGCCGCATCGGCGATTATGACGAGGCGCTGGCGCTTTATGACGAACTGACCCGCCGTTTTCCGACCCATGCCAAATTATGGATGAGCCAGGGGCATTTGTTGAAAACGGTAGGGCGTCTTGATGACAGTATCGCCGCCTATCGCCGCGCACTTGCCGAGGAGCCGACGCTGGGCGAAGTCTATTGGAGCCTTGCCAATCTGAAAACGGTGCGTTTTGACAAAGCCGATCTGGCGGCGATGCAGGCGGCGTTGGCGACGCCGGGCCTGTCCGACGAGGATCGCTTTCACCTCGATTTCGCATTGGGCAAGGCGTTCGACGATGCTCGCCAGCCGGAGCGCGCCTTTGGCCATTATGCCGCTGCCAATGCACTGCGGCGCAAGAGCCTGGACTATGACGCGTCGGTTGTAACCGATCATGTGGATCGCATCATCGCACGCTTCACGCCGGATTTTATTGCGAACCACTCCGCCTCGCTGCCGACTGTTGGCACCTATCTCGACGAAATGCCG
>ERZ1066122.103-NODE-103-length-97417-cov-10.884226_pt1 | contig 97417 bp, 65 predicted proteins | sample MGYA00382769_ERZ1066122 | MGnify/ENA primary metagenome ERZ1066122 (study PRJEB33369, sample SAMEA5778352) | biofilm metagenome | biome: Industrial cooling water; feature: Water cooling tower basin; material: Biofilm | place: United Arab Emirates | collected... | reverse complement strand
CGCGCTGCGCCATGCCGCGCGCCACCGCCTGGACGACCAGGAAGGCGCCGCGCACATCGTTGAAACCGTCGGACCAGGGATATGTCGTCCATCTGATCCATTCTCGCCTGCCGGACGGAAGTTCGATCTCCTCCTCGCGTGTCGGAGACCGGCCCTCCAGCGCGCCTTGCTGCAGACCTCGGCATATCTCCTCAGCCTGGGGCCAGACGTCCCGAAAATGCTGACCAATGACTTGACTCTGCCGGAGGCCGAGATCGGACAGGAAGCGACGCGAGGCGCGCAGGATCGTCGTCCTGTTGTCGACAAGCGCGATCGCGGCCGGGATATGCTCGAAGACCGCCCTTAGATGGGCCTCCGTCTCACCTCGCCGAGCGTCCGCAAGACGGTGAGCGGTCACGTCGATCAGGAAACCATGGACGGACCGGACAAGGCCGGTCTCGGGATCGACAGGACCGGAGCAGTGGCCGCGGTCTTGGACCCAGCTGATGGTTCCGTCACCCCTGACCACTCGGTACTCCAACTCGAACGGTGCAACGGTACGCATGACGAGATCCATCTCTGCGCGAACCCGTTCTCGATCGCCCGGGTGGACGCCTGCCAGCGCATCCGCGAAGGTCGGCGGGTCGGCGACGGCATCTGCTCCGAGCAACGCTCGCAGCTCGCGGGACCACTCGGACCGGCGCGATGCCGGATCGAAGGAATAGGCACCGAATGCGCCCGTCCGCGCGTCGGCCGAGCTTTTCAGCGGCCGCCGGCGCACGCATTCGGTCTCGACGTCGATTTCGGTCAAGTCGATGTTTATGCCGCGGATGCGGACCGGAAGGCCGGCCTCGTCTCGCTCTATCACCCCCCGATCATGGATATGGCGGACCTCGCCATTGGGCCGCACAATCCGGAACTCGTGCTCGTACGCATCAACTGAGCCAAGGTAAAAAGCAGTCTCAGCCTCGACCCTGAGCCGATCCTCGGGATGAATCTGATCGAGGAACCCGTCTTCCGCCGTGGGCGCAGACTTGAGGCCGTAGGTGCGGACCAGCTCTGGCGACCAGATTAGGCGGTCGTTCTTGATATCCCAATCATATAGCCCGACACCGGGGAAATCGTGGGTCTTCCAGCCATCCGCTGCGACCTCGAAACTCGGTGTCCTGCTCATCTTGCCACGCTACTTGATCCGGTCATCGGGAGAAAGCGTAAGTCTTGCCGGCCGACGTCGGCAGAAGATCGGGCGCAACCGCCATTGCCGCCCATCCGGGACGGACGCCGACGGCCTGGTCCGTGCCGACCGGACTGTGGCTCGGACGACCAGAAGTGGTCGCTGTCCCGTCGTCAAAGGTCGGACTGCACCGAGCTCCTGAGAAAGCCGACGAGCAGTCGCGCAATGATCGCCGGGGATTGCGCCTGACCTTTCACATAGCGGAGCAGGCCGTCCAGCCGCGCCCGGTCGTAGAGACGGCCGTTCATCAGAACGGCTTCGATGCGCCGGGTGTTGGCGATGTTCGCAAGCGGGTCGGCGCGGAGCAGGACGAGATCGGCGCGCTTGCCGGGCATGATCGAGCCCGCCCTCCGATCCTGACCCGCGTAGCGAGCTGCGTCGATCGTGGCGGCGCGCAAAACCTCCGCCGGCGTCAATCCCGCGCGGACCAGATGGGCCATCTCGTCATGATAGCGAAAGCCGCCGATCACCGTATCGGTGCCGACCAGCACGCGCACGCCGGCGCGATATGCCGCGCCGGTCAATCGCCGCCCATGTTCGAAATAGCGCCGGAGCGCCTGCTGGTCGGCTGGTTCCGGATAGCGGGCCGCGACGGCCGCGAGGTCGTCCCTCAGTGCCCAGCGTGACAGCGGATCGAGATAGTCGAGGCGGCGATCGGCGACCATAGAGGGATCGGCCGAGCGCGCATCTTCCTCGCGCGTGACATGTGTCGGCACCAGCCATGTGCCGGCTGCGCGCATGCGGGCGAAGATCTCCGCGCACTGCGCCGGCCGGTACTCGGCGACGATCCGCGCGGCGAGCGCGCCCGGCGACATCCGGTCCAGCTCCCCGGCCCGCCACGCCGCGGCGTCGGCGAAACAGTGCCGAGGCAGGGCATCCGAATGCTCGATGCTCGCCTGGCCGGCCGCGACCGCCTCGGGAAGCGCGATTGCCTTCGGCAAATGGCCGAGCAAACGCAGGTCGAGCCGCCGCGCCTCCCGCGCCGCCCGAAAATAGGCCGGGCGGGGAAGCCTGTCATAGACCTTGAGCGCATTCAGCCCGCGCGCCCGGTAGATCGGCGCCAGCCGCGACACGTCGGCCGGGGTCATGCCCGCGCCTTCCAGATAGTAGCTCGCCACTTCGACGAAGCGCGGTGACGTCATTCGCCCGGCCTCCGCCTTGGCCGTCCAGCTGCGCTTGTCGGCGACACAGGCGATCAGCGAATCCCGTTCGCCCGGACAGTCCATCATGTCGCGGACATTGACGATGCCGTTCGCCACGAAGAGCGGCAGGTGCAGCTCCGGCGAGACCTGGAAGCTGTGCACATGCATGTCCCAGAAGGCCGGGACGAGCCAGCCGCCCCGGCCGTCGATCGCGGGCAATTCCTTGCCGCTCGCTTGCGTGCCGACCGCGCGAATGATGCCGCCGCGCACCTCTACGTCCACCAGCGGTCCGGCCACGCCGCGCTCGACGTCCACGACATGGACCCGGCGGATCACATAGCTGTCGCCCGGCGCCGGCAGGGGCGCGCTCGACCGGGGCCAGAAGAGCAGCGCGACGAGCGTCGCCGCGAACACCGCCACGACCGCGCCCGCCCTGACCAACCAATGCTGCATGTCCTTCCCCAATGCTGTTGCCGCCGCCTTAACGCGTTCCCCGCGGTCCGCGCAGCGCCTCGATCCGTTCGACAGCGCCGAGTGTCTGCGCGCGCAGCTCCCGGAACGGAATGCCGTCGACATGGACGGCCGCGCGATTGACGATGAACGGATTGGATCTGGGTCCACGACTGGTGGCGTCGGTGCCGCGGACTCGCCTGGTCTGGTTGAACTGGAGATTGGGCATGACGTTGTCGGTCTGATCGGGTGGGCAAAGTCCCTCCGCGGCGGAGATCATCGCGCAGATCAGCGACGATCTGCCGGGAGGCGGACAGGGCGCCTACTGGACACCCGCTGGTGGATCATGAGGAGCGGTGAAGACTTCTCCAGCATTGCTCCGGAGGCAGGCGGACGCAACCTGCTGCATGATTCGCGTGACCCTGATTTCGCCTGGGGGGCCATCGGGCCAGTGCAAGCGCAGCACATCTCGAGCGGAAGCGAGCCTGCGAACCACGGCTCCCCGTGCCGGCAGGCTCACGTACAGCGTGCCCATCCCGTTCGGATCATGTCGGACCGACGCGATTTCGCGGACGGGGCCGAGCGACACGGGTGCGCTGGCATAATCCGGCCTTTCGTCGGTCAGGAATTCGAACTCGACCGCCTGCCGCTGAGGTCGGCACACCATTGCCATGTCCCATTCGGTTTCCGCATCGCCAAGATAGGCGACATACGGAGCCACATGGCGCCAAGCACTGACTGCAGGGCGCGCCGGCGTGCCTTCCTGATCCTTGCGGACCGACGGTTCGGCATAGCGCCAACCGCCACGTTCCATCAGCGGATCCGGCCGGCCTTGCGATGCGGCAAATGCGCCGTGGGTGAAAACCGCCAGGCCGAGCCCAAGAAACAAATGTCGGAACATATGCATCCTCAGCACCCAGATTGATGTTCCAGCATGAAGACCAATCTCCCCGCACAGCCCGCGAAGCTCATCCCACCCGTTGCGATCGGCGGCCGCTGGCCCGACCCCATGGATGCCGCATCCTCGTGGACACGCGCGTGACGCGCCACATCCGGACGGGACGATAAGAACCGGCGACCGGGCAAGGCAACAGCGATGTGTCTGCGGGACCCGAGCCGGTCCCGGTCGAGCGAGTTCGCTCTGGGGCGGCTCTGGCGGCTGGGCATCGCCGCGCTCTCGACGTCCGCCTGTCGGGTGGGGCGCTCGCACCGGTCCCATGGGCCGGCACGGCCACCTCGCTTCTCCGCGGCCCGGCTCGAGGCCGATCCGGCGACCTGCCGATCACCGCCAACGGGGAGAAGGCCCCTGGCCAGATCGGGTTGATGTCTTGCACAAAGCCGGGATCGAAGCGAGGCAGGATTGCGGAGCAGGGGAGGCGCAGATGCGCGAGATCGTGATCGTCGGGGCAGGAATCGTGGGTGCGTCCCTTGCGCTCGATCTCGCGCGACGATCACGCCTCCGGATCACTGTTGTCGATCGGGGCGGCGCGGCCCCCCTTGGATCAACCATCTTCGCGCCCGGCTTCGTCGGCCACTACAACGATGCCGCCGTGCTTGTGCGTCTCGCGCGCGCCTCGGTCGCAGTGTACCGCAACGCGGACCGGGGCTTCGCGCAGGCCGGCGGCCTCGAACTCGCCACCACCGAGGCGGGTGCGGCGGAGATCGAACGCCGCAGCCGCGCTGCGCGCGCGGCGGGGCTGGCATCGGAAATGGTGGATCCGGCGCGGGCGGTCGAGGCAGTGCCGTTCGTCGATGGATCGGCGGTGGTGGCCGCGGCACGGTGTTCGGACGACGCCGTGGTGGACCCGCCGGTCCTGCGCGCCGCGTTGCAGGCGCAAGCAGAAAGGCACGGCGCTCGCTTCGTCGAGGGGAACGTGGTTGCCATCGACGCCGGAGATCGGGTTCGGGCGGTCATGACCGCAGAGGGGCAGCGGTTCGCCGCGGACGATGTCGTTCTTGCGGGTGGCGTCTGGGGACCCTGGCTCGCGACGATGGTCGGCCTGACGCTCCCGCTTTTCCCCGTCGCCCACCCCTATGTCTACTCGGCCGCGCACGCACGCCACAGCGGCGGACCGTTTGTTCGTTGGCCGGAACATCACGTCTATGCGCGCATGCACGGCGATCGGCTCGGGATCGGTTCGTACGACCATGCACCCGTCCTGGTCGGACAGGACGAACTGCAGCAGGGCGCCAATCTCGTCTGGGCCCACGCTTTCGATCGCGTCATTCTTGACGCGCAACGCCTGCTTGCCGCCGACGCGCGCTTTGCCGCTGACCGGCGCGTCAATGGCGTCTTCGCCATGACCCCCGACAACCTCCCCTTTTTGGGTCCGCATCCGGGCATCGCGGGCTTGTGGATCGCGCAGGCGATCTGGATCACCCACGCTGCGGGCGCGGCCGGCAGTCTGGCAGCGGCAATGCTGGATCGGGGCGACCTCGCGCTCGAATTGGCCGTCGACCGGTTCGAGGGGCGCGACGAGGATGAGCTGAAACGCGCGGCATTGCGCCTTTATCGGGATATCTACGCGAACGACAGCGTCGCGGCCTGAGCCAAGGCGATGCCGGCAGCGGCCCGGCCGCGCAGTGCGTCAAGGCCTGCGGAGCGGGAATGGGGCCGGGAGCATCTCCCGTTCGAGATCGGTGACTGACGGGAGATGCATTGTCGGTCGGGGGAGTCCGGTGCGGCTCTGTCAGAAGGCGGCCTCCGTCCATGGCTGAGCGTCCGGCGTCGCGGCGGCAGCAAGGTCCGGCCGCGACTAGGCTTGCGTCCATGCCAAGCAGCCTGCCGCGACGACGGAGTCGCTGACCAGCAAGGCGCCACGCCGGTAGAGGCGGCGTGCTTGTCCCGGCTCCTGCCACCGGACGGCCCAGACGCCTCGGGAAGCCCACAAGACAGAGCCGCCCGATTGCTGAACGGCGTTCAGAATGTCGCCGTCCGACAGTCCGGGCCTGAAAACCGCCACGGCCGAGTGCGCGGCCGCGGGCGGCTGGCTCGCCCAGACGCCACCTCCGATGACCAGCGCTGCCAGGGCAGCGGCGGCATGGCCGTTGGGCGGGCGGGCTGGCCGTCGCCTCCGGATCAGAAGCCCGAACACGATCGGCACGACGCCGAAAGCCGCGAACCAGAGGAGATCCCAGAAGAGCGGGTTGGGGCTGTCCAGCTTCACTCGGTGGATGCCAAGCAGCCAGTGAGAGAGGACACTGTCCAGGACATGCCATGCGCCGAAGCCGACAAGGACTTTCCCGACGAGCAGTCGGGAAGCTCCGGTTGATCCGAGCTCGCGGCGGCTGAGCAGCAGCAGGACGAGCCCAGCCGCCGCGATGGCATACATGGCGGCGTGGAAAAGGCCATCGAACAGAATCTGGCCGCTGACGTCATCGACGGCGTCGACCAGGCTCAACAGATGATGCCATTGGAGGATCTGGTGGAGAAGGATCCCGTCAAAGAAGCCGCCGAGGCTCAAGCCCAGCAGAGACCCCGCCCGGTCGAGACGCGTTGATCGGGTTGTGCCCCTGTCCATCGTGCAACCTCCCACCGAGCTCCGAGAGAACCGCGCGTCCGATCGACCGTTCCCGGGCAGGCCACCTCAATCCGCTGGCAGAGGGAATGCCGATCGAACGCCGGTCACGCCCGACCGCGGCCGAAACACCGCAGTGCCTGACGTCTCCCAATGCCGGTCAGGTCGGCTGAACAGGCGCTGGCGAGACCGGGGATGGGCGTCCTCCCTTCGGGCGGCGCCTGCAGATCAGGGGCCATCGCCCCGGTCCGATCCGTGGCACTCGGTCCGGCCGGGCCGCCCTTTGGCGGCGGCCGGCGACCGCCGGCGAGGGCATCGTCTCGACTGCCGTTCTTCCGTGCGTGAGCCCGAAAGAATCGGCTCCGGACGCGTTGAGTCGAGCCATTCCTGCGGCCTGACTTCCGGGACTCTCTCCTGGACATGCTATCCCGGATCGCCACTGGTCCCGCTTCGAACCCAGCAAAGGAGCCCCGATGTGCTGATCGCGCTTGCGCTCGCCCAGGCAGTTGCCGCCGCCAGTCCGGTGCCGGCGTTCTTCACCGGCCAGCGACTGCTCGAGATTTGTGACCCCGACCCGCTGCCCTGGCGCTGCTCGATGTACGTGTCCGGCGTCGTCGACGGTATCTTCATGCAGGAGGCGATGACCGGATCGGCCACCCTGTGTGTCGCGCGGCTCACAAACCGTCGTGCCGGCGAGCTGGTGCGGGATTTCCTGCGCAGCAATCCGGGCTATGCCGAACTGGCTGCCGCGTCGGCGGTGCGTGCTGCTGTCGCTCATCGGCTCGACTGTGGGAACTCGGCCAGCTGACGCCGCGAAGCGTCGCGGCATCTGGCCCTGCCATCGCCGGTTCAATCGGGTCCGCTGCTCGCCGTCGCCGGAGCGGCGTCGGGCATGGTGCCGCTTGCCAGCCGCTGCGGCGGCCGCAACCAACTGCCGAGGCGTAGGAACCGCGGATCCACAGCGCCCCGCCGGGCCGTTTGCCACGGATCCGGGGCCGGGGGAACACTTGCTGTCGGCCGGGCACATCACCGACGCGATGGCGGCTGGAAATCCGCCTGCTTTGCCGTTCCCAGCCTCACGCGCTGCCGCTCAGCCGCATCAGCGATCCCAGCACCTCCCGTTCGGCGGCAATGGAGTCGGCGAGCAGGGCCTGCTTCCTTGCGCTTGCCCGCCGATATCCGAGCCAGTCGAGCGCCACCTGCTCCGGGGTCCATTTCTGCACATAATCATGGGTGAAGTGGACCAGATCGTCGGACATCCGGCCGATCCTCTCGAGACGCGCGGCGTCTGCGGCCGTGGCGCAAGGGCGAACAGCGTCGATTGCACTGGCGACGGCAGCGATCCTCTTCCGGTTCGCTGCGACAAGCCGCCAGCGGGCCGCGGCCAGAACGGCGCGCGACGGCGGAGTGTCCGCTGACGTGAGTGCAGCCAGAGAAGCGATGGCGTTCTTCAACTCGTCATGCGCGATGCCGACGCGTTCGGCGATGCCGGGAATGCCATTTGCCTGCCCTGCGCCCCATGGTTCGATCCCAGACACGTCCGCCTGCTGGTCTTTGTCAGGCATTGCTCCACTTGATTCCGACTCGTTCTGCATAATCGACCATGTCCTTGCTGAATTCCATGCAATGAGACTTTATGAAGATGGGAATCTTCTTCGGACAAAGATTGACGCGAATACAAATGAAATCGATCCTATCGTAGCAAAACATAATGTTTGACTGACAGGAGAAAGCACAAAGCAAACTGAAGAGCGACGCCGTCGGGGGTGGCGGATACTCAGTGGAATCGATCCCTAACCTCGCTGTGGTCCGGTCACCATAGGGCGTTCTACCTAAATTCGATTGCCCACCCAATATCGCCTCAGTCCCGGAACAGTGTCTTTCTTTGCTATCATCCGCGCCAGGACGGCGAGCGCAGCACGGCATGGTCTGCAGGTGAATGGACGCTCGCGTCCCGTGTTTTCTGCTCAAGACGTTGCGCGAGGCACCGTGCCATCGGACTGGCGAACAGTGATCTTTCGATAGCGAGAAACTGGGGAGCGGCCTTCGCCGTGCGGCCAGTTTTGGTCATCGTCTTCGGGCGGTCCGACGGGCAGCGTGCCGCTGCGTCCATCCGAGCTTCGATGGCGCCGAGTGGCCGCGCGCCCGCAACCCGCCCGCCGGAGCGAACGTCAGCACGACCGGCGGTGCGCGGCGGTGCAACCTAGGTGAACCTGACGCCTCGGATCACTTCGACGTTGCTGACGAGCAGCATCAAGCCATGCGGTTCAAGCAGCGGCGTCAGCATCTCGGCCAGTCGGTCGGCTCCGGATTCGCTGGTGACGGCCATGAACATGACCTTCGCCGTCGTCCCGGAGACCTGATCGTCGCGCCATCGCCCCGAATGCCCCATGCCGCCCAGCGTCGGGAGCAAGGTGTAATGTTCGACGCCCGCCGCGGCGGCCAAGCGCTCAATCGCCGGGATCAAAGGCTCGTCGGCCAGCACTTCGATGCGGCGCCGAAGAACTGTGTCGGTCATGACAGGAGGACTGCCTGAAAAGACTGGGCCAGCCACCCGAAATAAGGGATGCCGAGCGCCAGGTTGAAGGGGAAAGTCACGGCAAGGCTCATCCCCAGGTAAAGTCCCGGGTCAGCTTCGGGCAGGGCGAGGCGCATGACCGCGGGCACGGCAATGTAGCTGGCACTCCCCGCAAGGATGCCCAGCGCCGCCGCCGATCCAGCATCGAGCCCGACCGCCACCCCGAGCAGCACCCCGATCGACCCGTTGGCCACCGGCAGCACAAGCGCGAGCAATGCTGTCCGCAGCGTGAGCGCCCGCCGGTCCATCAGCCGCCGTGCCGCGATCAGCCCCATGTCGAGCAGAAACAGGCACAGAATGCCCTTGAACAGCGCGTCATAGACGGGCGCGATCGGCGCCAGGCCGGGCTTGCCTGCGATCAGGCCGATGACGAAGCTGCCGACCAGCAGCACCACCGACCCGTTGAAGAGCGTTTCGTGCAGCAGTCCGCCGCGCGCGGCCAGGCTGTCGCTCGTTCCTCGCCTGGCAAGCAGCAGCCCGGACAGGATGGCCGGCGTTTCCATGAGCGCGAGCACGGCGACCATGAAGCCGGCGGGCGGCATGCCGGCGCTGCGCAGCATCTCGCTCCCCGCCGCGAAGGTCACCACGCTGACCGACCCATAATGCGCCGCGACCGCCGCCGCGTTGCTGCGGTCGAGCCGGCCGGCCGATCGCAGCAGCCAGAAAGCGGGCAGGGGCAGCAGGAAGGACAAGGCGACGCCGCACGCGGCGGCGGCCAGCATGTCCGGGCCAAGGCCCGTCTCGGCCACCTCGCCGCCGCCGCGCAGGCCGATCGACATCATCAGATACAATGCGATCGCCTTCGCAACGGATTCCGGAACGGCAAGGTCCGACCGTGCGAACGCCGCGACGGCGCCGAGCAGAAAGAAGAGCACCACCGGCTGAAGGAGAAGGTCGACAGCGATCATACGGCTCCGCATTTCACGCTGCCCGCGCACCCATGGATCCGCGTGACGCGCTCCCCTGTCAATCCGGCGCGATCCGCGATCATCCCGGCTCGAAGGACCGGCCGGCGCAGGCGATGGTCGGCCGGAAGCGGAGGACCGGACGCTCATCGGCCCGCTCGGCAAGGAGGGACCAAGAGCCGCCCCCGCGCGCTGACGCCACGCGCCGAAGACAGGAGGCGCTCCGCCGCCGGCGATGCCACGGATCGGCAACATCGCCTTAACAGACCCACAGCACAGGCGACCTGCAACCATCATCGCGCTGCCGCGCCGCTGCAACCCGCCAAGCGTAAGCGCGCGCCACCGGACCCGCACATTCGTCGGCCGGAAAAGGAGCGACAATGATGAAGGCAGCTTTACTGGCGAGCGCTCTGCTTGCGATGCAGGCAACCGCAGCGGCTGCGACGGAAGTCGACGCACGTCCGTCGGAACGAGTCACCGTTGCCGACCTCAATCTTTCTTCTCCGGCGGGGCTTGCCGCGCTCGACCGTCGAATTGACGCGGCCGCCAAGCGCGTCTGCGCAGCCGGGGACACGTTCTGGCTGCTCTGGGAGCGAGCGGCGCGGCAGGAATGCGTCGCGGCCGCGATCAGCAGCGCGCGATCCCAGCGTGACCTGATGCTCCGCACGCAAACAGCCGCGCCGCAAGGCATGCCGACGTCGATCGCAGCCCGGCGGTAGCGCGTCTGCCGGCACCGTTTCGGGGGGCGCGCGGTCGTCGCGTGTCCCCCGTTCGGCCACCAGCGGCCGAGCGCGCGCGATCGACGCGCCGGCAACGCCATGGCACGCCGCCGGTGACGCCTCGGCGCCCCGCCGGTCGGGCGGGTCCGGCGGCGATTTCGCCCCTCTTGCGGTGAACTGCAGCCAGGCCCGGGCGGGCTCTGACGAGAGGAATGGAAAAGCGTCTGCCAGTAGGCCAGTCCTCCGCGCACCCGAAGAGACTGCCGTCCGCGACGGCTGTGGCGGAGCGCGAAAATGGTCTTTCCGAGCTGTCCAGCCGCTGGCGCGCGGAGCGCATGATCTTGCCGTGATCCGCGCCGCCCCGCCGGCTGTTGCCTCGCCCCTTTCTCCACGCTGATCCGGAGCCCTTTGATGACATTCACTGCCGACAAGTCCGTGCTGCTGCTGATCGACCACCAGCTCGGCACGATGCAGCTGATCAAGACCCTCCCGCTCGAAGAGGTGCGCGCGAAGACCATCGCGCTGGCGAAGGCCGCGCGCATCCTGGGCCTGCCGGTGGTGATGACGTCCAGCCAGGAAGACCGGCTGCAGGGGCCGCTGATGCCGGAACTGGCCGAGATCCTGCCCGAGGCGTTCGACCGCCGCGTGAAGCGCGCGGGCATCGTCAACGCCTGGAACGATCCCGCCTTCAGGTCGGCAGTCGAGACGACCGGGCGGCGTCAGCTGATCATGGGCGGAGTGACCACCGATGTGTGCCTGATCTATCCCGCGATCAGCGCCATCGAGGCAGGTTATGAAGTGCAGGCGGTGCTCGACATTTCGGGCTCACCGTTCGAGCTGTCGGAATTCGCCGCGCGCAAGCGGATGGAGCGCGCCGGAGTGGCGTTCACCGCGGCGAACACGGTGATCGCCGAACTGGCCCAGGACTGGTCGAGCCCCGCCGGGAGTGCGCTGATCGGGCTGCTGTTCGCCGAAGTGCTGCCGCCGGTCGCCCCGGCGGCGTGATCCGGCCGCAACGGCCTCAGGAATCGGGGCGGCGCGTGGTTCCCGTGCTCGGCGGCAGGGCGGGCACGGCGATCACCGGCTGCGGCGCGGTCAGACTCTCCAGGAAGGCGGCGATCTCTGCCGCCCGCGTTTCGTCGAGCGCCTGGCCGAGCTGGATCTGCCCCATCACCGCCACCGCCTGCTTCAGGTCCCACACCGCACCCGAATGGAAATAGGGAGCGGTGAGCGCGATGTTGCGCAGCTGCGGCACCTTGAAGCTGTATTCGTCGCCGGGCGCGCGCGTGACCGCATAGCGGCCCTTGTCGCCCGGCGGGCGCAGCTTGGCATCGGGCGCTTCGACGAGGCCGAACGGCGCGTAGCTGGTGCCGCCGAGGTTGCGACCGGCATGGCAGCTGGCGCAGCCGGTATCGATATAGGCCCTGAGGCCGCGCTTCTGCCGATCGGTCAGTGCGTTCGTGTCGCCGGCCAGATAGCGGTCGAACGGCGCGCCGGGGGTGATCAGCGTCGCCTCATAGGCGGCGATCGCCTTCTGGATGTTTTCCATCGTGACCGGCTCGGCCGCGCCCGGAAACGCGGCGGCGAAGAGCGGCCGGTAGCCCTCGATCGAGCCGATCTGCACCGGCACATCGGCCGCGACCATCGCCATTTCGGCCGGGTTGACGACCGGGCCGCCGGCCTGCTCCTCGAGAGTCTTGGCCCGCCCGTCCCAGAACTGCGCGGTGTTGAAGACAGCGTTGTAGACGGTCGGGCTGTTGCGGCTCCCGCGCTGCCAGCCATGGCCGATCGAGGCCGCGGAGGCGTCCGCGCCGCCGAGGGCGAGATTGTGGCAGCTCGCGCAGCTGATCGCCTGGCTGGCCGACAGGCGTGGGTCGAAGAACAGCCGTTTTCCGAGGGCGACCAGCGGGCCATCGGCAGCGACCCCGTCGGGGAGGACCGGCGCCGTCGGGATCGGCTCGAACAGCGCCTTGGCCTCGGCGAGCAGTGGATCGCTGGCGGCGGTGGCGGCGGGTGCCTGGTCCGTTTGATCGGCACAGCCCGCCGTCATCAGGCCTGCAGCTGCAAGCAGAACCGGGATCCGCATCGTCCTTTGCCCTCGTCGCTGCCGACGGGGCGAGGATATAGGAAAGCGGCGGCTGCAGCAGTGCGCGGTTTGCGGTCGCGGTGTCGGGAATGGCTGCGATCGTCGTCGCCAGTCTCGTGCGCCTGGCGGGCCGCGCGGCGCGCACGCACGCGATCGAAGGCCTCGTGCGGCCGGACGCGTCAGCTTTGCGAGAGGCTGAGCACGTTGCCATCGGGATCCGTGAACCAGGCGACCTTCGCCATGCCGTCCGGCGATGTCCAGATGCCGTGTTCGTCCTGACCCATGCCTTCATAGAGGGTGAGCTGCACCCCGCGCTCACGAAGCGCGCCCGCGGCCGCGACGATGTCCGGCACGTCCCAGCCGAAGACCGGGTGCGCACCGGCTTCGTGATCGGGCATGGCGGTCATGCGGAGCAGCGTGTCGCCCATCGCCAGGAAATCGCCGAACGCGTCGGAGCTCCGCAGCTCGAGGCCCAGCCGGTCCCGGTAGAAGGCCAGCGCCGTCGCGCGGTCGCGGACGTAAAGAAAGGCGACCGGCCGGGTTGCTTGCGCAAAGATCATCCCATTTCTCCTGCGGCAACGCGGAGCAACAGACTTTCGGACGCCGCAAGCGCCCCGGTCACGGCGGCAGCATGCCATGCCGGCGCAGCGGCGCCAAGCCGTGGCGGGTCCGATGGGAGGCGGACCCCCGCCCGGCCGGGCCGCGGCGGCTCGGACCGGTCTCGCGCCGCGCGGTCAGGCCAATGACCCACCTCGTTCGGCGTTGCAGCAGCCGGGGCGACGGGGTCGCGTCGACCCGCCGCCACGGTGTCACCCAGTTGCCGCAACGGTGCGCGGCGGCCTTGCGCAAGCCGGGATCGTGCAGCACAAGGCCGCATGCTTTATCCTAGCCGTTCCGCCCATCGGTTCGCCACCGTAATGCTTCGCGCTGCCGGGCCCCTGCTCCTCCTCCTCCTTCCGGTCATCGGGCTCCGCGCGCAGGCGCCGGTGCCGACGCCGGCGAGTGCCGCCGTCGATCCGGCGCTCTACGCGGGCCTCAAATACCGGATGGTCGGGCCGTTCCGCGGGGGCCGCTCCACCGCGGTGACCGGCATTGCCGACCAGCCGCACGTGTTCTTCATGGGCACCACGGGCGGCGGGGTGTGGAAGACCGATGACGCCGGCGGCCACTGGACGAACATTACCGACGGCTTCCTGGACGTCGGCAATATCGGCGCGATCGACGTCGCCGACAGTGACCCGCGCGTCATCTATGTCGGCACCGGCTCGGCCTCGATCCGCGGCAACAGCTCGATCGGGCGCGGCGTCTGGAAATCGACGGACGGCGGCGCGACGTGGCGCTATCTGGGCCTGCCGGAATCGGGCGCGATCGGCGCGCTGCTCGTCCACCCGACCAATCCGGACATGGTCTATGTCGCGGCGCTCGGCCACCCCTTCGGCCGGAATCCGGAGCGCGGCGTGTACCGCACCCGCGACGGCGGCAAGACGTGGGAGCAGGTGCTGTTCCTGAACGACGGCACCGGCGCGGTCACGCTCTCCATGAGCCCCGACAATCCGGACGAGATCTACGCCGGGATGTCGCGCCAGGAGCGCAAGCCGTGGACGATGATCTCCGGCAGCCCGGAAGGCGGCGTGTACCGGACCACCGATGGCGGCACGTCCTGGCGCAAGCTGGCGGGCGGTCTGCCGACCGGGCTGGTCGGCAAAGTGGGGGTGACCGTGTCTCCGGCGAACCCGAAGCGCATCTGGGCGCTGGTGGAGGCGGAGCCGGATGGCGGGCTCTATCGATCGGACGATCGCGGCGCGACCTGGAAGCTCGTCAGCAGCGATGCGCAGGTCCGCGGGCGGCCCTGGTACTACACGCATGTGCGGGCCGACCCGGTCGATCCCGACAAGGTCTATGTGATGAACGTGCCGCTGCTCCGCTCCACCGACGGCGGCGCCACCTTCAAGACCGTGCCGGTGCCGCACGGCGACGTCCACGACATCTGGATCAACCCGCGCGATCCGCGGATCTTCGGCGTGGCCGACGACGGCGGCACCGTGGTGACGCTCAACGATGGGCGCACCTTCTCCTCGATGTACAACCAGCCGACCGCCGAGCTGTACGACGTGGCAGTGGACAACCAGGTGCCCTATCGCCTGTACGGTTCACAGCAGGACAGCTCGAGCATCAGCGTGCTCCAGCGGCGGCTCAACAACTCGCTGCGCCCGCAGCAGGAGTGGGGCTATGCCGCCGGCTGCGAAACGGGCCCCGCCGCGCTCCACCCCGACCATCCGGACATCCTGTTCGGCGGCTGCTATGGCGGCCATATCAACCGATACAATCTGCGCGACGATACCCGGGTGAGCGTGACCGTCTATCCGGAAGCGATGGGCGTTTCGCCGCGCGACAAGGTCAATCGCTGGCAGTGGCTCGCGCCGATCGTGGTGAGCCCGCACGATCCGGCCACCGTCTACCACGCCAGCCAATATCTGTACCGGAGCCGCGACCGCGGCGACACCTGGACGCGGATTTCGCCGGATCTGACCACCAACGATCCGCGCTACCAGGAATGGCCGGGCGGACCGATCACCCCGGACAATCCGACCGGCGCGGAGACGTTCACCACGATCCTCGCCGTCACGCCGTCCCCGCACGATCCGCGCACGATCTGGGTGGGCACGGACGACGGCCGGCTGCACATCACGCGCGACGACGGCAAGCGCTGGACCGAAATCACCCCGCCGGAGCTGCCGCCGCTCACCACCGTGAACCGGATCGAAGTGTCCCCTCATGCACCCGGCCGGGCCTTTGTGGCGGCGCATCGCTACCGGCTCGACGACTTCGCTCCCTACGTCTTCCGCACCGACGATTTCGGCCGCACCTGGACCCGGATCGCCGATGGCACCAACGGCATCCCCGCCAACCACCCGGTGCGGGTGGTGCGCGAGGACGACGCCCGGCGCGGGCTCTTGTACGCGGGCACCGAGTTCGGCCTGTTCGTCTCGTTCGACGACGGCGCGCGCTGGCAGTCGCTCCAGCTGAACCTGCCGGCGACGCCCGTGATGGACCTGAAGGTGCACCGCGGCGATCTGGCGGTCGCCACGCAGGGGCGCTCCTTCTGGATCCTGGACGATCTCGGGCCGCTGCGCGAGCTCGCCGCCGACAGCGCGCAGCGCAAGGCGCGCCTCTATGCCCCCCGTCCGGCGGCGCGCGGCGTGGTGGGAGTGCCGCTGCGCGAGGTGGACCTGACGCTTCCCGACAACCTGCCGCACGGCGCGCTGATCCACTATGTGCTGGCGGAAAAGGCGGAGGATGCGACGCTCGAGATCCTGGATGCGCGCGGCGCCGTCCTTCGCCGCTTCCGCGGCGGCGGCAAAGAGGCCGACGGGCTGGTTACCACTCCCGGCTTCCACCGCGTGGTGTGGGACTTGCGTGCCGGCGGGCCGACGGCGCCGAAGCCGGACGGCATCGTCGAACGGGCCGGGCAGGGCGTGAAGGTTCCGCCGGGGCGCTACAGCGTCCGGCTGACCGTCGGATCGTTCGTCGAGACGCGTCCGCTGACCGTCGTCGGCGACCCGCGCGCGCCGACGATCACCCAGGCAGATTATGACGCGCAATATGCCGAGGCCATCGCCGTCAGCGAGACGATCACCGAGATGAACCGCGTGCTGGCCGAGGTGCGCGCGGTGCGGCGTGCGGCGACCGCGGCACCGGAAACGGGGGCCGGCGCCGCGCCGACGGAGCAGGCGGCGGCGCTGGACGCCGCCTTGCGGGCGGTCGAGATCGCGATCGCGCCGTTGCCGGAACCCGGCGTGCGCCACGTGCCTGCCGGCCTCAGTGCCCATTACGACACGCTTTACAGCGCGGTGGTGGGGGATGGCGGCTACAGCGCCGGAAGTGCGGAGGGACGCCCGAGCGCGGGCTGGATGCAGCGCAAGGCGGACCTTGACCGGCAGTGGGCGGCGGTCCGCGAGCGGCTGCAGGCGATCACCGCGGAAGAGCTGGCACGCTTCAACGCGGCGGCACGAGAACGCGGCGCTTCCGAGCTTCGCCTGTCGCCCGTGGGGGATCGCACCGCGCCGCGCGCTTCGCTCTGATCGCGCGAGGAACCGGCCTGCCGCCTCGCCCGGGCGGCTAGCGCATCAGCCCGGCGGCTCGCAGCGCATTCTCGATCGTGGCCTGCACGAAGCCGGCGCCGGCCGGGGTGTCCGCGGCCGCTGGCTCCGGGGCCCGGTGCAGGCGGGGTGCGGAGGCGGCCGGCGGGGCCGCCGGGACCAGCGCGCGTGCCGGCTCGGCCGCCGATCCGCGCGCGGCGGAAGCGGCTGCACGCGGTGGGAGGAGGCCCCAGAAGCGGGCAATGTCGCGCGTCGAGGAGATGCCGGCTTCGAGCATAAAGGGTCCCGCATTCCCGCCCGCGGCTTCGCCCGCCGTGTCCAGCGGCGTGCCATGGCCCATGCCTGCAATCGTCACTTCCTCGATCAGATCGCGTCCGTCCGCGTCCGACCAGACGCGGCGCGCGTGGCCGTTGCGTCGCTCCGTGCGCGTCGGTTCGGCCGGCAGTCCGTGCAGGGCGCGCCATTGCGACACGATCAGGGCGGCGTTTCGCGGGCTGACGGTCCGATCCGCATCGCCCTGCCAGACTGACAGCGTGGGCCACGGCCCGGCATGGCCCGAGCCGGCCCGCACCAGCGCCGCCAGCGCGTCGCCCTCGCGGGCGTCTTCGCCGCGCATCCGCTGGAACGCCTGGGGCACGCTCGTCGCCGTTCCGAACGGCAAGCCGGCGATCACGGCGCCACCGGCGAAGACGTCCGGATAGCTGGCCAGCATCGCCATCGTCATCGCGCCGCCAGCCGAAAGCCCGGTCACGAACACCCGGTTCCGATCGAGCCCGTGCGTCGCGAGCATCCGATCGACCATCTGCCGGATCGATTCCGCCTCGCCGCGTCCGCGCCCGACATCCTCGGCCGAGAACCAGTTGAAGCAGCGATTGGGATTGTTGGCCGGCTGCTGTTCCGGGAACAGCAAGGCGAACCCCGCCTCGTCCGCGAGCGCCGACCAGCCGGCGCCGTGGTCATAGCCGGCCGCGGTTTGCGTGCAGCCGTGCAGGACCGCGACAAGGGCTGCCTGCGCGGGCAGCGCTTCGGGAAGATAGCTGCGCGCCCGCAGCGCGCCCGGATTGGCGCCGAAGTCGGTCAGGTCCCGCAGCCGGTCCGGCCCCAGCGCTAGCGGGCCCGGCGCCATCGATAGCGGCGGCGCGAACATTTTTCTGAACCTGGGCATCAAGGGTCTCCGGGAGGAAGCGGCGGACCGCGGACTTCCTCAACGGGCGAGCGGCAGTCCTGTTGCTGCACTGCACAATAAATCCGCGGGCCCTCGCCTTCGGGCCAGCGTTCGCCGCTCAGGCCCGGGCAAGCAGCGTGGCGATCGCGGCCGCCAGCCCGGCTCCGGCAGCGACGGCCCGCCAGGCGTTGCACTTCAGCATAAGCTCGATCCGGCGCGGATCCTTGCCGTCGCGGATGAGCCTGATGTGCATCGGGGCCGCGCACAGCGCCGTGGTGGCGATGCCGCCTGCGAGCCCGGCGCCGGCAAGCCAGAGGGCGTGTTCCGGAATGTCGCGCGGAGCAACCGCGAGAGCCGTGGCGACGGCAAGGCTCATCGCGCCGAACGGCAGGTAGACGCCGATCGGGAGACCGCGCTCGTAGATTTTGTGGACGGGCACGAACTCCGCCTCCCCGATGCCCCGGAACATCGGATAGGTGGTCGCCCAGGAATAGATCATCACACCGGCCCAGAGCGTGAGCGTCAGCACGAAGGCAATGGCGATGGGAGTCATGATCCGTCTCCAGCGAAGCGACCAGCCAACCGGCCGGCCGGTGGGTGCCGGGCTGGTCCGTTCGGGCAACCCGCCGGCGTTTACAGGATCCGGACGCGCCCGGCAGCCGGAAAGATCCGCCCGCCGGGCATCACGGCGTCGCGCCCCGTCCCGCGCGGGCCTGCCCGGCCGCGGTGACGGCGGGGCGGTCCTCGCTTATGGTGATGCCGGCGGGGGGGAGGAAAGCGTGGCCACGCGCGATGATCGGGAGACTGCGGGCGGAGCTCCGCGGGGCGCGCCTGCGGCCCGGGCCGGTGCGGCAGGCGCCCTCCTTTCGCTGCTCTTCTCGCTGGCCTATGTGCTCGCCCAGCTCGCGGAATGGCTCGGCTGGCTGGGCTCCGGCGGCGGGCCCCACGCCACCAGCACGGCCGCCGGGCTGGGATGGCTGCTGATCCCGTCGCTGTTGCTGGGTCCTGCCTTTCTGTTGCTGGTCGCCGGCCTCAGCGCCGTGGCGCCGCCGGCCCGGCGGCCCTATGCTCTGATGAGCCTTGCCTGCGCGGCGATCTACGCGGCGCTGACCGGCAGCGTCTATTTCGTCCAGCTGACCATCGTCGCGCCGCGCCTCGCCGCCGGGGGTGCGCTCGGCCCCTTCGAGGTCTTGCGCTTCACGCCGTTCGTGTCGCCGCTTTATGCCGTCGACATCCTTGGCTACGCCTTCATGAGCCTCAGCGCCGGCTTCGCCGCCGCGGCGCTGCCGGGCGTGCCGGAGACGCGCGCGGCCCGGCTGGCGCTGACGGCCGTCGCCTGCGTGCTGCCGTTCCTCATCGGCCAGATGGTCTGGCCGGTCCTGATCTGGCCGGCGGCAAGCTGGGGCGTCAGCTTCCCGCTGGCCGCGGCCGCCATGGTGCACCTCTTCCTGCGAACCGGGGGCAGGGGCATGGGCGCACAGGCCAGTCGCGGACCAGCGTCTTTGGGGATGTCGCCGGCCGCCGACCCCGAAGCACCGGCCGAGATAAGGTGAAGCACGGTGCACGCGGCGCCAAGCACCGGAGGGGCACGGCGCGCGACCAAAGGGATTCGGCACACCGCCGCGCCGGCACGGGCAAGCACATGCCGGAGGACCGGGCCTGCAGTGCCCAGTGCGTCTTCGCCGCGTCCTCGCCCACATCGGTGTCGAGGGCGTAACGTTGTTTTTCGCGGCAAGCTGGCATAGTCCGGATTGTCACTGCTGGAGAGGCCTAGACGTGTCCCTGCTGCCCGGCGTCCGCGCCTTGAGCGTCGCTTTCCTCTTCGGCATCTGCGCCACCGGGGCCGGACAAGCGCAGGACCCGCCGCCAGGCGGCGCCGGGGTGGACCGCGGCGCCTACCAGTCCCTTCGTTACCGGCTGGTCGGTCCGTTCCGGGCCGGGCGCACCGTCGGCGCGGTCGGAATCCCGTCGCGACCCAACGTCTTCTTTGTCGGCGTCAACAATGGCGGCGTCTGGAAGACCGACGATTATGGCCGCACCTGGCGCCCGATCTTCGACGCTGCACCGACCGGGTCGGTGGGTGACATCGCCGTTTCGCCGTCCCACCCCGACGTCATCTATGTCGGCACCGGCGAGGGGCTGCACCGCCCGGACCTGAGCGTCGGCGACGGCATCTTCAAGTCCGCGGACGGCGGCAAGACCTGGTCGCACATCGGCCTGCGCGACGTGCAGCAAGTCGGCCGCATCCTCGTCCATCCGACCGATCCGAACATCGTCTATGTGGCTGGCATGGGGCACCCTTACGGGCCGAACGCCGAACGCGGGGTCTTTCGCAGCCGCGACGGCGGCGCCAGCTGGGAAAAGATCCTCTATGTGAACGTGAACACGGGCGCGAACCGGATCGAGTTCGATCCGAACGACCCCGACACCCTTTATGCAAGCCTTTGGGAGCATCGCGAGGGTCCCTGGGAGAATGCCCGTTTCTCAGGCCCCAACAGCGGTCTCTACAAATCGACGGACGGCGGTTCGACCTGGCGCAAGCTGGCGGCGGGGCTGCCTGGAGCGGCGCAGGGACTGGGCCTGACCGGCGTCGGCGTCGCGCCCGGCAACTCGAAGCGCGTCTATGCGGTCGTGAACGCGGTCGAGGGCGGCGGGATCTACCGGTCCGACGATGGCGGCGAGACCTGGGCCCGGACAAGTGCCGACCGGCGCCTGTGGGGCCCGGATGGCAGCTATGCCGAGATCGTGGTCCACCCGGCCAACGAGAATCTCGTCTTCGTCGCCAACACGGCGGCCTATCGGTCCGAAGATGGCGGCAAGACGTGGACGTCGCACAAGGGCGCGCCCGGCGGCGACGATTACCAGCGGATGTGGATCAACCCGCTGCAGCCGGACATCATGCTCTATTCGGCGGACCAGGGCGCGACCATCACCGTCAATGGCGGTCGCAGCTGGAGCAGCTGGTACAACCAGCCGACTGCGCAGCTCTACCACGTGTCCACAGACACCCAGTTTCCCTATTGGGTCTATGGCGGCCAGCAGGAAAGCGGCGCGATCGCCATTGCAAGCCGCGGCAATGGCGGCCAGGTCTCGTTCCGCGACTGGATGGGCGTCGGGGCGGACGAATATGCCTATGTCGTCGCCGATCCGCTCAACCCGGATCTCGTCTATGGCGGCCGCGTGGTGCGGTTCGACCGGCGCACCGGCCAGACCCGCAACATCGCGCCGGAAGCGCTTCGCTCCGGCAAATACCGTGTCAAGCGGTCGATGCCGCTGATGTTCCATCCGGCCGATCCGCAGACGCTGCTCTATGCGACGAACGTGCTGTGGAAGACGCGGAACGGGGGCGAGAGCTGGGAGATCATCAGCCCGGATCTGTCGCGCGAACAGCCTGCCGTGCCGGCGAGCATCGGCGATTTCCGGACGCCTGAACTGGCGAAGATGGACCGGTTGGGCGTGATCTACGCCCTCGCTCCTTCGTCGCGCGACGCAAACACCATCTGGGCGGGCACCGATGACGGGCTGATCCACCTGACCCGCGATGCCGGGCGGAGCTGGACCAACGTGACGCCGCCCGCGCTGCGCCCCTGGGACAAGGTCTCGAACCTCGATGCCGGCCATTTCAGCGGCGACACGGCATATGCGGCGATCAACGCGATCCGCCTCGACGACATGCGGCCGCACATCTACCGCACCCATGACGGCGGCCGGCGATGGACGCGCATCGTCGCCGGTCTGCCGGACGACGGCCCCGTCAACGTGGTGCGCGAGGATCCAAAGCAGCCGGGCCTGCTGTTCGCGGGCACCGAGCGCGCCGTCTATTTCTCGATCGACGACGGCCAGCGCTGGCACGAACTGCGCATGAACATGCCCGCCACGTCCATCCGTGACCTCGTCGTCCATGACGACGATCTGGTCATCGGCACCCATGGCCGCTCGATCTGGATCATGGACAACATGTCGCCGCTGCGCGAGCTCGCCGCGGCGCGGACCGCCAAGGGGCCCCATCTGTTCACGCCGGCGCGGGCCACCCGGGTCCGCGCGAACATGTTCCTCGATACCCCGCTGCCGCCGGAAGAGCCGACCGGCGAGAACCCGCCCGATGGCGCGACGCTCGATTACTTCCTCCCGGCCGCGGCCCGCACCGTCACGCTCGAGATTCTCGATGCCCAAGGCGCGCGCGTGCGCTTCTTCTCAAGTGCCGACGCTCCGGAAGCGCTCGACCCGGCGACGCTGCCGCATCCGACCTACTGGATCCGGCCGGCACAGATGCTGGCGACCGCGCCGGGGCACCATCGCTTCGTCTGGGATCTGCGCTACGATCCGCCCCGCGGCGTCCAGCGCGGCTACGATATCGCTGCGACCTACCGCAACACGCCCAGCGATCCGGCAGGTCCGTTTGTCCATCCCGGCCAGTATCGGGTTCGGCTGACGGTGGACGGCGTCGTGCGCGAGGCGCCGCTCGCGGTTCGTCTTGACCCGCGGGTCCGCATTCCGGCCGAGGATCTGGAGCTGCAGACGCGCTATTCGCTGCAGCTGCTGCGAGCGACCGTGAAGGCGCAGACGCTGCGCGACGCGATCGACCAGCGGATGGCCGGTGCCGCTCCCCCGCGCCGCGCCGAGCTGCTTGCGCTGCGCGGAGCGGGCGAGGCGGAAAACCCCAACATCAGCTATGGCAGCATCACCGCGGCCGCCCCCGACGCGGAGACCGTCGTCGGCCTTCAGGAGAAACTCGTCTACATGCTCAAGATCCTGCAGGCGGCGGATGCCCGGCCGACCAGCCAGGCGATCGGCGCGATCGACGCGCTCGAGGCCCGCCTCGAAGCGCTCGAGGCCCGCTTCGCCGCTCTGAGCCGCAGCTGAGCCTGACTGCGCTGGTCGCAAGGGCCGGCGCTACCGGGCCGTGCCCCCGGCGTGCGCGAGCGTCGCGGCGCCGCTTGCCGAGACGATCAGCAACAGGCCCGATCCGGTCACTTCCACCTGCCCGTGGCGGACGTCGTCGATCCGCGCGCGCAGCCGGAGCGGCCCCAGCCGACGGTCAGCGATCGCCTCGCGCGCGGCGCTCAGCACTTTCTGATAATCGCGCTCGAAATTCTGGACGAGAGCATCGGCGATGCTCGCGCGCGTCTCGGGCGCGTCCAGCACCGACAGCAGCAGATTCGTCGCGAGATTGTCCGTGCGCCCGGCAATGGCGAGATCGCGAACCTCGACCTGCCGGCTGTTCGGAGCGTTCACCGGCAGCCCGATCAGCCACACCGTGCCTCGGGAAGCGAAGTCCAGCCCGGGGACACGCGAATCGAGCCGCCGGACGCGCGCGCGGACACCGACCACCAGCCGGCCGTCGACGCTTGGGTAGATGGTGACGCGGTCGAACAATGCCTCGACCCGGCCGAACTGCCCGAGCACGATGCCGCGGGCGTTGAGCTTGCGCAGCGCCCGCAGCACCACCGGCTCTAGCTGGGCATAATCGGCAAGCACCGGCGCCGCGAAGCTGAAGCCGCGTGCCGATGCCGTCTTGATCGGCGGCGGCAGCGGTGTCGGCCGGCGCGGTGCGGGCGCGGCGTCGCTGATGAACGTCTCCGTCAGCACCCGGCCGCTCACGTTCAGCCGCAGTTCCTGCCCGTCGACGCGCATCCCGGTCAGCCCGAGCGCTTCGGGACTGATCCGCATCCAGGCGGGCGGCTTGGCGCGGTTGAGCGCGATCACCAGAAAGCCTTCGCGCCACGCGCTCTCGATCGCAGGGCGGACGGCGACGCGTGCAAGCTCGCGCTGCAGATCGCGTTCCAGCCGCGCGATCACGCCCGCGAGCGCGCGGTCCGTGCGCTCGACGAAGCGGATGCGACGGCCGAGAAAGTCGATGCCGGGCGGCTCCTTCCAGTCATAGTCGATCGCCACCCGGCCGCGCAGCCGCCAATCGGGATCGAGGCCGATGCGGACGCGCGCGCGCACCTCGGCGGCGGCGGTCGCAGTCTCGCCTTTCAGGATCCCACCCACGTCCCGGGCGCTGACGCGCGCGCGCACGGGCATGCGGATGACAAGCTCGGTGCCGGCGCCGGCCAGGCGGATGCGGCCGCGCGTCACCTGGCCGACGATCCGGCAGGAAATGTCTGGCGTGACCTTGACGGCGCTGCCGAGCAGTTCGGCCTGTTGCGCGGGGACGCAGTCCTGCTGCCGCTGGTCGATCGACCAGAGCCGGCGCGGCGCTCCTCGCTCCAGCGCCGCCTCGAGCGACGGGAGCGGCAGCACCACCGGCACGTCGAAACGCGAGATGGTCTCCGGGACTGCGGCCGGCGTGGTCAAGCGGGGCGGCGGCGGCGCGGTCGGCTTGTCGCAGCCGGCGAGCGCCAGGACCAGGAACAGGATGACCGGACCGGCGCGCATGCATTCCCCCTGTCGGCGCGTGCCGACACCCCGATCCGCGCGGTGCGCGGAACCCGCGCAGCTAGCTAGAAGCGATCCGGGAGTCGCTGCAAGCCGGTGGCGCCCCCCGGCGTCGCCCGCATCTCTCCGGCCTCCGCGCCGCCTGGTCATTGACGCCGCAAACGGGGCGGTTCGCAGGCGATTTCGGCAAATGCTGCTCGGCAGGGCGAGCCGGTTCGATGCAAAGCAGGCTGGCGACTCTGCCAAGGGAGGTGAACCCATGAAGCCCGCCGCTCTTTCTGCCGCGCTGGCGGCCAGCCTTGCCTTCGCGCCGGCGGATGCCGCCACGTCGAAGCGCGTGATGTTCGAAAGCGCGGGCGACCGGCTGGTCGGCGATCTCTACCTGCCTGACGGCTACCGGGCCGGGACCAAGCTGCCGGCCGTCATCGTCACCGGCGCATGGATGACCGTCAAGGAACAGATGCCGGCGCGCTATGCCGCCGAACTGGCCAGCCGGGGTTATGCCGCGCTGGCATTCGATTACCGCGGCTGGGGCCAGTCCGAAGGCGCCCGCCGGCAATTCGAGGATCCGGAGGCGAAGATCGCCGACATACGCGCCGCAATCGCCTTTCTCGCCACCCGGCCGGAAGTGGACGGCACCCGGCTGGGCGCGCTCGGAATCTGTGCCTCGGCCGGCTATATGGCACATGCCGCCGGCGGCAACGCGCAGGTCAAGTCGATCGCGTTGGTTGCGCCCTGGCTGCACGACCGCGCCATCGTCGAGGCGACCTATGGCGGTGCGGACGGCGTCGCGCGGCTGGAGGCGGCGGGCGACGCGGCGGAAGCGGCGTTCCGGGCGAGCGGGCGGCAAAGCTTCGTGCCGGCCGCCAGCCTCAGCGACGATCGCGCGGTGATGTTCAGGCTGCCTTACTATACGGAGCGAGATCGCGGCCTGATCCCGGAGTGGCGCAATGAAGCGGATCCGGGCTTCTGGCGCGGCTGGCTCGCCTTCGACGCGCTGGTGGCGGCGCCGCGTCTCAATCAGCCGTTCGTCATGGTCCATTCGGAAGCCGCGGCCATCCCGGCCGGCGCGCATCGCTTCTTCGCGGCCGTGCCGGGGGCCAAGCGCGAGCTCTGGCTCCCCGATGTGAGCCAGCTCGATTTCTACGACCGCGACGCCCCGGTCAGCGCGGCGGTCGATTTCGTCGTGGCCCACTTTGCCGAAACGCTGAACTGAAGGCAGCGCGGCCGGCAGGGCGGAAAAGGGCGACCGGCCGGCGCGGCTGCGGCCCGTGCGGTGTCAGGCGCCGCCGGGCAGGGGAGCGTCGCGATTGACGAGCCCGGCTGCGCGCAGCTCCTGCCAGAAGGCGGCGGGCACTGCCTCTCGGACCGCGGCGCTGTCCTCGACAATCCGCTCCGGCCGGCTGGCACCGGGGATGACGGCGGCCACGGCAGGATTGGCCAGCGCGAAGCCGAGGCCGGCCGCCTTCATCGACACGCCGTGGCGCTCAGCGATCGCGCGGATCGCCGCCACTTTCGCCAGCACCGTGGGCGGGGCTGCCGCATACTCGAAATGCACCCCGCCGACGAGCACGCCCGAGCTATAGGGTCCGCCGACCACGATGCCGAGCCCGCGTTCGGCCACCCAGGGCATCACGCGCTGCAGCGCGCGGTCATGATCGAGCAGCGTGTAGCGCCCGGCCAGCAGGAAGATGTCCGGACGCGGCTCCTCCAGCTCCAGCAGCAGCTCGATCGGCTCGACCCGGTTGACGCCCAGTCCCCATCCGCTGATCACGCCTTCATCGCGCATCCGGTCGAGCGCGCGGAAGGCGCCGGTGCGGGCGTCCTCGAACCTGGCGATCCAGCTGTCGCCATAGAAATCCTGCGCCAGATCATGGACGAAGACGATGTCGATGCGGTCCGTTCCCAGCCGCCCGAGACTGTCTTCGATCGAACGGTAGGTGGCGTCGAAGGAGTAATCGTCGATCACCCGGTTGGGGCGGCCGTGCCGGAACACCTCGCCCTTCTCGCCATTGTCGCGTGGGGTGTCGTCGATCTCGTCGAGCACGATGCGGCCGATCTTGGTGCTGATCACGAAGGCGTCGCGCGGCTTGCCGGCGAGCGCGCGGCCCATCCGCATTTCGGCGAGCCCGGCGCCGTAGAAGGGCGCGGTGTCGAAATAGCGGATGCCGTGCTGCCACGCCGATTCGACCGTGGCGATCGCTTCCTCCTCCGCGATCGCGCGGAACATGTTGCCGAGCGGCGCCGCGCCGAAGCCGAGCGGCGTGGGGAAAAGGTCGCGAATGGCCATGACTGCACCTCTGCCGTGGTGGCGCGGGCCGCGTCTGCGGCCGCCGGTCGTGCCCTGCCTAGCCGAGGCTGGCCTGCGCCGCTGCGCCTTTCTTGCGCTTCCCGTCCGCGGCGCGCCACCGAAGGCGATTGCGCCGGCTGGCCAACGGGTGCGGTTTGTTGATAGCTTTCCCCGAGCGGTCGGGTCCCAGTCCGTCGCAGCGCGGGGGAGTCGGCCGGCTGCGGCGGCGCGGCCGGAATCGGGTGGGCCTCGCGGCGTTCAACGGGCGCCATGAACCGGACGAGGACGTGATGACCGAGCAGATCAACCGCAGGACTCTCGTCGGGCTCGGGCTCGCGGCCCTGGCCGCGCCTGCCGCTGCCCAGCAGGTGATGAAGGCGATTGCCGAGCTGAAGCCGGGCGAGTTCACCTGGCACCCGGAGCGCTCGCCGGCCGGTCCGGTCGCCATCGTCGTCTCGATTCCGGACCAGCGCGTGCATGTCTATCGCAACAGCATCCGCATCGGCGTGTCCACCTGCTCGACCGGAAAGCCGGGCCACGAGACGCCGACCGGGGTGTTCACCATCCTGCAGAAGGACAAGGACCACCGCAGTTCGACCTACAACAACGCGCCCATGCCGAACATGAACCGGCTGACCTGGGACGGCATCGCCCTTCATGCCGGCAAGCTGCCGGGATATCCTGCCAGCCATGGCTGCGTGCGGCTGCCGATGGCCTTTTCCGAAAAGCTCTTTGGGGTCACGCATGTCGGCACGCCGGTCATCATCGGCGGCGCCCATAGCGATCCGATCGACATCGTCCATCCGGGCCTGGTGCTCGGCGCCTATGCAGAAAGCGAGTTCGAAGCGGCCGAAGCGGCGCTGAAGGGCAAGGCGCTGCCCGAATGGAGCGGTCAGGCGACGGTCACGTCGCTGATCGTGTCCGGCGCCGATGGACAGGCGCTGCTGCTGGAGAATGGCCGCGAAGTTGCTGCCGGCAGACTGTCGCTGGCGCCCGGGCAGCGGCTCGGCGAACATGTGTTCGTGCTCGTCGACACCCATCAGGCCCAGCGCGGCCTGCTGTGGCACGGGATCGGCTATGCCGACGCGTCCGGCAAGCCGGTGGACGCGCCGGAGGGAAGCATCCTGCGCTCCCTGGGCGCGGCGCCGGAGTTCCGTCAGCTGGTCCATGACCGGCTGCACCCGGGTGCGCTGCTGATCACGACGGCGCTGCCGCTCAAGCCCGACCAGCGGAGCCAGGGCGGCTTCGTGATCATGACGGGCTGACGCGGCGCCGTCCCCGCCGCGCGTCCGAGATCGGCGTCCGGCACGGGAAGGTGTTCTCAAACCGGCGGACATGCCGTTAAGCTCTGCCGATGCGCGACAATTGCGAACCGCCATCATCGTCTCGCAAGCGCCCATTGGGGATCGGGCGCACTCGGCCGCCACGGCAGCGCGTCGCAACCGCCACGCGCGACACGCTGCTGGCCAGGCTGGACCGGCTGCGCGGCGCGGCACTGACCGTGGTCCAGTCGCCGGCCGGGTTCGGCAAGACCGTGTTGCTGGCGCAATGGTTCGACAAGCTGAAAAGCGGGGCTGCGCGGGCCGCCTGGCTGACTCTCGACGAGAATGATCGCGAGGTCACGCGTTTCGTGGCCGATGTCGGCGCCGCGCTGGCGAGCACCGGCCTTGCCATTCCGCCGGAGGGCACCGTGCAGGCGCGCTCCTCCGCCGACGTCCAGCATCGCCGCGAGCTGATCTGCGCCGCCATCGAGCGCGAGGATGATGCTGTCGTCCTGTTCCTCGACGATTATCATCGCGCTGCGTCCGCCGACACCGACCGGTTCGTCGAGCAGATGATCCGGGCCGATTCGGGCAATCTGCAGCTTGTCCTGGCCACCCGCGATCCGCTGCAGCTGCGCGTCGCCGCGCTCGAGGCGCAGGGACTGGTGCACCGGATCGGGCCGAGCGATCTCGCCCTCAGCCTCGAGGACACCCGTGTGCTGTTCGGGGCCGCGCTGCCGGCGCCGGTGCTCGCGGCGCTGCACGAGCGGACCGAGGGCTGGGCGGTCGCGCTCCAGCTGGCGCGGCTGTGGCTGGAAGGCGATCCCGCGCGACACCAGGCGCTGGCGTCCTTTTCGGCCCGAACCGATGCGCTGGCGCGCTATCTGGTCGAACAGGTCCTCGCCGATTTGGGCGACGACGAGCGGACCTTCCTGACCGAGACCGCGATCCTCGACACGTTCGACGCGGCCACCGCCGACGCCGTTCGCGGCACTGCCGACGCGGACCGCATCCTGGGTCGCCTCTCGCGTTTCGATGCGCTGCTCGTCCCGCTCGACCCGGAGCGGCGCTGGTTCCGCTATCACCAGCTTTTTGCCGAGTTCCTGACCGCTCAGCTCGAGCGCCAGTCGCCCGGCCGCTCGGTGGCGCTGCACGCCGCCGCCGCCGATCATTTCGACGCCGCCGGCGACATCGAACGTTCGGTGACCCATGCCTGCCGCGCCGGCGACGTGGCACGGGCAGTCGCCACCATCCAGAGAGCCGGGGGCTGGGAAATCGTCCTTCAGCGCGGGATCGGCTTTGCCCGCGGGCTGCTCGGCCAGTTCGAGGCGGCCGCCGTCGAGCGGGAAGCGGCGCTGCTGCGGATGCAGGGCTATCTGCAGATGAAGACCGGTGCGCTCGGCCAGGCGCGCGCCTCGATCAACGCCGCTGCGTGCCTTGATGCCAGCGCGAGCGGCAAGCGCGACGGCGCGATCATCGATGCACTGCTGCGCACCTATGCGGACGATTTGCTCGATCCGGGCTGGAGCGCGCGGGTGGCGGCGGCGTTGTCGGGCCTCGACGAGGATGACGCGATCGGGCGCGGCACGCTCCACGCCGCCACCGCCGTCGAAGCGATCGGCGCCGGCGACTTCGACCGCGCCGGCCGGCACGCGGCCGCCGGGATCCACGAGATGGACAAAGCCGGATCGGTGCTCGGCGAAGCCTATTGCCGCTTCCACCATGCGCGGGCGCACGTTCTGACCGGCCGGACGGAGATTGCCGAGGCCGAGCTTCGCGACGTGCTCTCCGATGTCGAGCGGCGCCATGGCGGCGATCGCGCCCTGATGGCGATCGGCAGCGGCCTGCTCGGCGCAACGCTGCTCATGCGGGCGGAGGAGCTGGCCGAAGCGCGCGCCCTGCTCGGCTTCGCGCTCTCCGGGATCGAGGCCCATGACAGCTGGCTCGACGTGCTGGCCGCGACCTACGAGGCGGGCATCCGGCTCGCGCGCGCCGATTGCGAGGCCGATGCCGTGGCGGCGCTGCTCGATCGGGCCGCGGACGTGGCGCGGGAGCGGGCGCTCGATCAGCTCGGCGCACTCGTCGCGGCGTGGCGCATCGAGCATCTGGTCGCGATCGATCGGCTCGAGGACGCGGCGGCGCTCGCGGCTGCGTGTCCGGCCTATCCCGGCTGGCGCGCGCGTGCCGTGGCAGGGCTCGCGGTCGCCCAGCTCGCGATCCGGTCGGGGCGGACGGCGGAGGCCTTGCGGGCGCTTCGTGCCTGTCGGGAGGAGGCTGTCACACAGGGGCGGTTGCCCGACCTGATCCGGATCGATCTGTTGCTCGCCGCGGCCTATCGCGCGCGGCGCCAGCCCGACGCGATGCTGGCGGCGGCGCGCGACATGCTCGACAATCCCGCGCTCGAGGCTGCCCCCGGCGCGCTGCGCGGGCTCGCCGTCAACGCCGCGCCGATCCTGACCACCATTCTCCGCCACGACGATGCGGCGGCGTTGTCGCCGATCGCGAGGGCCGCGGCGCGCCGCCTGTTCGCCTTCATCGACGTGCGGGCGAAGCCGTCCCGCGAACTGAGCCTCCGGGAGCAGGCGATCCTTGCCGCCCTATGCGACGGCAGCTCGAACAAGGAGATCGGGCGACGGCTCGACCTGACGGAGAACACGGTCAAATTCCATCTGAAGAACATCTACGGGAAGCTGGGCGCGCACAGCCGGGCGGCCGCGGTCAGCGCCGCCCTCAGCCGGGGGCTGGTGACCGGTTAAACCCACCCGAACGGGTAGGCATTCGCGGGCTCGCGCGGCACGACCTACCCGAACAGACAAGGTCTTCCAGCGACGATGGCGTTGCCGGCGGGCATGCGCCATGCACGATGGTGCCAGGGATGGCAACAGGGGGGGGGACGGCATGGCCTGGCGCTGGTTGGGGGTGAGCATCATCGCGATACAGGCCGGCGCGGCGCATGGCCAGGCCGTCCCGTCATCCGCTCCGGCGACGCTTGCAGAAGAAGCGCGCGTCGAGGACATTGTGGTGACGGCGCGGGGGCGAGCAGAGCGGCTGCAGGACGTGCCGATCGCCGTGACGGCGTTTGATGCCGAGGTGATCCAGGATGCGCGGATCGACCGCGTCGGCGACTTCATCGGGCTCACGCCCAACGTGACGATCGCCCAGTCGGAAAGTGCCGGCCTCAGCGCCATCTCGATCCGGGGCGTGACCCAGGTCCGCAATTCGGAAGCGCCGGTGGCCGTCGTCGTCGACGGCGTGCTGCAGAACAACCCGCGTCAGTTCGCCCAGGAGCTGCTCGACGTGACCGGGATCGAGGTGCTCCGCGGTCCCCAGGGCGCGCTCTATGGGCGCAATGCGACGGGTGGGGCGATCATCATCTCGACTCGCCAGCCCACCAACGACTTTCAGGGGCATGCGCGCGCCGCTTATGGGCGCGGCGACGAGTATGTGGCGGAAGCGTCGCTGAGCGGCGCCCTGGTCGAGGACACGCTGCTGTTCCGGGTGGGCGGCCGCTTCACCGATCGCGAAGGCTATTTCCGGAACATCACGGTCGGGAGCCGGCAGGATCCCTATCGGGACACGTCGCTCAACGCGCTGCTGAAATGGCTGCCGTCCAGCGCAGTCACGGTCGCGCTGCGGGGGTCGCTGTCGCGGACGCGGGGCGGCGCGTTGTCCTTCCGGTTCCAGCCCGCCAATCTGGCGGCAGACGGCCGGTCGCTCGATCTGACGAACCCGTTCGACTTCACCCGCGCCGACGCGGATCTGGTCGACCGGACCTTCTACTCCAACAACATCGGACGCAATGTCCGCGACATCGACGATGTGTCGCTGAAGATCGACGTCGACTTCGATTGGGCGACGCTGACCTCCGTCTCCGCCTACAACCGCCTGACCGAATTCGTGTCCGGCGACCAGTTTCCCTACACCGCCGCGCTCAATCCGTTCGGCATCGACGGCACGCAGACCCAGTTCACCGACATCGATGCACTGAGCCAAGAAATCCGGCTCACATCGCCGACCGCGCAGCGGCTGCGCTGGATGGTCGGCGCGTATTTCCTCGACATCAACCGCTTCATTTCCACGACCACCGGTTTCGACAGTGGCACCGGGATCGCGCGGGTCGAGCGCACGCCGCGCCCCGCGACCGTCACCAACCCGACGCTCAGCTTCTTCGCCGACGACAATGACAACCGAAATTACGCCGCTTTCGGCAACCTGAGCTACGATGTGCTGCCGCAGCTGGAGGCGAGCTTTGCCCTCCGCTACGACAAGGAAACCCGCCGCCAGTCGGTCTCGCCGCTGAACACCGGCGGCGTGCCGGGCGCCCGCAACCGGGCCGATTTCGAGAAGTGGCAGCCGAAGGCGACGCTGGCCTACAAGCCGTCGGGCGGCCTCAACTTCTACGCCTCCTATGGCGAAGGCTTCCGGTCGGGGCAGTTCAACCAGAACGGCACATCCGCCGCGGCCGCGGCCGCCGGTCTTGCCGGCGTCAGCGATCTGGTGCCGCAGGAAAACACGCGAACCGTGGAGGTGGGCGGAAAGGCGAGGCTTGGCGGCGGCCGCGTGACGATCGAAGGCGCGCTCTTCAACACCCGCGTGACCAACCAGCAATATTTCGTGTTCATCGGCGCGATCGGCGCGCAAGTGCTGGTGCCGATCGATCGAGTCCGGCTGCGCGGCGCCGAGATCGCGGCGACCGTGAAGGTCGCAACCGGCTTCGACGCCTATGCGGGCTTGGGCTACACCGACAGCACCATCCAGCGTTACGCGGTCGATCCCGGGCTGGTCGGCAACGAAGCGCCCTATGTGCCGCAGACGACGATCAATGCCGGCGCCCAGTATCGCGTGCCGCTGGCGCCTGGCGTCAATCTGTTCATGCGTGGCGACTACCGCCGGCTGGGGCGTCAGTTCTGGGATCCGGAAAACACAACCGCCCGATCGAACGTCAATCTCGTCGACCTGCGGCTCGGGATCGAGTTGCCCGAGCGCGGCCTGTCGCTGATCGGCTCGCTCGATAACGCCTTCGATGAAGTGTACAACTCCGAATATGTGCTGGGCGGCTTCGCCCATCCGGCGCCGCCGCGCGTGTGGCGGCTCGATCTTCGCTACGCCTTCTAAAGGGCGGCGTCGTGCGCGATCACATCCGCGTGGCCAGCGACGTGGGCGGCACGTTCACGGACTTGGTCTGGTGCACGGTCGACGGACGCACCGGGCGCGCCGGGCCGATCCGGACCACGAAGGTCGACACCACGCCGCCCGACTTTGATCGCGGCGTCCTGGCGTCGCTCGCGAAAGCCGGCATCGATCTGGGCGCGGTTGCGTTCCTCGCCCACGGATCGACGGTCGTGATCAACGCGCTGACGGAGCGGAAGGGCGCGGTCACCGGCCTCGTCACCACGGCCGGCTTCCGCGACGTGCTCGAGATCGCCCGGGGGAACCGGCCGGATCTGTTCAATTTCAACTTTCGCAAGCCGCCTCCGTTCGTCGAGCGCCATCTGCGCCGGGAGGTGGACGAACGCACCAATGTGCAGGGTCAGGTCGTGCGCATGCCGGATCTGGCCGGGCTGGACGAGGTGGTCGCCTATTTCCGGAGCCAAAGCGTCGGTGCGGTCGCGGTCTGCCTGCTTCATGCCTATGCGAACCCCGCCAATGAACAGCAGGTGGTCGCGCATCTGCGGCGGCTGATGCCGGACGTGCTGGTTGTCGCCAGCCACGAGATCAGCCGCGAATGGCGCGAGTATGAACGCACGTCCACGACCGTGCTCTCGGCCTATGTCGCGCCCGTCGTGGACCGTTATGTCGGTGCGCTTGAGGCAGGTCTCCGGGATCGCGGAATGCCCGGCCGGCCCTATCTGATGCAGTCGAACGGCGGCGTCGCGAGCGCCGATGCCGTGCGCCGCAACCCGGTGTCGATGGTCGAGTCCGGGCCCGCCGCCGGCATTCACGCCGCCGCGGTGATGGGGCGGGCGATCGGCGAACCCAATCTCCTGGTCCTCGATATCGGCGGCACCACGGCCAAATGCGCGCTGGTGATCGGCGGGGAAGTGCGGATCTCGACCGACTACCATATCGAGCGGGACCGCCGGCGGCCGGGCTATCCGATCCAGACGCCGGTGTCTGAAATCGTCGAAATCGGCAATGGCGGCGGCTCGGTCGCCTGGGTCGATGCCGGCGGCAAGCTGAATGTCGGCCCGCGCTCGGCGGGCGCGCGGCCAGGCCCGGCCGCCTACGGCCAGGGCGGCACCGAGCCGACCACGACTGACGCCAATCTGCTGCTGGGCCGGATCGACCCGGACGGCTTTTCCGGCGGCGAGCGCACGCCCGACTGGGACGCGGTCGGCCGGGCCTTCGATCCGGTGGCGCGCCAGCTTGGAATGGACCGCAACGGCCTTGCCCGGGCGATCGTGCGGATCGCGAATGCCAACATGGTGAACGCGCTGCGGCTGGTCTCGACCAACCGGGGGCATGATCCGCGGGATTTTGCGCTGATCGCTTTTGGCGGCGGTGGCGCCATGCACGCCGCCGCGCTTGCGCAGGAACTTGGCATGACCCGCGTCATCGTTCCCGCGCATTCGGCCGTCTTTTCGGCCTTCGGCATGCTGCTCAGCGATTTGCGCCGCGACTTCGTGCAGACGTCCCTCTGCGCGATCGATGCGGCCGCCGGCGAGCCGCTCGCCCGGAGCTTCGCCGCGTTGGAGGCCCGGGCGCGGGACGAGATGCGAGGCGACGGCGATCCCGCGGCGCTGCGCTTCGAATGGCTCGCCGACTGTCGCTATCGCGGCCAGGAGCATACGGTGAAAGTGCCGGTGCCGGCCGCCGCCGATCGGATCGATGTCGCCGCGCTGGTCGACCGTTTCCACGCCGCGCACGAGCAGCGCTACACCTATCGGCTCGATGCATCCGTCGAGCTCGTCAACTTTCACTTGGTCGCCACGCTGCCGGTCGCCAAGCCGGAACTGGCCGATCGCGATCCCGGCGACGGGGCCGATGCGCTGCTCGGTCGGCGCCGCGTCGATTTCGACGCAGACGGCGTTCATGATGCGGCGATCCTCGCGGGTGCGCGGCTGCGTCCCGGCGAACGCATTCCCGGCCCGGCGATCGTGCAGGAACCGTCCGTCACGCTGGTCGTGCCGCCGGGCTGGCATGTCTCGGTCGACCGGCTGGGGAATTACCATCTGACCCGCTTGGAGGCCGTCGCGTGAGCTGTGACCCCGTTTCGCTCGCCATCATCAAGGATGCGCTGGTCGCGCTCGGCGACGAGATGTTCCAGGTGATGGTCAGGACCTCGATGTCGCCGATCATCTACGAAACCACCGACTTTGCGGTCGGGGCGACGGATGCGGCCGGCAATCTGCTCGCCCAGGGCAATGGCGTCACCGGCTTTCTGGCAACGCTCGACACCGCCGTGCAGAGCACGCTGGTTCACCACCCGGCGGACACCATCCGGCCGGGCGACGTGTTCATGACCAACTCGCCCTATGAAGGCGGCGGCACCCATTTGTCGGACGTGGTCATCCTTTTTCCGGTCTTCGACGGCGACACGCTCGTCGCCTGGACGGTGAACAAGGCGCATTGGACCGAAGTCGGCGGGGCCGCGCCCGGCAGCGCGTCCACCATTTCCACCGACATCTTCCAGGAAGGGCTGCATTTCCGCTTCTTGCGCCTTTACGATCAGGGCCGGATCAACGAGCCGCTCGTGGAGCTGATCCGCACCAACGTCCGGCTGCCCGACAGCACGATCGGCGATCTTCACGCCGGCGTTGCTGCCTGCCGGATGGGTGGTCAGCGCATCCTCGAGCTGATCGGCAAATATGGCCGGTCCAGCGTGCTCGCGGCGATGGCCGATCTGCTCGACTATGGCGAGCGAATGACACGGGCGGCGCTCGCCGCCGTCCCGGCCGGAGTCTATCGCGCCGAGGACGTGATCGAGGAAGATGGGCTCGGGAACGGACCCTATGTGCTGAAGGTGGAAGTGACGGTGACGGCCGATCAGATGATCGTCGATTTCACCGGCACCAGCCCGCAGGCCAAGGGGCCGATCAACACCAGCTATGCAGGCCTGGTGACGGCCGCGCGCTGCGCCTTCAAGGCAGTCACCGATCCGGACGTGCCGGCCAATGGCGGCTGCTTCCGCGCGCTGAAAGTGGTGTGCCCGCCCGGCACGTTGCTGACGGCGGTCAGCCCGGCGCCGGTGTCGATCTACTATGAATCGATGATCGCCGCGATCGAGCTTGTCTGGCGCGCGCTGATGCCCGCCATCCCGGACCGGCTGCCCGTCGGCCATCAGCGGAGCGTTGGCGCAACCTTCATCTCCGGCCTCCATCCGGTGACGGGGGATTTTTTCGTGATGGGAGAGCCGCTGCTCGGCGGCTGGGGCGCTTCCGCCGGCCTGGACGGCGACAATGGCCAGTTCTGCTGCGGCAATGGCGAGACCTACAACATCCCGATCGAGCTGGCGGAGAGCCGCTACGGCTTCGAGATCGACCGCTATGAGTTTCATGACGATCCCGGCGGCGAAGGTCGCTGGCGCGGCGGCAAGGGCGTGACGCTCGACTATCGGATCACGGCCGAAGAGGTGCAGCTGACTTTCTCGGCGACGCGCACCCGCTCCCGACCCTGGGGCGCCGAGGGCGGGCGCGACGGATCGCACAACGAAGCGGTGATCCTGCGCGCCGACGGCAGCCGCGAGCGGCACACGATGGTCACCGGTCTGCGGGTGGTGCGCGGCGAGACGATCCGGGTGAAGACGGCGACCGGAGGCGGCTATGGCCCCCCGGCCGAGCGCGATCCTGCGCACGTTGCGCGGGACCTGCGCAACGGCTTCGTCACCGCCGCCCAAGCGCGTGAGATTTTCGGGTGCCCGGCGGAAGCCGAGGCGGAGGAGGCAGCATGAACGCAGGCACGGAAGCGACGATGGGCGTGCGGTTCGGGATGGCGCGCGGGCCCTTCCAGAACAATGGCGCCAGCCCCTGGTACGCGACGCTGGGCATCGGCACGCCCGCCCAGCCGATCAAGTTTGCGCTCGATTCCGGCACGAACATCCTCTGGAGCACGTCGACGCTCTGCGCCCCGGACCGGTGCCAGCATTATGGCGGGTCGCGCTTCGATTATCGGGCGTCCCGTACCTTCGCGTTCACCGACACGACGCCGCAGCCCTACAGCTTCGGGCCGTGGGGCACGATGATGGTCGAGGCGGGGAAGGACATGCTCGCAACGCCCGATGGCCGCGTCCTGCCGATCGATTTCTATCTTTCGCAGGATTATGGCGGCGCCCAGTTTGCGGGCATCGACTGGGACGGCGGGCTCGGCATTCCATCGGGCAGCGCCTATGTCCAGCCGGGCAACAGCTTCATCGTCGAGGAGATGATGAATGCCGGAGCGATTTCCCCGAATTATCCCTTCGTTTCGTTCGGCTGGGATCCGCAGACGAAGGTCGGCAGCGGCATCATCGGCGGTTTCGATCCCGACGCGTTCGATCCGGGAAGCGGCATTTTCGTCCCCTGGAGCGAATACACCGCGTTCGCCGGGGTCGGTTACATCTGGTCGACCCCGATGCAGAGCTACGCGGTCGGCAACGAAGTGCTCGCGACCGCGACGGCCAGCGATCCTTACTGGTTCTGCCTGGACAGTGGCTCCTCCCAGTTCAAGGGCGACAATGCGCTGATGACGGGCACGCTGCAGCGCGTCGGTCCGAGTGCCAGCGGCCCTCCCGTGGTCATTCAGCTCGGCCAGCCGGGCGGACCGACGCTCGGCACGCTCACGGTGACGCCGCCGATGTACAATGCGGTGATCCAGACCGGGCCGGGCAAGGGCGCGCTGATCTCCCAGTTCGCGCCGCTGGGGCTGACCGGGCTTGCCCTGGTCGGATCGACGCTGATGGACTGGTGCTACACGATCTTCGAATATGCCGTGTCGGGAACGCCCGGCAATTACTGGCTCGCCCCAAGCGGCATGTGGATCTTCAACAAGCGCGGCGGCCCGAACGTCGTGACCGCGGGCGCGACCGCGCCGTGGACGGGGGCGGCGCGGCCGGTGCGGGACGATGGCCCGCGCCCGGCCCCGCAGCCGAGCCGGATCGCGCGCCCCGGCCTCGCACGCCAAGGAGAGGATGGATGAGCGTTTCCGGAACCTGGAAGAACGCCTATGGCTCAACGATGAGCCTTTATGTCTATGGCTCCGGACTGGTGCTCGGGCAGTACCAGTCCAGCACCGGATCGACCGGCACCTATGCCGTGATCGGCTGCCAGGGACCGGCCGACCCGGGCCCGACCGCGGGCCAGCCGGTGGCCCTCGCGATCGACTGGCATTCGATTGTCCCCGGTCCGCCGGACAACAGCTGGCACTGGGCATCCGGGCTGAGCGGCCAATTGAGTGTCTCGACGAGCGGAGGTCCGCCTTCCCTTGTCCTCGCCCACGCCATGGTCGCCACGGCGACGCTCGCGTTTCCGGGCGGGGCGATCGATCCCGGGACCTATATCGACAAGCTCGTCTACGCGCCCGTCGCCGATGCGCCGTTGCCGGGCGCCGGGGAACAGCCGGGCGCTGGCGACCCGATCGCCAGTCCGCTCAACGGGCGATGGCTGGGTTCGGACGGAAGCGTGCTGACCCTGAACGTCAGCTCTGCCTATTCGTCCGCCTTCGGCTGGGTGCTCGGCACCTATCAGGTGAACGGCGGCCTCTGGGACGTGGCCGGCGTGACCGACATCAACGCCTATGGCCAGGGCGTTCCGCTGGAGAGCGTCGCGCTGACCCTGGTCGACGGCGCCGGCCATGCGATCGCGCTCGCAGGCACGCTCCAGCTCCAGAGCATGAAACTCACCCTGTCCCGCCTGACCAGCGTCGCGACGCTGCCGAGCGTCACCTACGCTCAGACGATGATCGATGCCGTGACGTTCACGGCCGGATAGTCGCGGCGGGCGCGGTCCCTTGCGTGACCGCTCAGGCGACCGCCGGCGATCCGCTCGCGAGCACGATCGCCGCGGTCACGAGCGGGACGAGCGCAAGCACCACCGCGCCCACGGACGAGATAAGACTGCTGCGCATCGATCGAAATCCTTCCAGACGCCGCTGCGGGAGCGGCGGACGGGATATGGGGGGCGCCGCCAAGACTGGAATTGCCGCGTCCGGCAACACATCGTTTCCGGATGCGTTACGATCGGCGGGCGGCCGCATCCTTCTCCGCCCGCCGACGCGACCGCCGTCAGACGTCGAGAATCAGCCGGTCGCCGCCGTTGGCCGCCGGGACGGCGGAGCAGAGCAGCACCTCGTCCGGCCCGTGCGGCGCGGTCGGCTCGTTCCGATAGGCGACAGTGCCGGCGAGCAGCTTGACCGCGCAGCTTCCGCAGGATCCCGCCCTGCAGCTATAGGCGGGGCTGAGCCCGCGCGCCTCGGCGAGCTCCAGCAGGCTGCCGTCGGCCGGCGTCCAGCGCGCTTCCTTCCCCGACTTTGCAAAGGCGACCGGAACCGGCTCCGCCGCCGGCGCCGGCCGCGCCACGACCGGCATCACCGCATCCGCCATGCGCACCAGCGACGACGGACCGAACGCCTCGGCGAAAATGCGCCGGTCCGCGACGTTCAGCGCGCGCAGTCCGTCGTAGGCCGCCTGCATGAAGCCGCTCGGGCCGCAGAGATAGAAGTCGTAATCGTCGAACGGCAGGATCTGCCGCAGCAGGTCCGCACCGAACCGGCCTTCCACGTCATGGTCGCGGCCGGCGGCCTCGGACGGGCCGGGCCGGCTCGACAGGCGGACGACCCGCACCGCGCCGCCGGCCGCGGCAGCGAGCCCGTCGATCTCCCGGTCGAACGCGCGCTCCGCCCGGTTCCGCGCCGACTGGATCAGCCAGGTCGGCCGGACGCGGCGGGTGCGCAGCCCTTCATAGACCACATGGCGCAGCATCGCGATCATCGGCGTGATGCCGATGCCCGCCCCGATCAGCACCGCCGGACGTCGCTCCAGCGCGTCGATGGTGAAGGCACCGGCCGGCCCGCGCGCCTCGATGCGATCGCCGACCCGCAGACCGTGCAGATGCGCCGAAGCCAGCCCGTCCTGCTTGACGCTGATGCGATAGCGCCCGTCCGAGGGCGCGACGGACAGCGTGTAGGTGCGCTGGATCGGCCCGCTTTCGCCGGGCACGTGCAGGCGGATCGGCAGATGCTGGCCGGCCTTGTGGGCAATCAGCCCTTTGCCGTCCGCCGGCACCAGATCGAAGGAGCGGATGGTGGCGCTTTCGTCCTCGATCGCGGCGATCTCGTACGGCCGCCAGGCGTGCGCGAGGGCTTCCGCCGCGAGCCGTGCGTCCGCTTCGGCCCAGGATCCGGTCATCAGGCTGTTCGGGGACCAGCCGTCAGCCCGCATCGCGAAGCGGAGCGGCAGCGCGCCGCGGCGGAGCAGGATATGTCGCGGGCGGAATCGCCATAGCCGTTCGGCCCCCTGGAAGGCCGCGATCTCCGGCGCGTCGAGCAGCAGCTCGGCCTCGCCGGTCAGCTGCAGCAGGTCGCCGGTTTCAAAGTCCGGGAAGACAAGCCCGGCGCGCGGGTTGAGCAGGATGTTTCCGAGCGTGTTGAAATGGAGATTGCCCGCGAAGTCGGGAATCGTGAGCGCACCGTCCGGCTCCTGGCGGACAAAGCCCGCCTTGCCGCCACGGTGCGACACATCGACCTGGCGGCCGACCGGATCGAGATCCGCATAGGATGCGACGAAGAATGTGTCGGCACGCGCGATGGCGGCGGCGGCCGCCCCGTCGATCCGGTCGAAGCACTCGATCACGGGCGCTGGCCGATCTTCGATGACCTGCCAGTCGCGCAGCTGGATGTATTGCGGGCAATTGCCGAAGCTGTGCTCCACCGTCACGGCAAAGCCGGGTGCCCCGTCGGGCCCGGCGATGCGGCCGTTCATGCGGTTCCGCCGGCGCGTGTGGAGCTCGATTCCGAGCAGGCCCACGGCGTCGCCCGGGCGCAGGCCGCCGGCTGCCGGATCGCCAGGATCCGGCTCGGTCCCGATTCGCAGCTGCTTCGGATCCGGGGAGCGGGCGAAGCCGGGCGGACCGCCCAGGAGCGTCGCCCAGACGTCCCCGTCCCGATCGACGGCGCCGACGACCAGAAAGGGCAGTTGCGCAAAGAAGACGCGGTGCTGTTCGGGCATATGGTCCCGGACCACGCGCGCGCCGATCTCGGCCATGCGCCGGTCGACGCCGAGCCCCCGTTGCAGCGCCACTTCGCCTTCGTGCCAGATGCCGGCGGCAGTTTTTCCGTGGCTCATCGGCCCCTCCCGCTCGAGGCCGGGCCGGAGCGAGGCCGACCCGGCCCGATCTTCATGCCGCCGCGGCGAGGCCGACCGGCGTCCGCTGGAAATCGACGAAGCCGGGCAGGGCTTCGATGCGGGCAAGCCACTCCCGGACCCGCGGATAGGCGGCCAGATCGACATTGCCCTCGGGCGCCCGCGCGACATAGCTGTAGAGCGCAACGTCCGCGATCGTCGGCGTGGCGCCTGCCACGATCCAATCGCGTCCTTCCAGTTCGGCCTCGATCACCGCCAGCACTGCATGAGCGCGGGCGATCACTTCCTCGGCGTTGTACCGCGCGCCGAACACGGTGATCAGCCGCGCCGCCGCCGGGCCGAACGCGATCTGGCCCGCCGCGACCGACAGCCAGCGCTGCACCGCCGCCTGGCCGGCGGGCGTCTCCGGAAGCCAGTCGCTGCGCCCAAGCTTGCGCGCGGCATAGACGAGAATCGCGTTCGAATCCGCGATCACGACATCGCCATCGACCAGGACGGGCACCTGGCCAAAGCGGTTGAGTGCCAGGAATTCGGGGCGCTTGTGGGCGCCGGCGGCCAGATCGACATGGACGAGTTCGACCGGCGCGCCGATCAGCGAGAGGAACAGCAGCGCGCGATGGGCGTGGCCGGACAAGGGGTGGTAATAGAGCTTCATCGAACAATCTCCTGATGGGCCGGAAGCGGCGGACCCTCATCTGATGACCGTGCGAAGCCGGGAGAATGGCGGCCGGGGGCAAGGCAGCATTGCCCGCGGACGCAACAATGGCGGGCGCATCACAGCCCCAGCTGGGTGAGGCCGGGATGGCCGGCCGGCCGGGGCCCCTGCGGCCAGCGGAACAGCCGCTCGGCCTCGGTGATCGGCAAGTCGTTGATGCTGGCATGCCGCTCCCGCATCAGCCCGGCATCGTCGAACAGCCAATTCTCATTGCCGTAGGAGCGGAACCAGTGGCCGGAATCGTCCCGCCACTCGTAAGCGAAGCGGACGGCGATCCGATTGCCGGCGAATGCCCACAGCTCCTTGATCAGCCGATAGTCGAGCTCGCGGGCCCATTTGCGGGTCAGGAACGCGATGATCGCTTCGCGGCCGTGCAGAAACTCCGCGCGGTTCCGCCACCGGCTGTCGGGCGTGTAGGCCAGCGCCACGCGTGGCGGATCACGCCCGTTCCAGCCATCTTCCGCGGCACGGACCTTCTGGACCGCGGTTTCGTGCGTGAAGGGCGGGACGGGGGGACGGATCGCTCCATCGTTCATCGACACTTCCTTGTCGGGCATGCGGCGGGGCAGGATAGCGGCTGCCGGGGCGGATGCGTCGCCAGCCTTGCGGAAAGCGCGCCGCGGGGGCGCGGCCTTGCCTCAAAGGAGCGTCAGCAGGGCCTCGGGCGACGACGCGCCGCCGGTCTTGCGGATCAGCTCCGCCGCCCAGTCGCGGCGGGGTTCGGGCGCGTGCGCTTGCGTCATCATCGATCGTCCTTCGCGCGGCGCGATGCGGCGCGGCAGCAAAATGGGAAGGCGCTGCCGCAGCGGAACCGTCGCCGGCGGCAACGGAGCATTGCCGCGGCCGGAACGGAAGGCTCCGGCCGACGCGTCAGTTGATCAGGCGATCGGCCCGGAGCCGTGCGGCGCTCAGATCGACGAACGCGCGCACCTTGGCTGACGCGCGGCGACCGTCCGGATGCAGGATGTAGACGGGCAGGGAGGGCTCCTCGAACGCGGTCAGCACTGCTTCCAGCGTACCGTCCCGCAGGTCCGGCCCGATCTGGTAGGAAAGCTGGCGAGTCACCCCCCAGCCGGATCGTGCGGCGGCGATCGCCGCGTCGTTCGAATTGCAGAAGAGGCGCGGCGTCAGCTCGACGCTGGTCTTGCCGGCCCCGCCGAATTGCCACTGGGTGGACGTCCAGGCGCTGTTCGGCAGGATGATCCGGTGCCGGGCCAGATCCGCGGGTCGGGCCGGCCTGCCATGTGTCGCGAAGTAGGATGGCGCGCCGCACACCACGCGGCGCACCGACCCGACCTTGATCGCGCTGTGGCTGGAATCCGGCAGATGGCCAATGCGCACGGCCAGGTCCATGCCCTCGTCGATCAGATTGACGGTGCGGTCGAGCAGCACGAGCCGGCCTGTCACGTCGGGATAGAGATCAAGGAACTCGGTCAGGATCGGCAGGATGTAGAGCCTGCCGAAGATCACGGGCGCTGTGATGGTGAGCGTCCCGGTCGGCCGGTTGTACGATCCGCGCGCGGCCGCCTCGGCATCGGACAGGTCGCCCAGGATGCGCTTGCAATCCTCCCAGAAGCGGTCGCCTGCTTCGGTCAGCCGCACCGCCCGCGTCGTCCGGGTGAAAAGGCGCGTGCCGAGCGACTGCTCGAGTGCCGCGACCGCGCGAGTGACGGCAGGCGGGCTCATGCCCAGTTGCCGGGCCGCTTCGGCGAAGCTGCGGACATCCGCCACCCGCACGAACACTTCCATCGCCGCAAACCGATCCATCCGCCGCTCCCTGCCGCTCGCCCGTGCCCAGCTGACGATCAGCCGAGCGGCGGCGTTCCGCAAGCGGCAAGGGCGGCGGCGCTGCCCGCCGCATTGCGTTCCTCGGCCGCGGGGTGCCGGTACCGGCTCCTCAGGCCGGGCCGAGCGCGGCGTCGAGATCGGCGCGGATGCGGTCGATCCGCTGGCGCAGCTCCTGGTAACGCTCCACGGCATCCTGGCCGACGCGCTGATCGTTCACGTTGGTGATGCTGTAGAGATAGGACACGTGGCTCTGCAGGCCCGGCTTGCTGTAGCGGATCGGCGGCGTGATCAGCGCGTCGGCGATCGGCGCGAGCGCCTTCTGCCGGGCGGGATCGGGGCGCGCCGCGAGCGCGGCCGTCGCGGCCTTCACCCGCGCGACGGCGTCGTTCGTGTCATGCACGAGGCGCAGCACGCGCAGATTGTGCTCGAACTGCGCGACGAGATCGGCCGGGGTGATGCCGCTCGCCAGAACGCGCGGATCCTCGACGATGGTGAGCGGCAGCTGGAAACGCGCTTCGCCGACCGTCATCTCGACGGTGTAGCTGCCCGGCGGCACCACGGGGCCGATCGGATAGCGCGGCCGGGGCGTCGGCAGCAGATTGCCCTCGCGCGGCGTCGCCATCGCATCGCTCGGGGCAGGCCCCGGGGCGGCGGGCAGGGCCTCCGGCTCGCCGGAGTGGCGCAGGTCCCAGATGAAACGGTGCATGCCTGGCCCGTTGGCGAGGCGCGTCGGATAGGCGCGGCCACCGGCGCTGCCGTCCTTGCCGCCGGCGCTGTCGCCGGTGAAACGTCGCATCGTGCGGCCGGCCTGATCCTTGATCGTCAGCGTGACCGGCTGGCCGGCATCCTCCGGCGCGATGAAGTAATCGATCTGCGCGCCGGGCAGGACATAATCCGGGCCGGTGCCGGCCGGCGGGCCCTTGTCCGCCCCGGCATTGATCCGGATCGCCGTTGCCGGCTGGTAGAGCCGGCTCGCCCGTGCGGCCGTCTCGGGCGGCGGCAGCTGGCGCAGAACGCCGACATTGTCGAGGATCCAGAACCCGCGGCCCTGGGTCGAGAGCACCAGATCCCCGTGCGCCACCCGCAGGTCGGTGACCGGCACGGCGGGCAGATTCTGCTGGAAGCTCTGCCAGTGGCCGCCATTGTCGAACGAGACATAGACGCCGAATTCGGTGCCGGCATAGAGCAGACCCGGCCGCTCCGGATCCTCGCGGACGACGCGGGTCGGCTCGTCGGCAGCGATGCCGTTGCTGCCGTCGGTGAGCCGCGTCCAGCTCTTGCCGTAATCGTCGGTGCGGTAGAGGTAGGGCGCGAAATCGCCGAGCAGATAGCGGTAGATCGCGACATAGGCCGTCCCCGGCGCGCGCGAGCTGGGCTCGATGTTCTGGACCCGCCCGCCCGGCGGCAGGCCCTTGGGCGTGACATTCTGCCAGCTTTTGCCGTCGTCCTGCGTCACCCAGACCAGGCCGTCATTCGAGCCGGCCCAGATCAGGCCCGGCCTGAGCCGGCTTTCCCGGATCGCGTAGAGCGCCGAATAGACTTCCTCGCCCGTCACATCGAGAGTGATCGGTTCACCCGATGCATATTGCTTGTCGCGCGGATAGGCGGTCAGATCCGGGCTGATCACCTCCCAGGTCACGCCGCCATCGCGTGAGCGGTGCACATGCTGCGAGCCATAATAGATGGTCTCCGGGCCGAGCTGCGACGTCTCGAGCGGTGCCACGCGCTGGAAGCGATAGCGCAGCGCGCTCGGATCGTTGCCGTACAGGCTTTCCGCGCCGATCCAGAAGCGCTCCTCATTGCCGTTGGTCCGCATGTCGAGGCGGCTGAACTGCCCCTTGCAGCCGCCCCACACGATGTTCGGATCGCCGATCTTGGGGATGACCGGCCCGGTCTCGCAGCCGGGCCCGATCTTGAACGCCTGCCCGTCGCCGAGCGGCAGGGACGGGACGATCACCGTCGTGTTGTCCTGTTGCGCGCCGTAGAGGCGATAGGGGAACTGATCATCGACCGCGACCTGGTACATCTCCGCGGTCGGCTGGTTGGCCTGGGTGCTCCAGGTGGCGCCGCCGTCCAGCGTCACATTGGCGCCGCCGTCATTCGCCTGGACCATGATGTCCGGGTTGCGCGGATTGATCCAGACGTCGTGATTGTCGCCGTGGGGCGTCGGCTCCGTCTTGAAGGTCTTGCCGCCATCGACCGACTTGAACCAGTCTTCGTTGCCGACATACACGATATCGGGCCGGGTCGGATCGACGCCGAGCGTGGTGTAGTAGAAGGGCCGGGTGGTGAGCCGCGCCTCGCCGTTCACCAGGCTCCAGGTGACTCCGGCATCGTCCGATCGATAGAGGCCGGCGCCGGGCTTGGCCTCGATCAGCGCGTAAAGCCGGTTCGGCGCCGCCGCCGACACGCCGACGTTCGATCGCCCGAACAGGCCGGTCGGCAGGCCGCCCCCCAGCTTCGTCCAGCTGTCGCCGCCGTCGGTGGACTTGTAGATGCCGCCCTCGCGCCCGCCGGAGATGATCGTCCACGGCTTGCGCTGGCCGCGCCACATGCTGGCGAAGATGACGCGCGGGTTCCCGGGCTGGAACTCCAGATCGGCGGCGCCGATGCCGGCGCCGACGAACAGAACGCGCTGCCAGCTCTTGCCGCCGTCGCGGGTGCGGTAGACCCCCCGTTCCTTATTGTCCGCGAACGGATTGCCGAGCGCGGCGACGAAGACTTCGTCGGGATTGGTCGGATGAATGCGGATCGCGGAGACCTGGCCGACATCGCGCAGGCCGACGAAGGTCCAGCGCTTGCCGCCATCGACCGACTTGTAGACGCCGCGGCCGATCGAGACGTTGCTGCGGATCTTGGACGATCCGGTGCCGACAAAGACGATGTTGGGATCGCTCTCCGCGACTGCCACCGCGCCCATCGAGCCGACCGGGATCTGCCCGTCGCTCACATTGACCCAGCTCTGGCCGGCGTCCGTCGTCTTCCAGACGCCGCCACCGGTCGCGCCCATATAGAAGGTCGACGGTTGCGACGGCACGCCGGTGACAGCGGTGACGCGCCCGCCCCGCCACGGGCCGAGCTGGCGATATTGAAGGCCCGACCACTGCGTCTGGTCATAGCCGAGCGGCGCGGCGGCGGTCAGCGGCGCGGCCAGGAGAAGGCTGCCGAGGCCGGCGAGCATCACCGCGCGGACCGAGCGGGTCCGGAGCATCGTGCGCGCCATGCTCAGCGCTCCCCTTGCGCGGCAGCCGGCTCAAGCATGGGGAATTTGATTCCCAGCTGATCGAGATAGGTCGGATAGCGGCTGGGGTCGTAATAATAGCGGCTGAGCTCCTGCTTGAAGCGCGCCATCACGTCGGCGTTGATCTCGGTCGCGGGCTGGTCGGTGGCAGTGATCATCGGTTCGTACTTCTGCTCCCGGGTCTGCACATTCGTGAAATAGTCGCGCGCCGCCTGGCGCAGCTTCGCATCGGTCAGCAGATCGAGCGCCGTCATCGCGACCACCTTCGCGCCGGCGACCACGCCTTTGTGGGCGATCGGCGTCGCCATTGCGATCGCGTTGGACCAATGGTGGCCGGGCAATTCGGGGATGTTGGCCGGATAGCCGATGGTGATGGTCGGCGCGATCCACGAAACGTCGCCGATGTCGTCCGAACCGCCGCTTTTCGGCTCGGCCAGCGGCGCGTCGAGCGTGGACAGCTCGGTTGCAAGGCCGGCCTGCTTCTCCGCATTCACGTTCTTCTGCACGAGCTTGGCGAAGGCCTGCTCCCCGGCGGTCCAGCGCGGCAGGCCCACGGCCTTGATGTTCGCATAGGCGGCTTCGGCCATCGGGCGGTTGAAGTGGCGCGGCGCCGCCGTGCCGATGATGCGCCGCGACACTTCGGTGCCGGTCATCTTCGCGGCGCCTTCGGCGATCGCGTTGCCGATCTCGAAACTCCCGCGGATCCGCTTGAAGTCCTGCTCGCGGAAGAAGTACCAGACCGAGGCGACCGAAGGCACCACATTGGGCTGATCGCCGCCATCGGTGATCACGTAATGCGATCTCTGCTCGGGCCGCAGATGCTCGCGGCGCATGTTCCAGCCCATGTTCATCAGCTCGACCGCATCCAGCGCCGAGCGGCCGCGCCAGGGTGCGCTTGCCGAATGGGCGCTGTCGCCCTTGAACGTGTATTCGACCGAGACGAGGCCGGTCCCGGACGGCTGCCCCCAGGCCGTTTCAAGGTTGCTGTTGACGTGGGTGAAGAGCACCGCGTCGACATCCCGGAACACGCCTGCGCGCACCATGAACGCCTTGCCGGCAACCAGCTCTTCGGCGACGCCCGGCCAGAGCATCAGCGTGCCGGAGATCTTCTCCCGCTCCATGAGCTCCTTGACCGCAAGCGCGGCGACGATGTTGACCGCCTGGCCGGAATTGTGGCCCTCGCCATGGCCGGGCGCGCCGTCCACCAGCGGCGCCCGGTACGGCACGCCGGGCCGTTGCGAGGCCTTGGGGATGCCGTCGATGTCGCTGCCGAGCGCGATGACCGGGCCGCCGCTGCCGTTCGTCCAGCGCGCGACCCAGCCGGTCGGCAGGCCGGCCACGCCGCGCTCGACCGTGAAGCCGTGCTTTTCAAGCGTCTCCGTCAAATAGCGGGACGTCTCGACTTCCTGGAAGGCGAGTTCGCCGAAGCTGAACACCGAGTCGTTGATTTCCTGGGCAAGCTTCGCGCGGGCCTCAACCCCGGCGACGGCGCGGGCCTTGAGCGACGGGAGGGGAGCCGCGCTCGCCGGCGGTACCGCCATGGCGGCGCAGCACAGCGCCGCGCCCAAGCTCAGTCGACGGTTCATGCGCGGGGCCCCCTGAATGTGACATCGGTCCAATCGATGCGGCACGATAGCGACCGGCTGCGCTGAAACTCAAGGACTTCGCACCGCTGCCGCCAGCCTGCTCGCCGGCACCCGGACTCCGGCCGCGGCGGGCGCGCCCGATGTCCGCGCGATGATCCCACGCTTCCAGGGCGAGAATCTGGTGCGCAACCAGGCGCTGGTGGCAGCTCTCGCCGGCGGCACCGGCGCATTGGCTTGTGCCGCCCGGCGCGTTATCGTCTGGCCGGAAAAGGGGGGGTGAAAGCGTGATCCGCCGGCAGACCGCGCACCGACTTCGCTCGATCCTCCTCGGCGGCGGCCTTGCCGCCGCCGCCAGCGGAGCAAATGCCGCGCCGGCCCTCGATCCTGCCGTCAATGTCCGCGCAGGCGTGCTTTTTTCGGACGTGCGCACGCGGGTGCGGATCGATCCGGCGCCGGACATCGACGCCCGCGAAGTCGGGTTCGAGCGCGATCTCGGGCTTGATCGCGGCCCCGCCATCCTCTTCGTCGATGGGGCGTATCGGTTCGCCCCGCGCTGGACATTGGGGCTCGAATATCAGCAGCTTGATCGGCGCCGCACGGCGCGCCTGTCGCGCGCCCTGGAGATAGGCGAGACTGTCTATCCGGTCGACGCGACGGTCCGCGGCCGGTTTCGCTCGAGCCTTTACAAGGTCCAGCTCGGGTGGACGCCCATCGCCGGCGAGCGAGCCGAAATGGGCGTGTCGATTGGGGCGCACGTGACGGATTTCCTGCTGTCGATCGCGGGCGAAGGCCAGGTTGGCAGTGCGGCCGCAGCTCCGCGGGAGGAGCGGCGGACGGTGCTCGCGCCGCTGCCCAATGCGGGGCTGTTCGGCCGCCTCCAGCTGGGTCGCGGCTTTGCGGCGCGCGCGGAGGCGAACTATTTCCAGCTGACCCTGGACGATGTGGAAGGCGGGCTGACCGATCTCGAACTCGCGGTCGAATGGCAGAGTCGCCGGCGGCTCGGCGCCGGGCTGGGCTATCGCCATCTCGGCTACCGGCTGGATCTCGCCCGTCCGCGCTTCGACGGCGCCGTGCGCTACCGCTTCAGCGGCCCGATCCTGTTCGTGACCGCCGGCTTCTGAGCGCGACAGGGGATCAGCGCAGCTGCGCCGATGCCCGGAACACCGAAACGAGTGCCTTCATCGTCTCCGACCGTGCGACGATCAGCCCGTCCTCGGCGCCCAAGCGGCTCCGTTCGACATCGAGCAGACTGCCCAGATCCGCTGACCCCGCCGCGTAGGCCGCCCCGACGCGGGTGCGGCTCGCCGCCAGCGCGTCGAGCGCCTGCTGCCGAGCGGCCTGGTCCTGGCGCCGGCTCGAGAGGATGGCGGCCGACCTCGTCACATCGGCGGCAGCGTCGAGCGCGACCTTGCGGAGGCCCGCCCAGGCCGCGCGGCGGCTGCCACGGGCATCGGCAATCTCGGCATCGATCCGGCCGAAATCGAGCAGCGGGAGGGAAATGCCGGCGTTGCCCTGGGCCGATTGCGCGGCGCCGGTGAACAGGGCCGACGGCGCGAAGGCGACGCTCGCCAGCAGGCCGCCGAGCGAAAGGCGCGGGAAGCGCAGGCTGCGCGCTGCCGCCACCGCCGCATCGGCCGCAGCCAGTCGGAGCTCGGCCGCCACCACGTCCGGCCGGGCCTCGATCGACACCGGCAGATCGTCGACGTCTGCCGGAGCGGCAGGAGCCGGAACGCCCGCCCGTTGCTCGGCAAGCGCGCGTGCGACCGCCGGATTGGCGATCAGCACCCCCAGCCGCTCGACTTCGGCGGCGATGCGCCCGTCCAGCACCGCGGCGGTCGCGGCCTGACCGGCACGTTCGGCGGCAATGCGATCGGCATCGAGCGGCGGCCGGGTGCCTGCGGCCACGCGCCGGGCGATGATCCGCGCCTGCGCGTCGAGCGCGTCGAGCTGCGCCCGAAGGTTCAGACGCCGAGCCTGGAGTTCGCGGACGGTCAGCCAGCTGGTCGCGGTCTCGGCGGCGACGACAACGCGCGCCGCCTCCAGCTCGGCTGCCGCCGCCTCGGCCGTCGCCCGGGCGCCGCGGCGCCGCGCGCCGCCGCCGAACAGGTCGATTTCCCAGGATGCGGTCAGCGCGGCGCTGAAGCGCTCCTGCTCGCGCGGAAAGCCGGGGAGCGTCGCGAAGGGGCGAATGGCCGGATCCGCCAGCGATTGGCGGACGGCTGCGGCGCTCCCGCTGGCACCGAGATTGGGCAGCAGCGCCGCGCTCACCGAGCGGGACGCCGCCGCGGCCCGGTCGAGCCGCGCCGCCGCCTGCTCGATATCGAGATTGCCGGCCAGCGCCCGTTCGACCAGCTCGGCCAGATCGGGGTCGCCCAGCTGGTGCCACCAGCGACTCCCGGTTGTCGCTGGCGCCTTTGCCGGGACCGGCGTCGCCGCCTCGGCCGCCGGTGCCGCGACCAGGGCCGCAAGAGTCAGCCCGACGAGGAGTGGAAACCGAGTCATGAGTGACGAATACCGGATCACGTCACTTGTCGTCAAGGCTTGCAGCGCAGAGCCGGCTGGGGCACGAAGCCAGATCATGGACAGCGACAGCTCCGATGCCCTTCCGGGCGCCCGCGGCGACCCGGATCACGGGATGCGCCAGCGCATCCTGGAAGCCACCGAAGCGCGGTTCCGCCATTATGGCTACAACAAGACGACCGTTGCCGACATTGCCGGCGATCTCGGCATTTCGACTGCCTATGTCTACAAGTTCTTCGCCTCCAAGCTCGCCATCTGCGAAGCGATCGTCGGGGCGATGCTCAACCGGATCGGCGAGCAGCTGGAGGCGGTCGCCACGGCCGATATGCCGGCGAGCGAACGCCTCCGGCAGCTCTATAAAACCGTTCTGGAACAATCAGTAGCTCTCTATTTTCACGAGCGGAAGCTGCACGAGCTGGTGCGCGTCGGCCTGGACGCGCGCTACGCCGCGGTCGACCGCTTCAAGGAGCGGATCCGGAGCGTCGCGCGGATGATCGTCGAAGCCGGGCGGTCGGCAGGAGAGTTCGAGACGCGGACGCCGATCGCCGATGTGGTGGACGGCCTGTGGATCTCGCTGGTGCCGTTCGCGCACCCCGCCGTGCTCGAGCATCTGATCGACAATGTCGATATGGAGCGGCACGCGCGGCACATGGCTGATCTGGCGCTGCGGGGAATGGCCCGCAATTAATAGCAATAAGTGACGTGTGACGTATTGACGTTATCGTCACCGCCGAATAGCTCTCCCACCCGATCGGTTCAGGGGGGCATTCCCGTGGTGCAGGCATTTCGAGCATTCACGCTTCTGGGCGCGGCGCTGCTGGCCGGCTGCGCGGCGGAGGAGCCGCCGCGGCGGGATCCGGTGGTCGTCGCGACCGCCGCCGAGGCCGCAGGCGCGGGGCTGGTGCTCCGCCTGAACGGCGTCGTCGCGGCACGGACCGAGGCGACCGTCGCCTTCCGGGTGCCCGGTCAGCTGGTCGACCGGCCGGTGCTGCGGGGCGAGGTGGTGCGCAAGGGGCAATTGCTCGCCCGGCTGGACGTCGCCGACGTGGAGCTCGCCGCGCGCGAGGCGGTCGCCCAGTCGTCGGCCGCCGACCGGGCCGTCGCGGCGGCGGCGGCAGCGGCGTCGCGGACGGCGGCCGATGCGAAGCGCGAAGCCGGGCTGGTCGCCGCCGGAGCGCTCTCCGCCCAGGCGTTCGACGCCACCCGCGCGGCCGCCGACGCGGCACAGGCGGATCTCGCGGCCGCTCAGGCGCGCGCGGCGGCAGCCCGCGCGGTGGCGGCCCGTGCGGCCAACCAGCGCGGCTATGCCACGCTGTTCGCCGATGCCGACGGCATCGTGACGGATCTGCTCGCGGAGCCTGGCGAGGTGGTGGCGGTCGGCCAGCCTGTCCTGCGGCTCGCCCGTGCCGGAGCGCGCGACGTCGTCGTCGCCGTTCCCGAGCGGCTCCGCGCCACGCTCCCGCGCGCGGGGCAGGCGGTGGTCACCGCAGCCGGAGTCACGCTGCCGGTGCAGCTTCGCGAGCTGAGCGGTGCCGCAGATCCGCGCACCCGCAGCTTCGAGGCCCGGTTCGCGATATCGGGCGGCACGGCGCTGCCGCCGGGCCTGACCGCGAATCTCGAACTCCGTCCGGCCGGGCCGGCATCTGCGGTGGTCACGGTCCCGCTCGGCGCGGTCGTCGAGCGCGGGCAGGGTCCGGGCGTCTGGATCATCGGCCGGGACCGCAGAGTGGCGCGCCGGCCGGTCAAGCTCGGCGCGGTCGTCGACGGCCGCGTCGAGGTGATCTCCGGTCTCCGGCCGGGCGAGCGGGTGGTCGCGATGGGCGCGCATCTGCTGACGAGCGGGCAGCGTGTGCGCATCGGAGGGCTGCCGAAATGAACATGCCCAATCTGTCCGCCGCAGCGGTCCGCAATCCGTCCCTCACGCTCTTCATCATCCTGCTGACTGCGCTGGCCGGAATCGTCGCCTTTCTCCAGCTCGGACGCGCCGAAGACCCCTCCTTCACCGTCAAGACGATGGTTGTGACGGCCGCCTGGCCGGGTGCCACTGCCGCCGAGATGCAGGACGTGGTGGCCGATCCGCTTGCCAAGCGTCTGCAGGAGCTGCGCTGGTTCGACCGCGTCGAGGCGACGGCCCGCCCCGGCTTCGTCACGCTGCAGATCTCGCTTGCCGACGATTGCCCGCCCGATGCCGTCGAGGATCAATGGTATCAGGTGCGCAAGAAGCTGTCGGACGAAGCGAGCCGGCTGCCGCGGGGCGTGATCGGCCCCTTTTTCAACGACGAGTTCTCGGACACTTACTTCGCGCTCTTCGCACTGCAAGGGAGCGGCGTGCCGGATCGGGACCTGGCGCAGGCGGCGGAGGCCCTGCGGTCCCGGCTGTTGTCGGTGCCCGGCGTCGGCAAGGTCAACATCCTGGGGGAGCAGCCCGAGCGGATCTTCGTCGAGTTCGATCAGGCGCGCGTGCAATCGCTCGGGCTGACCGTTGCCGAGGTGGCGGACGCGATCGCGCGGGCGAACACGGTCGTGGACGCGGGCGCCGTCGAGACCGCAGGCCCGCGCCTTGCGCTTCGCATCGACGGCGGGCTGACTGATGCGGACGCGGTGCGGAACCTGCCGGTCGCGGCCGGCGGCCGGGTGCTGCGGGTCGGCGACGTCGCGACCGTCCGCCGCGGCACCGAGGATCCCGCGAGCTATCTCGTCCGTCATCAAGGCGCGCCGGCGGTGATGCTGGGTGTCGTCATGACGCCACATTGGAACGGGCTCGCGCTCGGCGACGCGCTGGCCGAGCAGACGGACGCGATCCGGGCGGAGCTGCCGCTGGGCCTGACGCTCACGCAGATCGCCGACCAGGCCCGGGTGATCGATGCCGCCTATAGCGAGTTCATGACCAAGTTCGCGCTCGCGCTCGGCGTGGTCATGATCGTCTCGCTTGCCGCCCTGGGCGTCCGGGTCGGCATCGTCGTCGCGCTGTCCGTGCCGCTCACGCTCGGCGCGGTGTTCGTCGTGATGCTGGTGACCGGCCGGGATTTCGACCGGATCACGCTTGGCGCGCTGATCCTGGCGCTGGGCCTGCTGGTCGACGATGCGATCATCGCGATCGAGATGATGGTCGTGAAGATGGAGGAAGGGCTCGATCGGATGGCGGCCGCCACCTTCGCGTGGGGCGCGACCGCCGGTCCGATGCTGTCCGGGACGCTCGTTACCATCGCGGGCTTCATCCCCATCGGCTTCGCGGCCTCGTCGAGCGGCGAATATGCCGGCAACATATTCTGGATCCTCGCCTTCGCGCTGACCATCAGCTGGCTGGTCGCCGTCTACGCGACGCCCTATCTGGGCGCGAAGCTGTTGCCCGCCATCCGCCCGGTCGATGGCGGCCATGATGCGATCTACGCGACGCCGCGCTACCGGCGGCTGCGCGGCTGGGTGGCCCTCGCCGTCGCCCACAAGGGCAGGGTGGTCGCGGGCACCTTCGCGGCGCTGGTCGTGGCCGGCCTCGCCATGGGGCTGGTCAAGCAGCAATTCTTCCCGAGCTCCGACCGGACCGAGCTGCTGATCGACGTGCAGATGCCCCAGGGCTCGGCGATCGGTGCCACCAGCGCCAGCGTCGCACGGATCGAGGGCTGGCTGAAGGCCCAGCCGGAAGCGCAGACCATCGACGCCTATGTCGGGGGCGGCGCGCCGCGCTTTTTCCTGTCGCTCAACCCCGAGCCCGCCAATCCCGCCTTTGCCAAGATCGTCGTGCAGAGCCCGACGCCCGCCGCCCGCGACGCGTTGCGGGAGCGACTCGCGGGCGCGATCGACGAAGGCCTGGCTCCGGCCGCGCGCGTGCGGCTGAGCACGCTGCTGCTCGGCCCGCCCGTTCCCTACCCGGTCGTGTTCCGCGTGCATGGGCCGGACATCGATCAGGTCCGCACGCGGGCCGAGGCGGTCCGCGCCGCGATCGCCGCTCATCCGATGCTCCGCGACGTCCATCTCGAATATGGCGAGCGCGTGCCCGAGCTGCGCGTGGTCTTCGATCCGGCCCGCCTCGCCGCGATCGGCCTGACCGCGGCCGATGCCGCGCGGCAGGTGGGTTCGGCGCTTTCGGGCCAACCGGTCACCCAGATCCGCGACGGCAACCGGCTGGTCGAAGTCATCGCCCGGGCAAGCATCGCGGACCGGGACGGTGCGCAGAAGCTTGAGACCGCCGTGCTGGTCGCGGCGGACGGCAGCCGCATTCCGCTTGCCAATGTCGGCCGGATCGAGCTCACCCCCGGCGAGCCGATCCTGCGCCGCTGGAGCCGCGAGCCGTTCATCGCCGTCCGTGCCGACGTCGCCGCCGGCGTGCAGCCGCCCGATGCGACCGCGGCGGTGCTGCCGCTGCTCGATCCGCTCAAGGCGGAACTGCCGGCAGGCTATGCGATCCAGACCGGCGGGTCGGTGGAGGAGGCCGGCAAGGCGAATGCGGCGATCGCGGCGACGGCGCCCGTCACCCTGGGCGTCATGCTGCTCTTCATCATGCTGCAGGTCCGCTCTTTCCGGCTGATGGCGCTGACGCTCGCGACGGCCCCGCTCGGCCTCATCGGCGCGGTGCTGGCGCTGCTGATCTTTCGCCAGCCCTTCGGCTTCGTCGCGATCCTGGGCCTGATCGGGCTGGCCGGCATCCTGATGCGCAACACGCTGATCCTGGTCGACCAGATCCAGGCGGAGACCCGGGCCGGACGGAGCAACTATGACGCGATCATCGAAAGCACGGTGCGCCGGGCACGGCCGGTGGTGCTGACCTCGCTGGCCGCGGTGCTTGCGTTCGTGCCGCTGACCTTTTCGACCTTTTTCGGGCCGCAGGCTTTCGTCCTGATCGGCGGCGTGGCCGTCGGGACGGTGCTCACTCTGTTCTTCCTGCCGGCGCTCTACGCGCTGTGGCTGGGCGTCTCGCCGCCTGTCCCGACCCCCGGAAGCGCCGGCCCGGCCGCGGCCCGGCCGGCCTGACCGGGCCGCGAACCCGAGGCGCATCGGGCCCTAGCCACCAAGCGGGGAGGCCTCGGCGGCCATGCGTCCGCTCCGGTCGTCGCGCAGATCACGGTCGCTCGGGCGCGTGACAAGGCGTGCGAGGCGCGGCACCAGCCATCTCTCCAGATCGTCGATGATCTCGTAGACGACCGGCACCAGCACCAGCGACAGCGCCGTCGACGTGATCAGCCCGCCGATCACCCCGATCGCCATCGGCTGGCGAAACGCCGATCCCTCGCCGAGCCCCAGCGCCGTCGGCAGCATGCCCGCCATCATCGCGAGCGTCGTCATCACGATCGGCCGCGCGCGTTCCCGGCATGCCGCGATCAGCGCGTCCCGCTGCGCCATGCCTTCTCGTTCGCGCTCGATCGCGAATTCGACGAGCAGAATGGAATTCTTGGCGGCAAGGCCGAGCAGCATCAGGAAGCCGATCATCGCCGGCAGGCTGAGCGCGAGCCCGGTCAGCAGCAGCGCCGCAAAGGCGCCGCCCACCGACAGCGGCAGGGCGGACAGGATGGTGAGCGGCTTGAAGAAGCTGCGGAACAGCAGGATCAGCACGCCGATGATCAGCAGCACCCCGGCGGCAATCGCCAGCCCGAAATTCTGCGTCAGCTCGGCCAGATCCTCGGCCTCGCCATAGGCGGCCTGGCGGACGCCGGGGGGCAGATCCCGCATCGCTGGAAGCCCGGCGATCGCCTCGAGCGCGGTGCCGAGCTGGGCCCCGTTCAGGTCCGCCTGCACCGCGATGCGGCGTTCGCGGTCGAAGCGCTGGATCTCCGCCGGCCCGGCCTCGAAGCTCAGATCGGCAATGGCGGACAGCGGCGCGGTGGTGCCGTCGAGCGTCGGCACGTCGAGCGCGCTCAGCTGCGCCAGATCGCCGCGCACCGCGTCCGGCAAGCGGACGCGGATCGGGATGCGGCGTTCGCCCTCGGAGAATTTCGGCACATTGGCTTCGATGTCGCCGATGGTCGCGACGCGGGTGATCGCGGCCAGCGCGTCCGCCGTGACGTTCAGCCGCGATGCTTCCGTCTCGCGCGGCCGGATGATGAGCTCCGGCCCCGGCGGCGGCGTTGCGGTGCGGACGTCGCTGACCACGCCCAGGCCGCGCATCCCGCGCTGCAGCGCTTCGGCGGCGCGCTCGAGGGCGGCGCCGTCCTCGCTCGCCAGAATGATCTCGACATCGGCTGTCCCGAAGCCGCCTTGCGTCACCACCCGGGCGTCCGGGATGCGGCGGAGCAGCGGCCGGATGCGCCGCTTATAGGCGTCGGTGGTCAGGTCGCGATCCTCCTTCAGCACCACCGTGATGGTGCCGTCACGCAGCCCGGCGCCACCGCCGAGATTGGGGCCGGCGCTTGCGGTCGAGCCGATCTGGGCAAAGACGAGGGCCGTGTCCGGCTGCTCCTTGAGCAGCCGGGTCGTGCGCTGGACGACTTCGTTCATGTCCTCGGCGGTGGCGCCCGGGGGGCCTTCTACCTGGAGGTAGAGAAAACCGGGATCCTGGGTCGGCACGAAGGCGGTCGGCAGCTGGGCGGCGATCGCCAGTGATCCGACGAAGAAAAGCCCGCCCAGGCCGGTTGCGATCCAGCGATGGTCGAGCGCCCAGTCGAGCGTGCGACGATAGGGCCCGTCGAACGGCTTGCGCGCCGGGGCGTGCGGCTTGGGCTTGAGGAAATAGGCGGCCATCAGCGGGGTGACGAGCCGCGCGACGAGCAGCGAAAACAGCACCGCCACGGACACGGTCAGGCCGAACTCGCGGAAATACTGGCCTGCCATCCCGCCCATGAACGAGACCGGGAGGAAGACGACGACGATGGTCATCGTTGTCGCGACGACCGCCAAGCCGATCTGGTCGGCGCCGATGATCGATGCGCGATAGGGGGATTCGCCGCGCTCGATCCGCTTTTCGATGTTCTCGACTTCGACGATCGCGTCGTCGACGAGAATGCCGATCACGAGAGTGAGCGCCAGCAAGGTGACGACGTTCAGGCTGAAGCCCAGCCACAGCATGAATGTGAAGGTCGGGATCAGCGACAGGGGCATTGCGACGGCCGCGATCGCCGTCGACCGCCAGTCGCGGAGGAACAGCCACACGACCAGCGCCGCCAGCAGCATCCCTTCGATCAGCACATGGACCGTCGCCGAATAGCTGTCCCGCGTTTCCTTGACGGTCGAGACGATCTTGGTGATGCCGACGTCGCGGCGCTCGGCCTCCAGCGCGCGCAGCGCCGCGTCCACTTCGTCCTCGACGGTGACGTCGCTCGATTCCTTCGTCTTGTTGACCTGGAAGGCGACGACCGGCCGCCCGTCCAGCCGGGCGAAGCCGCGCTGTTCCTCGGCGCCCATGCCGATCGAGGCGACATCGGCCAGCCGCACATAGCGGCCGGGACCGGTCGGGATGGTCAGCGTCCGCAACGCGTCGACCGTGGCAGCCTCGCCGAGCACCCGCACCGTCTGCTCGCGTCCGCCCACTTCGGCCCGGCCGCCCGGGGCATCGGTGTTGAAGCGGGTCAGCGCTTCATTGACCTGAGGCGCGGTCAATCCCAGCGCCCGCATCCGGTCCAGATCGAGGATGACGTTGATCTCGCGGTTGACGCCGCCGATGCGGCTGACCCGGGCGACACCGGGCAGCCCCTGCAAACGCCGCGCGAGCGTGTCGTCGATGAACCAGGACAGCTCCTCCACCGACATGCCGGGCGCAGCGACGGCATAGGTGGCGATCGGCGCGTCGGTGACCTCGACGCGTTCGACGATCGGCTCGTCGATGCTGCGGGGCAGGTTCGCCCGGATCTGGGCGATCCGGCTCCGCACTTCGTCGGTCACCCGCTGTTCGTCCTCGCCGATCTCGAACTCGATCGTCGTGGTCGAGGCGCCGAGCAGCACCGTCGACTGGATGTGATCGACCCCGGCAATGCCTGCCACCGCGTCTTCGACGGCGCGGGTGACCTGGGTCTCAAGCTCCGCCGGCGCCGCCCCGTTCTGGGTGACGGTGACCGTCACGACCGGGAAGGAGACGTCCGGGAACTGCTTGACGGCGAGCAGAAAATAGGACGCGATTCCGGCGATCGTCAGGGCCAGGAACAGGACCGTGACCGGGATCGGGTTGCGGATTCCCCAGGCCGAGACCTTCATCGCGCGGGCTCCGGCCGGACCAGATCCCCTTCGAGCACGAACGCGGCGCCGGAGAGCAGGACACGCGTGCCCGGTGCCGGTCCTTCGACCAGTTCGACAAAGCCGCCCGCGCGCTGGCCCGGACGGACGGGCCGGCGGCGCGCACGATTGTCCGGCCCCAGCACCATCACTGCCGGGCCGCGCGCGCTGAACTGCACCGCCGCCTCGGGGACGGCAGGGACGGCACGGCTGGTCGCGCCGAAGCGGGCAGTGCCGGTGCCGCCGGCACGCAGGTCCGCGCGCACCGGCAAGGCGATCCGCACGATGCCGAGCTGGTTCTGGTTGCCGATGCGCGGCAAAATGGTGCGGACGGTGCCGGCGGCCGTCTCGCCGCCCGGCAGCGTCACTTGCGCCGGCGTGCCGGGCGTGATCCGCGGGAGATCGGCTTCCGGCACTTCGGCGGCCAGCTCGATCAGATTGTCGCGGGCGATCGTGAACAGCGGCTCGCCGCCGGCGGTCGAGATCGCCCCCGGGGCCAGGTTGCGCGCGATGATCGTGCCGGCGACCGGCGCGCGCAGTGTCAGCCGCGCGCGGCGGGTGATGAGATCGTTCAGCTCCGCGCGCGCCGCCGCCAGCGCCGCGTCCGCCGCGCGGGCCTCGAAGCGGCGCTGGTCGATCGCTTCCTGGGCAAGGACGCCGCGGCCGTCGAGCCCGGCAACGCGCGCCGCCTCGGCGCCGGCGCGGGCGGCGCTGGCTTCGGCGCGGGCGACTTCCGCGCGGGCCCGGCCGATCTCGCTCTCGATCAGCGCGGGATCGAGCCGCGCCAGCACCTGGCCGCGCGTCACTCGGTCGCCTTCCTCGGCCAGGACGGCCGCGACGCGGTATCCGGACAATTCGGAGCCGACTGCCGCTTCCTCTCGGGCCACAAGCAGGCCGGATGCGCTGAGGCCGATGGCAAGCGGGCGCACCGCGACTTCGGCAACGCGGACGCTGCGGGCCTGCGCGGCCGCGCTCTCGCGCGGCGGCGGTTCGCCGCCACAGGCCGACAGCAGGGCAGCCAGAGCCGCCAGGGCAAGCGTGCTTCTCATGACATGGAACTCCAGCCGCCGCCGGCGGCCTTGTAGGCCTGGACCGCGCGGCGCAGGCCCTGGACGCGGGCGGATGTGAGGGTGAGCCGGGCAGCGCGCCAGGCGCGTTCGGCATCGAGCAAGTCGGTCAGACCGGTCACCCCGCGCCCGTACAGCTCGCGCGCGGCGTCGAACGACCGGCGCGCCGCGGCTTCGCCGGCGGTCAGCTCGGCGATCCGCCGCCGGTCGGCGGCGAGCCGCACCAGCGTCTGGTCGGTCTCCGAGAATGCGGTCTGGACAGCCCGTTCATAGCCGATCACCGCTTGCTCCACCCGGGCCTCCTGGGCGCGCAGCTGCGCGATCAGCCTCGGCCGATCGAGGATCGGCGCCGTGACGCCCGCCGCCAGCGTCCAGGCAAGGGTGGTCGCATCGAAGGCGCCGCCCTGGGTGGTCGAAAGCCCAACGCCCGGCTGCAGCGTGAAGCGCGGGAACAGCGCGAGCTCGTCGAGGCGCAGCCGGCCGGCGGCGGCGGCCAACCGCGCTTCGGCGGCGCGCACATCCGGCCGCCGCGCCAGCAGCGCGCCCGGCAGCAGCGCCGGTGCCGGCGGCACCGGAGGCAAAGTGGCGGCCGGATCGAGGGTCGCGGTCGGCGCGGCCGCATTGCCCGTCAGCACCAGCATGGCGCGCCGCGCCGCCTGGGCGTCCGCCGCCAGCCGCGCTTCCTCGGCGACCGACTGGGCCAGATCGGTGTCGATCCGCGCGACCTCGGGATCGGCGGCGAGACCGCGCCGCGCGCGTTCGGCGGCAATGTCGCGGAGCTGGCGCTGGATTCGCAGCGTCTCCCGGGCGTCCTCCAGCTGAGCGGTCAGGCCGCGCAGCTCGAACAAAGCATCGGCGACGTTCGCGGCGATCCCGGCCCGCGTCGCTTCCAGATCGAACCGGGCGGCGAGCAGGGTCGCGTCCGCTTCGCGGCGCGCGGCGGCCCGGCGGCCGAACAGGTCAAGCTCCCAGGACACGTCGAAGCCGGCATTGCCGGAGAAGATCAGCCCGCCCTGGGCGAACGGATTGGTTCCGCCTTCTGCTCCGGGAAAGCTGATCGTGACGCTGTCCAGGATCTGCTGCTGCTGACCCTGGCCGTTCACCACCAGATCGCCCTGGGGGTCGAAGCCGGTGAGCGCGCCGCGGCGCACCGCCCGCGCCTCGGCAAGGCGGGCGGCGCCCTCGCGCGCGTCGGTCGATCGCGCCAGCGCCTGCTCGATCAGCGCGGTCAGCTGGGCATCGTCGAAGCCCAGCCACCAGCGGTCGAGGGCGGCGGACTCGAGCGTGCCGGCGGCCGCTTCGAAGCGGGCGGGCAGGGTGGTGTCGGGCGGGCGAACCGGCCCCGCGGTCGCGCAGGCGGACAGCCCGAGCGCAGCGGCGACCGGCATCAGAAGGGGGCGGGGCAGCAAGCGAGTCTCTCGCGAGATAATGGAACGGACCAGTGCCGTTACTTAGCTTCCCTTCGCTCCGCAAGAGGCTTATGCTTGTCGCGAGATGTTTTCTTGTCACAGTCCCAAACGGCTCGGCCGGCCCAGCCGCGACGAGGCCGAACGCATTTCGGATCACGTGCTGGACACGGCCGCGCGCCTGTTTGCCGAGCGCGGCTATGCGGCGACGTCGATCGCGGCCATCGCGAGCGCGGCCAAGGTCGGCAAGCACACCGTCTATCGTCGCTATCCGGACAAAAGCGACCTGTTCCGCGCCGTGGTGCATCGCAAGGCGGACCAGATCCTGATCGGCGGTCTCGAGGACCGCACGGAGCCGCGGTCGAACCTGGAAGCGCTCCGCGCGCTCGCCCACCGCGCGGCGCTGGCCGCGGTCTCGCCCGACATGCTTTCAATCTACCAGCTGACGGTCGGCGAGGCGAAGCAGTTCCCGGAACTCGCCTCGATCGTGATGCGGGTGGAAGGCGACCGGCTGATCGGCCGGATCGCCGAACTGGTCGCCGGCGCGCAGGCGGACGGCGATCTGGCGGACGGCGATCCCGTCTTCATCGCTCGCTTCCTGATCGACGGCGTGACGAGCTTCCTGTTCCACCACTGTCTGGCCGGCCAACCCTTCACGCTCGAGGAAGTGGCGGCGCATGTCGATCAGAGCTGGCGGCTGTTCCTCCATGGCGCGGCGGCGCGGCCGCTGTCGGAGTGAGGCCATCCGGGGTGCAGCGGGCGTGGCCGGGAGGCCATGCTTGCGGCGAACTGGACCGGGCGGTGCGTCGCCGAGGGGCATCGCGGGTTCCTCGTCGGGCCCGCGCCCGGTAGACCTGAGGCAGGGGCCGGTCGCCCGTCTCGGTCAGCGAGCGCCGGCCATGGATGCCAGGATCCGTGCCGCGCGGTCCCGCATTGCCTTTGTCCGTGCCGCGGCCGAAACAAGCGGCTGCAAAACGGGGTGGCGCCATGAGGAAGACGCAGATCGTGGTGGTGGGCGGCGGCGCCGGCGGGCTTGAGCTGGTGACGCGCCTCGGCCGAAGGTTCGGGCGCAGCCGGCACGACATCATCCTCGTCGAGCGCAACCGCACCCATGTGTGGAAGCCGCTGCTGCACGAAGTGGCGGCGGGCTCGCTCGATGCAAATCTGGACGAAGTCGGCTATCGCAGCCACTGCCATCGCTGGGGTTATCGCTATTTCCAGGGCACGCTCGAGGATGTCGACCGCGAGGCGCGCGAAGTGGTGCTTGCGCCGCTCCGCGACGAGGAAGGCCATGAGCTGATCGGGCGCCACCGGATCCGCTACGACTGGCTGGTGCTGGCGACCGGCTCGGTGACCAACGATTTCGGCACGCCGGGCGTCCGCGAGAATTGCATGTTCCTCGACGATCGGGCGGCGGCCGACCGCTTCCGCTCGCGGCTGCTCGACCAGTGCCTGCGCGTTTCGCGCGCGATGACGGCCGATCCGAATGTCAGCGCCCATGTGCGGGTCGCGATCGTCGGCGCCGGGGCGACGGGTGTCGAGCTTGCCGCCGAACTCTACAATGCCGCCTCCGCGCTCAGCTATTACGGGCTCGAGGTGTTCGACGAGCGACGGCTGGAAGTGACGCTGATCGAAGCCGGGCCACGCATCCTGCCGGCGCTGCCGGAACGGCTCGCCCAGGCGGCGCGGGAGGAGCTGGAGGCGCTCGGCGTGCGGGTGCTGACCAACACCAAGGTCAGCGAAGTGAGCAAGACCGCCGTGCTCACGGCCGACGGCAATGTCATTCCCGCCGATCTCCGCGTCTGGGCGGCCGGCGTGCGCGGCGCGCGCGTCCTCGCCGGGCTCGCCGGGCTCGAGACGACAGCGACCGACCAGCTGGTCGTCACCCCGACCCTGCAGACCACGCGCGATCCACGCATCTTCGCGCTCGGCGACTGCGCGTCCTGCCGCCTGCCGGGCGCCGATCGGCCGGTGCCGCCGCGCGCCCAGGCGGCGCACCAGATGGCGGCGACCGTCTACCGCAACCTGATCAACGTGATGGACGGCCGCGACCTCGAGCGGTTCGTCTATCGCGATCGCGGCTCGCTGGTCTCGCTCAGCCGCTACTCGACCGTCGGCAGCCTGATGGGCAATCTCGTCGGCGGGCGCATGGCGATCGAGGGGCGGCTCGCCCGGATGGTCTATGCCTCGCTGTACCGGATGCACCTGATCGCCATTCACGGCTGGGTTAAGGGGCTGGGGCTGGTCCTGGTCGGCCATGTCAACCGGATCGTGCGGCCGCGGCTCAAGCTCCATTAGGGCGCGGTTGCCGGCGGGTTGTGCGCATCCATCTCGTCAGGCCGGCCAGCCCGGGCCGCCACCACGGCCTCGGCCTCCCAAATCCTCGCCGGTTCAAGTCGTCGCCGGCCGGTGCCGAGATTTCGGCGCAAGTCTTGCGCATTGGCCGCCGGCCGCGCCGCGTTCAGTCCGTCTTGGATGAAATCGAACGCGCCGCCTGTCGCCGACTGGCTCAAACTCAGCGCAGCTGAGGAATGCTGCGGCGCAGCATCCGGCCGTAGCCAGGACCTTCGCGGCGCGGAGTGCGCAAGACGTGTCGGGCCGCCGGACGTTGATCTCGAACGGTTGTTCATTCCCGCGGCCGCGCTGCCAGAACAGTCCGCGCGCACGATCTTTCGCCGCGAAGGATCAGGTTCTCGAGGAACACGCAAGGCGGCGCCGCTCCAGCCTGGACCAGCCATGGGCTGAAACATCCGCTCGCGGCGAGTGAAGGCGATCGCGTCCGCAAGACTGGCTGAAAATGTCGGGCAGGCGAACAAGACAGAGCATGTCGTGGCTACGGTGAATGCCAGAACCGGCAGTCCTTGAATGGTTCTGCTGCCAATACCTTCAATCATCTTCTCGAAAGCGCTCGATAAAGAACAGAGTTTGATGGCATTTCGATAACTCGTTCAGGTTTGTTGCCAGAGTCATGATTGTGAAACCTTGCCGTCATCAAGCCTCGCCATGCGCTCGCCCTTCAACATCGAGGGGTCCTTATGACGAGCAAAATGATCGCGCCGGCGGCTGGAGCTGTGCCGGAAGAGACGCCGACGAGACGCAGTTTCCTGCAGCTTGGACTGGGCAGTGCGGTGGCCGCCAGCCTGTCTGCCTGCGGCGATGATGAGGGCGGCGCCAATCTGCGCGCCGATGCACCGCCCAGCGCACCGGCCGTCGTGCTGCCGCAATCCTTTTTCTCCGAAACCCGCGCCATTCTGTCGGAGCCGATGCTGCAGAATCCGGGGCCGGATTCGGTGCGGGTCGTGTGGTTCTCCGAGATTGCCGACGGGTCGCACATGGTCCGCGCCGGGGCGGGGCTGGCGCAATCCTTCCCGGCGACGACCACGCGCATGTCCCACATGCTCGAGGATTCGGGCTCGCAGGTGTTCCAGCGCATCACCGCCGGGCTGTCGACGCCGGAGCCGCGTGCCGTCTACCGGCACGAAGCGATCGTCGCCGGGCTGACGCCCGGCCAGCGCGTCCCCTACGTGGCGATCAGCGAGCAGGGCGGCCGTGCCTTCCGGTCTGGCGAATACACGCTCCAGCCACTGCCGGCGCCCGGCCAGCCGCTGCGGATCCTGCTGACCTCGGACCAGCAGAACAACCCGATGTCGGTTGCGAACTTCCAGAAGGTCCAGGAAGCCCTGGGCCGGGTCGACGCGGTGCTGTTCCCCGGCGACTTCGTCAGCCAGCCGAACCGCGCGAGCGAGTGGTTCGACCGCATCTCGCTCAGCAATCCGTCTTTCTTCCAGGCGCTGCAGGGCACGATGCGCCGCTGGAACCCGGGCTCCGTCTACCGGGGCGGCGAGATTCTGCAGCATGCGCCGCTGTTCGGGTGCCTGGGCAACCATGAATATCCGGGCCGCTGGCGGCTCGATCCGGCCACCAACAATGATCGCAACACCGGCCAGGTGTCGATCAACGCGATGGACAATGATCCGCAGCCGCGCTGGTATGCCGAACAGCGCTACGAGGAACTGCGCAGCCAGATCAATCCGACGAACGATCCCGCCTTCCGCGAGCGGTGGATCGAGGACAACAGCTTCGAGTTCACGACTTATCGCGAGATGTGGTCGCTGCCCGAAGGCCCGGAAGGCAAGGCCTATTGGGCGTTGCGCTTCGGCGATGTGTTCATCATCTCGCTCGATGCGAACCGCATCTGGCGGGTCTGGAATGCCAATCAGCGCGGCAAGTTCACCGAACAGGTGCCGTCGGGCGGCACGCAGGTGACGCAGAACACCGACGACTGGGGCTTTGGCGATTTCACCTTCCGGCCATTCGCGCGCGGCTCGCGCCAGTATCAGTGGCTTGAACAGGTGCTGGCCAGCGAGGCCTGCCGCACGGCGCGCTTCCGGGTCGTGCTGTCGCACCAGACGATGGCCGGCCTCGGCGACAATGCGGTGCCGGTGCTGGCCGAGCAGCGCGTGACCGTCGAACTGAACGACGGCCGGCTGATCGGGCCGTTTCCGGCTTCGGACTGGCCGACGCGGTGGCGCGAAGTGAAGGACGCGGTCGACGTGAACGCGGTCCGCTACGTCCGGTACGAATATCCGCTGGCGGGCGATCTGTGGCGCAACGACATCGAGCCCCTGCTGATCGCGAACGGCGTCCGGCTGGTCCACACCGGCCACTCGCACCTGTGGAACCGCTGCACGGTCGGCGCGCTCAATTATCTGGAAACCGCCAATGTCGGCAACTCGTTCGGCGCGATGTTCTTCCCGACCGCGCAGCAGGGCGTGTCGGCCAGCCAGGGGCCGCGGCCGACCCAGCCCGGCAATCCGGCCTGGCGGACGGCAACACAGGCCCGCACCTCGATGCAGTGGAACGCCGCCGACTATCCGACCTTCGGCGAGCCGCAGGGCCGGCAGATGGTGATGCCGACGATCGTCAATCCGATGCGCCAGCTGGAAGGCCGGCCGCAGGACCTGCCCTTCGTCGCGAGCAATGTGCTGACCGCGTTCAGCATCATCGACACCGGCACGGGCCTCGTCTCCAGCTATGTGTTCGACACCCGCAACGAGAATGGCCCGATCGTCAAGTTCGACGAGTTCTCGATCGCCTGACCGGCCGTCGCCGGAGGAGCGTGTCTCCTCCGGCGACCTCCCCGCGATCGGGGGTCCCGCAGCGGCGCCCGTTGGGCTCGCGCCGCGACAGGGGGTAGGGGACTGACCTTCCTCTGAACGGCGACGGGCCGGGCATCGCTGCCCGGCCCGCCTCGGGGATCGCGGGGCCCTGCCGGGCGCCGGTCACATGCTCGGTCGCTCAGGGCAGCGCATCGACCAGCGCCTGCGGCTGGAACATCGGCGGCTTGCGCCGCAGCGCCTCCACTTCCTCGATCTCGATCGGGATGAAGCGCGTCAGCCATTCCTGGCCGTCGTTCGTCACCAGCACATCGTCCTCGAACGCGACGCGGGTGCCGTTCACCACCGCGCCCTGCTCGATGGCGATCACCATGCCGGGCTTGAGCGGCCCGACATAGTCGCCATGCTCGTGCACCTCCATGCCGATGAAATGGCCGATGCCGTAAGTGTAGCTTTCGTCCCACCCGCCCTTCTTGCGCAGCTCGCGCATCGCCAGGTCCTGCAGCTCCTTCCAGGTAACGCCCGGCCTGACCGCGGCGATCACGGCCTTCTGGACGTCGAGCACGCCCTGGTAGATGCGCCGCTGTTCCGGCGTGAACCGGTCGCCGGCCGGCACGGTGCGCTGGATGTCGGCCGAATAATGGTTCATCGCAGCACCGGTATCGAAGTGGACGAGCGAGCCCGGCAGGATCCGGGCATCGCCCTTGCGGGCCGCTTCTTCCTCCGCGGTCGTCTCCCATTTCAGCGCTGCGTTGAGGTTGCTCGCCGGCGAGACGCCGGTGATGAAGCCGAGCGTTGCGCCATGCAGGCGGTAGACATAGTCGACCGAGTGCATGACCTGGAGGGTGGTCAGCCCCGGCTTCGCGATCTTCATGCCTTCCTGAAGGCCGAGGCCGGTGATCGCGATCGCCCGGTCCAGATTCTTGCGCGCGAAGCTGTCGAGGATCATCCGCATCGGATCAAGGATGTCGCTGGCGTCGCGGACTGCCACTTCGCTGCTGGCGGCGCGCAGCCGCTCGACAAAGGCGAGGCGCGGGCTGGCCGGCTCGTTCAGATTGTCGAACCGCGGATAGTTCACGTACAGCAGCTTTTCCGCATTGCCCCAGCCCCGCGACAGATCCGAGGCGACTTCCTTGAAGCGCAGCTGGGTGAGGCGCAGGTTCGCATAGTCGGTCAGCGCGCTGCTCATATGCTCAAGGAAGCGGGCGCGGGGAAAGACGTGGGCGATCCCGGACAGGCGCTTCGCCTCTTCCGGATCGAGGTCGGTGTAGAGGATTTCCTTGTACGTCTCGCCACCCGGGTTGAGGACGAGAACGTGCCCGGGCGGGTCGGCGTCGTAGATCCCGGTCAGGAACACGAAGTCCTTGTTCTCGGTGTCGTCGGTGTAGAATTCATACCGGTTGGGCTGCGAGCGGTCGGCGCTGGTGATGACCGCCAGTCCGCCCTTCATGCGCCGCGCGAACTCCGCCCGGCGCTGGATCGCGGCCTCGCGATGGCCTTCGCGATATTTGAGCGCCTCGGCAGACAGATGGGCGCCACCGTCCGCCGCGGCCGGGGCCGCGGCCAGACCGGCAAGGAGCGGGACCGCCGCCAGCGCAAAAAGGCCGGGACGGAGCTTCGAGAGAATGGGCATGTTCCGCATGTTCAGGTCCTTTGTCAGCGCGCTGCCGGGACGAGATCGCCGTTCGGCAGTTGCGGGAGATCATTGGCCGGCCAGGCGATGCCGGCGTCGGCGGCGGCCTTTTTCAGCGCCGGCAGCCGCTCCGACACCAGGCTGCCGAGATCGCGATAGAGAAGCGCCGTCATGTCACGGGCATGGTCGGTGAGCTGCAGCTGGGCGGCATCCGGCGCCGCCGGATACTCTTCCGTGCTCATGTACAGGCGCAGGGCCAGCTCGGCGAGGGGAAGGAAGGTTTCCTGCTGGGCGACGCCAAGTTCCTCGCCGTCCAGCACGACGTTCAGCCGCGCCGCTTCCTTGGCGGCGGCTTCGGCCCGGGCGATCAGCGCGCGGTCCGCCTTCGCGTCGCGGAGCGCCTTCAGCAGCGCGTTGGTCTGGGTGACGCTCGCATCGACCGCCTTGCCGGCTTCGTAGGTGGCGGTGACGAGGCGCGCCTGGCGGGAGAGAGTCTCCTCCCGGCGGGCACTGTCGCTGCTCGAAAGCTGGACCGCCGGATCGAGGCGAACGTCGAGCGGCTGGGTGTGCACCCGATCGCCGACGGTCAGCCGAACCCGATAGGTGCCCGGCACGACGAACCGGCCCTGCGGCTTGCGCCAGGACGATTCGTTGCCGTTCGCCGGGGTCTCGAAGCGCAGATCCCAGACCAGACGATGCGCGCCGCGGGCGGCCGTCGCGGTCGCAAGCGTGCGGATCACGGTGCCGCGGCCGTCGAGCACCTCCACCGTCACCGGCTTGCCGACGCCGCCGGTGCCGATCCAATAGTCGATGATCGCGCCGCGGGGCGGGTTGGCGGTGGTGAAATAGGTGTGGCCGGTGTTCTTGCGGCCACGCTCGGCGTCCCGGATCTGGGTGCCGCGGCGCGGCGGCGCCAGATAGCTGTCGGCGCGGACGATCTCCGGAGTCAGTGCCTCGATCAGGTTCAGCTGGTCGAGCACCCAGAAGCCGCGGCCATGCGTCCCGATCACCAGGTCGTTCTCGCGCGGATGGACGAGAATCCCCTGAACCGAGTTGGTCGGCAGCCCGGACCGCAGCGGCAGCCAGTGGCCGCCGCCGTCGCGCGAGAAATAGACGCCGAAATCCGTGCCGACGAAGACGAGCTCGCCATTCTTCGGATGCGCGGCGATGCTCTTCGTTGGCCCGAAGGCGGGCAGGTCGGCCGTGATGTTCCGCCAGCTCTGGCCGTAATCGTCGCTGCGGACGGCGTAAGGCCGGAAATCATTGTCCTGATGGCCGTCGAAGACGGCGTAGAGCGTTCCTTCCTTGGTCGGCGACCACGCGACCATCGCCACTTTCATCATCTTGGGGACGCCGGGCATCGTCTCCGTCTTCCGCCACGTGCGTCCGTCGTCGCGGCTGATCTGGATTAGGCCGTCGTCCGTTCCGGCGGCGAGCAGCCCCGGGCGGAGCGGCGACACCGACAGCGAATGGATGTTGCCATAGAGCGCCGTGCTCGAATGGAGGTCGATCGCATCGGCAGGCTGGACCTTGCCCTGGAGCGGGAGCGCGTCGCGGCTGACCTGCCGGGTCAGGTCCGGGCTGATGCGTTCCCACGTGTCGCCGCGGTCGCGGCTTTTGAAGACGACGTTCGCGGCGAAGTAGAGCGTCTTCGGATCGTGCGGCGAAATGACGAGCGGGGCGCTCCAGTTCCAGCGATAGGGGGGGAACTCGCCCTGCTGCGGCTGCCACGGCTGGATCCGCTTCTGCGACATGCTCTTCCGGTCGGTGCGGTAGAGGCCGCCATATTGGGACTGGGAATAGATGATGTCGGCATCGGTCGGATCGGCGACCGCGTAGAAGCCGTCGCCACCCGAGATGAAGGTCCAGTCTTCATTGGCGATGCCGTCTTCGAAACGGGTGCCGATCGGGCCGCTCCATGACCCGTTGTCCTGGGTGCCGCCATAGACGTGATAGAATGGCTCCTGCATGTCGACGGCCACGGTGTAGAGCTGCATCAGTGGCAGGTTCGACTGCCAGTCCCACCGCTTGCCGCCGTCACGCGACATGTAAACGCCGCCGTCGTTGCCGACCATCAGATGCTCGGGATCCTTCGGGTTGATCCAGAGCGTGTGATTGTCCGCATGAACCTGGTCTTCGAGCAGGTTGGCGAAGGTCTTGCCGCCGTCGTCGGACCGGAGCAGCGGCGTCATCGGCACATAGACCCGCTCCGGGTTCTTGGGATCGCAGAAGACTTCGCCATAGTACCAATGGCTCTGGACCTTCGCGTTGCGGCGCTCCCAGGATCGGCCGCCGTCGGTCGAGCGGAATGTGCCGCCGTCCGGGCCGACCGCGGTCGCGTAAAGCGTGTCCGGATTGCTCGGGCAGAAGGTCACGCCGACGCGGCCCACCGCCGTCGTCGGAAAGCCGTTGCCGACCCGGCTCCAGCTGTCGCCGCCGTCCGTGCTGCGCCAGAGGCCGCCTTCGGCGCCACCGCCGATCATGCTCCACATCCGCCGTTCGCGCTGGAAGGTCGCGGCGTAGAGGATGTTCGGGTTGTTCGGATGCATCGCCACTTCGACGACGCCGGTGAACGCGCTCGGTCGCAGCAACCGCTGCCAGGTCTTGCCGCCGTCCTTGCTGCGATAGAGGCCGCGCTCCTCATTGGGCCCCCAGAGCGATCCGAGTGCCGCCACGTAGATGACATTCGAATTGTCCGGGTGGATCAGGATCCGGCCGATATGGCGGCTCTGTTCGAGGCCCATATGCTGCCAGGTCTTGCCGCCGTCCTGCGACCGGTAGACGCCGTTGCCGAACTGGGAGCTGCGGACATTGTTCTGCTCGCCCGTCCCCACCCAAATCGTGTTCGGATCCCGGGGATCGAGCGTCACGTCGCCCATCGAGACAGTCGGCTGGTGCTCGAAGATCGGCCGCCACGTCGTGCCGCCATTCTCGGTCTTCCACAGCCCGCCGGACGCGCTTGCCGCATAGATGATCCGCCCGTCGGTCGGATGGACGGCGAAGCGGGTAATCCGGCCGCTCGGCGCTGCCGTGCCGACTTCGCGCCACTTGAGCGCGGACAGGTCCTCCGCCGTCAGGCCGTCCGGCGCCGCCGCTCGGGCCGCGCTGACGAGCAGGGGGCTCGACACCGCGATCGCGGATGCGCCGAGAAGAGTCAGTGCAAGCAGTCGAGTCATGGTTCCTCCCGTCAAGACAGTGGCCGCTCACCAAGGATCGGGTACCAGCCATCGCATGTTGCAATGGTCGTGGCGGGCTGCCCAGAGGACCCCGCCAGACTGCTCAACCGTTGGATCGGAAGCAAAGGCGGGCCGCGGCCGACCGACGGGTATGTCGGGAGCGCCGCGCCAACAACCGCACCGGACCGGAGCGGAGGCGGTTTTTCTGCTTGATTGTTGTATTTTAGGGACAGGCTTCGCGAGGCCGTATCGAACCCGTTTCGGCTTTTCTGTCGAGAGCGGGGAGCCGCGCGGCGGTCCGTTCGATGCCGCCGAGCGCAACAAAAGTCCCCGCGGAAGCAACGCCCGAACCCGAATGTTTCAGGCTGCATCGGGGACGGGAGCCGGCCGCGACGGCCGGGGCGGGGGGCGGTGCGGGGGCGGGGCGCGCCGCCCCCCGAATCGCCATTCGGTCAGCGGTGGCCGGGCGCCCCCATATCCGCCGCGATCGTCTTGACCGAGCCGGCGACCACCACCTTCACCAGCCCGCCGCGTGCGCCCGTGCGGAGCTGCCTGGTCACCGGATGCGGATCGGGGACCACACCCAGATGATAGAGCGGATCGTCTTCGTCCTGGACGAGCTCGCCGCGGATGGTGACCGTCGGATGGGCGCCGGCTGGGATGCCGCTCCAGTCCGAACCGAAGGTCAGCGTCCAGTTGAACACCGTGTTCCACTGGGCCGGGATGTCGAGATCCGTCCAGGCATATTTGAAGTTGTTGTCAGTCGTTCCCGACTCCGCATGGGCAAGGGGCTTGCCGTTGAGCGGCGTGCCGGATGCGATGGTGTAGGAGCTGCCTTTCGGAATGTTCTCGAACACCACGGCCAGATCCACCTTCGCCGCCTCGGAGCCCTGGCTGTAGCCGGCCGTTTGGACCAGCTGGGGGACGACGCCGCGCACCATGTTCACGTTGCGCTGGGCGATGTTGCCGTTGTTCGCGAGCGTATCCGCCAGGTTGGTGATGTTGTTGACCCCGGCGAGCGGATTGCCATGGCCCGGCGTGTTGGCGATGCCGATCAGGCAGTAATGATCGGACACGTTCGGCGGCACCCAGGTGAAGCAATCCTCCGACGCGCCGATCTTGTTCGAATCGATCGCGAAGGGCGGGTTCTGATTGCCGGACGAGGTCGCCAGCATGTTCTGTTCCCAGAGATAGGGATAGAGCAGGATGTTGGGCGTTGCCCAGAACAGGTTCCAGCTGCCGGTCAGCGGATTGGCGGTATAGTTCTTGCCGCGTACGTAAAGATAGTTTGGCAGGCCGATATAGAGGCTGTTCGAATAGGCGTTTCCGTAGTTGTTCGGATCGGTCAGGATGCTCGGATCCGGGAACGGCGTTGTGCCGGAAATGATCAGGTCCGGAGAGTTTGACGACGCGCTCCGCGGCACCGCCCCGGATTCGTTCAGATTGCAGCGGACCACAATCCCGTCCCATGTGTCTGCCATGCTGTTCTCCTGTCGTTGGAAGGGGTTAAGCGCCGAGATTGAGGGCGAATTTCTGCAGCAGGATCTTCTTCACCGGCCCGCCGGTGCCGGCTTCGATGCGCGACAGGGCAAGCGAGATCGTCGCCGTCTTCGGCGGAGCGGGCGTCCTTGGCAGCCACAGCATCAGGCTGAGCGTGGCCGTGAAGGCGCCGAGATTCTTCTCCGACGAGCCGAGCAGGCTCGACCCGCTGATCGGCTGCCGCGAAATGGCGAGGCTTGGCTCCGTGCTGGCGACCTGCACCTGGGTGCCGGACGGGATGTCGGTGAAGCGCAGTTCGAGGTCCACTTCCGGATACTCGACGGTCTGCGCATATTCGGCGCTCACGGTCAGCGTCGGCGGGTCGGCGATCCCGGACTGAGCGATGACGGACAGGATCGGATAGACGAGGCCCTGGCTGGTCGACTGGGTCGCGATGCCGTAGCCGCTGCTGCCGGCAACCGTGCTGCCGATGGCCAGGGTGCCGCTTGCGCCAGTGCTGCTGAGCGTCACTCCCGACTGGACACCGGTCAATGTGAGAGTCGTCTCTTGATCTTCCACGTCATTCTCCTTTGCTCATGGGCTGATAGTCGCCGAGGGCGTAAGCTTCGGCCTCGTATTTGCTGATCATGTACTGAAGCAGGTCCTGGCGAAGCTCGGTCAGCTCCCGGAAATCGGCCGTGCCATAGACCTGCGCGGCGGCGTAGAAGTCGCTCCACCACGGGATCAGCCCGGCGAGCAGTCCGGGCGGCTGGCCGGGCGCGCCCAGCACGGCATCGATGGCGGTGCCGATCGCGAGCGGCGTCGGATCGGGGGCGCCCAGCTGATCGTCGATGATCCGGATCAGCCAGTCGTTGGACGCGAGGTTGGGCGGTGGGTCGATCGTCGGCGCCGTCGTCTCGTCCTTGACCGGCTGGAACGCCGCCGGCACCCGGCTGACGAAAGTGGTGCGGTAAAAGACTCGCCACGGCTCACTCGGCGCGGCAAGCGCCTCGCGCATCGCATTGGCCGAGGCACTGGTGCTGTTCGCCAGCCAGTTGCTGTCGACAACTTGGCCGAGCGCCGCGAAATTCTCCGGCGCGGGCGCCAGCAGGAACGTCATGAAGCGGTAGGTGTCGACCTTGCCCGGGGCGGGATTTGCGCCGTAGCCCTTGAAGACGATCTGCCCGTCCGCTTCCTGTTCGATGATCGGTGCCGCCAGGAACTCGGTTGGAGTGACGGTGCAGTTGAGCTCGAAGCCGTTGCTGCGCGCTTCCGCCCGGGTGGCGGTCATCGTCCACGCATTGCCGAGCATCGCGTCGGCTTCGACATAATAGCCGCCGAACGGCGTGCCGATGTCGGCAATGATCTCGAATCCGCCCTGGAACCGGAGCGAGCTCGCGCCACTATAGGTTTCGCTGTAGCTGTTGGCGATGCTGTGTTCTTCGCGGTGGAAGCCGCCGACCGCGGACCAGACATAGTTGCAGTAGATGCTGCGCTGGTTGATGCCGCGACCGAAATCATAGGCGCCGGCTTCGCTCAGCCGCTCCTTCAGCGCAGCGAGCGAGTTGATCGCCCGGTAGCGGTCGACATCGAACTGCGCATAATAGGAGGCAAGCTGCTGTTCCTGCCGTTCGATCCGGCGCTTGGTGTTGTAGGCCTCAAGCGGCTTGAAGTAGCTGCCGCGTTCATTGTCGGCGTTCGGATAGGCCGGATCGTTGACGAGGCCGACCTTGCCGTCCAGCGTGCCGTTCTTCACGTAGCGCGGGTTGATCTGGAAATCGATCAGGTTCGTATCGATCGGGATGGTCGTGTTCGGGACGGTGACATAGGACACCGGGGTCTGCGTTCCCTTCAGCGCCAGCATGTAGAGATCGGCGGTTGCCGATTTGACGAGCGCAAGTCCGGTGTTGTTCTGGATGTAGCGCCGGCCCACTTGCGGGTTCAGGATCGCATCGGCCGGCTCCCACTGGCCGGCCGGCGTCATGCTGGTGGTCAGCCGCACATCGCTGCTGTGGCTCTGTTCGACCTCGTCGGTGCGGCCGAGGTCGCCGGACAGAGCGGTCTTCAGTCCGACCTTGATCACGGTTTCGAGCAGCTGGGTCTCGGACTCCGCGCCGACCCCAACCGACACCGCGGTCTTGCTCTTCTGATAGAGTCCGCCCTTCAGGTTGAACTCGCCCTCGAATGTCGAGGATTGGGCGCCGGAGAAAGTGCGCACCACCGAGTTGCTTTCGGCATAGGCGACACTGCTGGCGGTCGCATATTCGGCGGTCGGCCCGCCATCGGCCCCGGACCAGAATGCCAGCGTCTGGTTCTCGCTCGGCAGCGGCGGCCCGCCCTCGATATAGCCGATGATCACCGGCCGGGTCTGGACCTGCCCGACATAGACGGTGTCGAGATCGCCCACCTTGAAGTCGGTATCGAGTTGGTTTGTCCCCGCTGCCGTCAGGCAGAAATAGCCGCGCTTCATCACGCTGTAGAGCTGGCCATAGGCGTCGATCTCGGCGCTCGCGAACTCGGTCACGGCCGGCTGGTCGGCGATCGCCGCGACCTGATAGCCCGGCCGCCCGCCGATCGCGTTCACCACCAGCTCGGCCTCGTTCTGGATGGGCGCGCTCGACGATCGCCAGACCGGCGGCGTCGCCGGCGGCTGGAGCGCCCCGTTGTTGCCGCGCCCGGTGTCGTCGAACAGCGTGCCGCCGGAGCCGACATTGACGCTCCAATAGCCGGCGAGCGCCGGCTCCCGGCCGGTCAGCGGGCGGTTCATGCTGGCGGCGATCTGCTGGCCGGTCAGCAGGGTCGCGAACAGCCGCACATCGTCGATCTCGCCTGCGAAAGGCTCGGCAAGGGCGCCGCCGCTGACCACCCCGCCGATGGTGAACTGGAGATCGCCATAGCCGCCGACATCGCCCGGCTGCAGCCGGCGCGGCAGGCTCGGGCTGCCATCGACATGGATGCTCGCCTGGGCGACGTCCTGCCAGATCCGCCACAGCTGATTGCTGGTCAGGCTCAGATCGTGCTGGCCGGTGATGTCGGCCGCCACCGTGCCGCTCGTCTCCGCAAAGTCCCAGCCGGCGACCAGCCCGTCGCGGTTGGCCGCCAGGCCACGGAACGCATAGACGCCGGCAATCTCGTCCTGGCCGAGCGGGCGGCTCCAGATCCGGACGTGCGAGATCAGCCCTTCATAATCGAACGTCCGGTCTTCGGACATGCCGAGAAAGAAGGCCGAACTGCGGTTCTCGACCGTGATCGGGTTCGGATAATCGAGCTTGTTCTTCTCGGCCGCTTTGGTGCCGTTCACGAAGATCGCGCTCATCACGCAGTAGCGCGGCTGGACATATTGGGAGCTGCCGCTCGCCTGATCGACGGCGCCGGTGGTGAAGTTGACCGCAACATAGGATGTCCGGCCGGCCGGGATCGGGGTCTTGATTTCGTGCACGAACGGGATCGGCGTCCGATCATAGGCGGAAGCCGGCATCGACAGCGTGACCTGGAACACCAGCTGGCCGAGCGTGTCGACGAACAGCGCATAGCTGCCCGGCTTCTCGACGATCATCTGCCGGTTGTTCACTTGCCCGGGTGCGACCCAGGCTTCGATCGCCAGGGAGTCGCCCGGATTGAACGGCGCACCGTCCGCAATCGTGCCGTGGGCGTCACCCGCCAGCGCGATCGCGCGTCCCTGACGGGAGGCGAGCGCGACATGGGTCCAACCCCGGACAATGCGGTTCGATGCCAGGACCAGGCCGTCGCGCCCGGCATAGGCGACGTCGAATGCGCCGGCCGCATCCCAGGGATTTGCGGGCGGGTTGATGACGCTGGTGTCGAACTCCGCCCCCGTTGCCGCGGCATTGACGATGGTGGTGCCGGCGCCTTCGGTCAGGTTCCAGCGGATGCCGAGCTGCGGGTCGTTGTCCGGAAAGCCCTGGAGCACGCTTTGCCGGACTTCGTCCGCCGCGAGCGCGCGCTGCCAGAAGGCGACGCCGTTGACGCTGGCGGCGACGCTGTCGTTCGTCACCGCGCCCACCGTCAGTTGGCCGAGGCTGCCGGTGAAACCGGTCGCAGCCGTGGTGACGACCGGCGCGCCGTCATCGACATAAAGGGCAAGGGTGACCTGGCCGGCGCCGGCGGCAGCGATGCTGGCGGTCAGGCAGACCCATTTGCCGGTCGGGAGCGGCGCTGCCGTGGTGACGGCCGCGGCATTGTCGAGAAAGGCGAAGCGCGCCTTGCCATAGGCGTCGATCGACAGCACGGCATACTGGCTCGGCCCGCGCACTTCCGTCACGGTGAGCAGCCGACCCTTCGCGCCCGACGAGGGCAGCTTCACATAGATTTGGAGCGTGAGCGCGGGCGGCGCGAAGTTATAGCCGCGGGTGAGGGAGGTGCTGGCGCCAAGCACAAGCGCCGGGCCGCGCAGCGATCCGACCATCCAGGCGAGCGGCAGTCCCGCATCGTCGGCGGTGCCGACCACATTGTAGGACAGCGCCCGCGCATGGGGGCGGCCGGTCGCCGGCACCGGGTTCAGCCAGCATTCGGCGGTCAGGTCGCCGCTGATCGCCAGCGCCTCGGACGGCATGAACGACTTGGCGATGTTGAAGCTGACCTGGTTCGTCTTGCCGCTGCCGTTCAGGGCAAGGCTGAAGCTCGGCGCGACCGGCAGCCACCCGCCGTTGACGCCTGGCGCCACCATCGGCGCCTTGCCGTCCGAAAAGCCGCTGGTGTCGGCGACGCGTCCGACCCGGCCGTCGGTCGGGCGATCCGGCGCCACCGTGCTGAACAGCAGCGATCCGGTGAGCGGCGTCTCGGCGCCGTTGAAGCGCAGCCGTGCCTGCTGAAACGGGGACGCGGCCGTGCGCGGCAGTGGCGCGATGCCCGACGCGTCGTAGGTGGATCCGATGAACAGCACGCGGATCAGGCCGGCATAAGCCAGCGCGCCGGCCTCAGCCGGCGGCAGGGTGCGATTGACCAGATCGGCGGCAATGCCATTCTGGAGCGCGAAGACGGCACCGGCGACCGTCGCCACATAGCCGTCGGGATAGGGGTAGGAGCGGCTTGTCCCGTTCAGGATCTCGGCAAACCGATCCTGCCGCCGGTCGACGTCCTGGAGCGTGAAGCCGCAGATGCTGACGGTGCACAGCTGCGGGCTCGATCCGTCGGCGATCGCGATGGTGAAGGGCGTCAGCGCGTCCTTCACGAACAGGGCCAGAAACGGCAGCTGATCGTCCGACCGCGCGGTCGTCAGCTCCAGGCCGTAGGCGCGGGTGCCGGGCGTGCTTGCCTGGGAATAGTCGTAGCGGGTCGCCCGTCCGGCGAACACGTCCGCCAGGCTGCGCGGCGCCGCCGGCACGTTCGGCCAGTGCTGGCGGATCGGCTCGCTGCCCGGCCAGTTGGCGGGCGGTGCGATCTCGATGTCGATGTCGACCAGCCCCGCCGCCGTTCCCGCCGCGACCGTCACTGCGGCAAGGCCGATCGGCAGCTGCGGCACTGAGACGAACTGGAAATAGCTGCCGCTGTCCGCCGCCATGGTCGGGCAGAGCACAGACGGGTTGGTGCCGGCATAGTCGAAATAGGGCTGCCGGCCGTCGATCACGTCCTGCGCGTCGGGGCTGTTGCTGCCGGCGCCGTTCCAGATCCGCGCCAGCGCATCGATGCTGCGGGGCAGGCCGTGCCAGGATTCGGTGCCGACATCGTCGGGCGCGGCGGCGGTCACGTCGCAGAGGAGCGGCGAGACGGGCGAGGGGGCGATGGTGATCGCGGTCCCGTTCATATAGGTGCCGACGCGCTGCGCGACGAAGTTCAGGAAGCCGCTCTGCGTGGCGTCGGGCGCGCGCAGGACGCGCGCCGAAACCCGGGCCCAGTCCGCCGCCGGCCAGCCGAAATAGCGGACGGCGCCGTCATTCCCGGGTTCCGCAAGGGCGGCGGGGGTCGCGGCCCAGTCGGTGCTCCAGGCAGCCGCGAATGTCGCCCGCGCGGCATCGGCGGCGAATTGGGCGACGGCGAACGCGCCTTGGGCATCGCGGAAATAGTAATGAAGCAGGCCGTCCGCGCCGTCGATCAGGCAGGCGTCCGAGGCGGGAGCGATGAAACTGGCCAGCCCCGCGTAGTAAGTGAGGCCATCGGCATCGATGTGGAAGGTGCCGCTCATGTCGACATTGACCGGCGATGTCGACGGCGTGTTCACGGCGCCGAACACCGTCGCGACGACCCCGGAGGGCGCCGTGTTGGGGGTGACTGGCGGCGTTGCTCGATAGTCGACGGTGTCGCAGGGAAGGTTCAGGATCGGCGTGCCGGCGGCCGAAATCGCGACCAGGTTCAGCGCGCCCGCAAAGCCGTTGGCGGGAGCGCCGATCGCGACGACCGGCGTCCCGCACGGCTCGGCCGGCGCGCTGCAGGCGGTGACCGCCACGGCGGCGTCGTTGATGCGGACGCTGAACGGTGCGTCGCCGGCGCCGCGATAGTCGATCGCCACGTCGGTCCAGACGCCGGGCGGAACCGCCGGATGAAGCGTCCGGCAGGCCACTGCGGCGCTGCCGGTGCCGAAGCCGATTTCAAGCCGGTCGCCATCGACGATGCGGACATAGGGCGCTGCCCGCTCGGGCGGCGCGGTGCCGTCGCCGCCAATCACCTGCACGCCGTCCGCCAGCGCATCCGGCCGGATCAGGAAGTGGAAGCCGAACGGTCCGGCGAGCGCCAGCGGGTTCGGGCTGGCCGTGCCCGCCGCGAGCGCGAGCGACGCTCCCGCCGCGAATGTCAGATCGAATTCTGCCGGCACGATCGCGGCCGCCGTCACTGCGCCGTCGATCCGGGCGAGCGTGCCGGCGGTGCCGATCGCCGCGTCGATCGTCGCGGTCGCCTTCGCCTGGCCGTTCATGACCGGCGTCATCAGCATCGCCCGCGCGGCACGCTTGACACCGATGGAGGTGCCATCGGGTTGGACCACCTTCTCGTGCTTCACATAGACGGCAAGGCGCGGCGCGCCGGCGAGCGGCAGCGCGGCGCTGCTGCCCGGCAGCACGATCGTCGCCCGCGCGTCCGGCAGGATCTCGTAATCCGCGCCGATCGGCTTGCCGGCGACCGCGAACAGCCCGTCTTCGGTCGCGGGGAAATTGTAGAAGCGGAGCTCGGACGTGGCGGCGGTTGCAGCCACGAACTGCCAGGCAAAGCCCGTGCCCCCTGCCATCGGCAGCAGCGCGACGTCGAAGGCGCCGTCCGCAACCCCGTCGATCATCGAGAGTTCGAGCGCAGGCTCGCGGAACGGCGTGCCGCCCGGCGCGACGAAATCCTGCACATCGGCGGCGTCGGCGGGCACGTCTTCCTTGCCGCTGCGGGCGAAGCGGACTTCCCAGGCCGGCGCGAGTGTGTAGCTGACGGTCTTCTGGTTGGCGCCGGAACTCGCCTTGAGCAGGCGGAAGCGGTTCACATACAGCGTGCCCTTCAGCGACTGCTGGACGATCGAAATGAACTTCTGGTCGGTCACGACGCGGAACGGCGCTGCCGAGGGCATGAGCGTCGATCCGTCCTGCGCGAGCGTGATGATCGACATGCCCACCTGGCGCACCTGCTGGGTGAACTCGATGCGGCTGAAGCCGGTCCAGTCGAGCCGGGGCTGGTCGTCCTGCGTGCCCTGACCCAGCACGTTGTAATAGATATCCTCGTCCTGGCCGTCGGCCCGGCGCCCGAACAGGATGACATTTCCCTGGAAGTTGATCGACACGAGCTGCTTGAACGCAGGCATCCCCTATGTCCCCCGAAGATGATGGGCCGGATTCTTCTGTTTTCGATGGGAGGCGCCGGAGCGGGGCCGGCTTCCTCTTGGCCGAAACACGCGCGATGATCTCAGAACGGGCGGCGAGGTCATCCGCAGACTGCGCCGTTTCGGAGTGGAAAGCCGGCGGCAGTGGCGCGGCTGCTGCGGCGAAGGCGGAGATCGACTCCATTTCGGACGCGGCAGGGCCAGCGGCCGCCTCCGGCACGCCGGCGAAACGTGCTTGAGATGTTGTAATATATCTATTAAGCGGCCGGCGAGTCAGGGAGAAGCAACACAATGAAAACCGCGATTCTTCTCGCGTCCACTGCAGCGTTCGTCGCCATGCCTGTCGCTGCGGAAACCGCGCCGGCCGACATGAGCCAGCGGGGACCGCACGTCGCGCCGGAAATCGTGATCTCGGCGCCCTTCGTGCGCGAGCTCGACGTCATCCGGAGCACGTCCGTCCTCGATGGCACGCGGCTGCTGGACAATATGGGGCTGCAGATCGGCGAGACGCTGACGCGCCTGCCCGGCGTTTCCGCGACGTCGTTCGCGCCGGGCGCGTCCCGCCCCGTGCTGCGCGGCTTCCAGGGCGAGCGGATCCGCGTGCTGACGGATGGCATCGGGACGTTCGACGTCGCGAACACCTCGGCCGACCATGCCGTCACCATCGATCCGCTGACCACCGAGCGCATCGAAGTGCTGCGCGGTCCGGCGGTGCTGCTGTTCGGCGGCCAGGCGATCGGCGGCGCGGTGAACGCGATCGACCGGCGCATCCCCCGCGACGTGCCGGAGAATGGCGTGCATGTCGATCTGCTCGGCGCCTATGGCACCGCCGCGGACGAGCGGAGCATTGCCGGCTCGGCCGATCTCGAGGTCGCTCGCGGCCTCGTCTTCCACCTCGACGGCAGCTTCCGGGAGACCGACGATCTTGGCATTGGCGGCTTCGTGCTCTCGCCGACGCTTCGTCGCGAGCAGCTCGCCATCGCCGCCGAGGAGCGGGCCGAGGGCAATATCGAGGAGGCCGAGGAAGCGGAAGAGCTGGCGGCGCAGCGGGGCGTGCTGCCGAACAGCGGCACCCGCACCTACACGGCCGGCGCCGGCCTCGCGCTGATCCGCGATCGCGGCAGCCTGGGCGTATCAGTCGGCTATTTCAACACGCGCTACGGCATCTCCAAGCGGCCCGGGATCGAGCATGATCATGGCGGCGAGGAACATGGCGGCGACGACCATGAGCATGAGGAAGGGCATGAGCATGGCGAGGAGAATGTCTCGATCGATCTGGAGCAGGTCCGGCTCGACGTGCGCGGCGAAGTGCTGACGACGGGCGGTTTCCTCGATCGCATCCGGGTGCGCGCCGGCTATGCCAATTACGAGCACACCGAGTTCGAGGGCGACGAAGTCGGCACCGTCTTCAAGTCGGACGGCTTTGAGGGCCGGGTGGAGCTCGTGCAGCGGGAACGCAATGGCTGGCGCGGCGTGATCGGCGCGCAGGGCTCGACCCGCGATTTCCAGGCGATCGGCCCGGAAGCCTTCGTCCCGCCGAACCAGACCGATCAGATCGGCATCTTCACGGTGCAGGAGATCGATTTCGGCCGCGCGCAGCTGGAAGTCGCGGCGCGCTATGATCGCGTCAACACCAGTTCGAACACGGTCCGGCTCGGGCTGGACGAGGACGCGCCGACGACGGCGGTCGAACGGAGCTTCAACGCCTTTTCCGGGGCGGCGAGCCTGTCCTATGCGCTCGCCTCCGACTTCCGCGTCGGCGTGAGCGCGAACCGCGCCGTCCGTGCCCCGTCGGCAGAGGAGCTGTTCTCGAACGGCCCGCACATCGCCACCCAGGCCTTCGAGGTCGGCAACCCGGATTTCCGGACCGAAAAGAGCTGGGGCGTCGAACTCTACGGCCGCGGCCGGCTGGGGCCGCTCTCGATCGCAGCAAGCGCCTATGCCAACTGGTTCGACGGCTTCATTTACGAGCAGGAAACCGGGCTCGAGCTGGACGATCTGCCGGTCTTCCAGTTCCTGCAGCGCGACGCGACCTATTACGGCTTCGAAGTCGAGGCTTCCGCCAAGCTGTTCGAAGCCGGGCGCTTCAACATCGTCGCGGACGGCGTCGCCGACTATGTCCGCGCGACGATCGACAATGGCGGCGGTGCCGTGCCGCGCATCCCGCCGCTGCGCCTCCTCGGCGGGCTCGAGGCCCAGTCGGACCATCTGACCGGGCGGGTCGAGGTGCAGTGGGTCGACAGTCAGGACCGGGTCGCCCAGTTCGAGACGCCGACCGATTCGTTCACCCTCGTCAACGCCTCGATTGCCTGGCGGCCGTGGGGAACCGAGCGGGAGACGGTCATCCTGCTGTCCGCCAACAACATCTTCGATGTGGATGCGCGGCGTCATGCCTCGTTCACCAAGGATTTCGTGCCCTTGGCCGGGCGTGATTTCCGGGTGAGCGCCCGCTTCAGCTTCTGATCGGGACGGGCCGGCACTGGCCTTCAGGGCAGTGCCGGCCCGGCAACGGCGCCAGGGCCCGCTTCGGCGGGCCTTTTTTTTGTCCGCAGCGGCCGCGCAGTGATCGCCGCCGGCTGCCGGCCGCCATCGCCTAGGAGATTGTTAACCGCGACCGGCGAATAACGCCAAAGTGGACAGATTTTCGGACCCGTTTGCGCGCTTCTTCGTCCGCGCCGGCCGCCGCCGGTCGCTGAGCATGCGCGCATGATCCGCCGGATCCGCTCCATCGGGGCGTCGCGGCCGCGCCTCCGCGTCATCGGCTGGGCACTCTTGCTGGCGATGATCTGCGGCCTTCTGGAAGCGGCGGAACCGATCGAGGATATGGTGAAGGCGACGCGCGATCTGGTCCGCGCGCGCCCGGCCAGCGGGCAGATCGTCGTCGTCAAGGTCGATGAGCGGACCGCGCAGGCGCTCGGCACGCTGGCTTTTTCCCGCCGCTATGATGCCGAGCTGCTGGACCGGCTGTTCGCGATGGGGGCCCGCCGCGTGTTCCTGGACCGCGTTTATGCGGACCGCACGTCGCCCGCTGAGGATCGCGCCTTCGCAGCGGCGCTGCGCCGCCACCGCGGTCGCGTTTTCCTGGGTGCGATCGCCGGCACCGACGGCGAGCTCGAAGAGCTGATTCCGCTGCCCGACTTTCGCAGCGTTGCCGAATATCGCTCGATCAACGGCCGGCCGCAGCCATTTTCGCTGGGGGCGAGCCTGCCGTTCGCGGTCACCATCGACGGCAAGACAGTGCCGTCGATGGCGGCCGCGCTGGCCGGACAGGCGCCGGCGAGCCAGGCCTATTTCCGGCCCGACTGGTCGGTCCGCATTGCGTCCATCCCCAGTTTCTCCTTCTCGGACGTGCTGGCCGGGACGGTGCCGGCAGAACAGATCGCCGGCCGCGACGTGATCATCGGCTGGACGGCGGCGACGCTGCGCGACATCCATCGGGTGCCGTATCAGGGCCTGCAGGCGGGCGTCTATTTCCACGTCATCGGCGCCGAAACGCTGATGCGCGGCACCCCGATGCGGCTCGGCTGGCTGCCGCTCCTGATCGCCGCCTTTCCGCTCGCCGCCCTCTACCTGCTCTCCCGCCGGTGGCTGACGCGTGGCCTCGCGATGGCGCTCGCGATCGGCCTGATGGCGCCGCTGCCGCTCTATCTCGATGCCCAGTTGGTCGAAGTGGACGTGCTGCCGGCGCTGCTGTTCCTCGCCGTCATCGGCTATCAGGGCACCGGCCTGCGGCGGCTCGAGACCACCCGCCGGTCGCATCCTGCCTCGGCGCTCCCCAATCTGGTCGCGCTGATCGAGGAGCCGGAGCAGGGGGGCACGCTCGTCGCGCTGAAGATCCGCAACTTCCCGCAAATCGCCGCCAGCTTCACGACCAGCGTCGAAGGCACTCTGTTCCGCGAGGTCGAACGGCGGATCCGGGTCGCCGGCAATCCGGGCCCCGTCTATCATGGCGAGGACGCATTGTTCTGGTTCGAGCGCGAGCCGCTCTCGCACGAGCTGATCAACCATATTGGCGGCCTCCACAAGCTGCTCACCCAGCCGCTGCGGATCGAGGACCGCGACGTCGACCTGCTGGTCTCGTTCGGGATCGACGTGGATCGCGACCGGCCGATGCCGAGCCGCGTCGCGAGCGCGACGCTGTGCGCGGAGGAAGCCGCGCAGGCGAACGACCTCTGGAAAGTCTATGACGCCCAGCGGCTGGACAAGGCGGCCTGGGAATTGTCGCTGATGGGGCGGCTCTCGGCCGCGCTCGACAATGGCGAAGTGTGGGTCGCCTACCAGCCGAAAGTGGATCTCGAGACGCGCCAGATCATCGGCGCGGAGGCGCTCGCCCGCTGGAACCACCCGACCGCCGGCTTCATCCCGCCTGACCAGTTCATTCCCGCGGCCGAAGCCCATAACCGGATCGGCGACCTCACTTACTTCATCCTGCGCCGCGCGCTCGAGGACCTGGCCGAGCTGCGCCGGCGCGGCCATGACCGGTTGGGCATCGCCGTCAACCTGTCGCCGCGGATGCTGCTCGATCCGGCGATTGTCGGCGAAGTGGTGCGGCTGCTCTCGGCGAACGGGCTGCCGCGCGACGCGCTCACGCTGGAGATCACCGAGACTGTCGACTTCCTCTCCTCTCCGACGAAGGTGCGGACGATGGAGGAGCTGGCGGCGACCGGCGTGCGCATTTCGATCGACGATTACGGCACCGGCAGTGCGACGCTCGAGTATCTGAGCCGGCTGCCGTCACAGGAAGTGAAGATCGACCGGACCTTCATCTCCAATCTCGACACCGATGCCCAGAACATGATCCTCGTCAAATCGACGCTGGAAATGGCGCACAAGCTGGGCCGCAAGGTGGTTGCCGAAGGTGTCGAGAACGAACCGGTGATGCAGCTGCTGAAGCAGCTCGGGTGCGACGTTGCCCAGGGATATCTGCTCGGCAAGCCAGTGCCGTTCGCGCAGCTGACGGAGATGCTGGATCGGGACTTCCCGCTGGAACAGCGGCGACTTGTCATTTGGTAAACGACTCGTTAACCATGATTCCAAGGAGCGGGCGAGTCGCGCCTGCACCGTTGGATCGGGGGTTAACGACATGGCCAAGAAGACGCCGGCGCAGAAGCCGCAGCGGGGAATCTGGGACTGGGGTGCCTGGTTCTTCGGCATCCGCTGATCAGCCGCTTTTGAATTGACGAAGGGCTCCGGGGGCTGACCTTCGGAGCCCTTTTCGTTGAACCCTTCGCTTCGCGCAGTGACCCTCGCGCCCGTCCGTCGCCGCCGGGGCGCCGCCGGGCGGGCAGCGACCAAGCCGATCCGCAGATCTCCCCGCCCTTGACCGTCAAATCATGACCGAATGTCCACTGGATTCGCGGTGCTCGGCGCGCGATGGGCAACCCATGTATCTGGCGGCGCAGCGTTCGGACCTCGATCAGCTTCAGGCGCGCGGCCGCCGGCGCACGCTGGCGCCGCGGGCCGGAATCGATTTCGCGTCCAACGACTATCTCGCGCTCAGCGGCGATCCGGCGCTGGCCGCGGCCGCGGCGGCGGCGCTTGCCGACGGTGTCGCCCTTGGCGCCGGCGGCTCGCGGCTGCTGCGCGGCAACGCGCCCGAACATGAGCGGCTGGAAGCGGCCGCCGCCCGCTTCTTCGGCGTCGAGGCGGCGTTGTTCCTCGCCAATGGCTATGCCGCCAATGTCGCGCTGTTCTCCACTTTGCCGCAGCGGGACGATCTCGTCCTCTATGACGCGCTGATCCATGCGAGCGCGCATGACGGGATGCGGCTCGGCCGGGCACGTGCCTGCCCGGTGCCGCACAACGACCCGGACGCAGTCGCAGATGCGATCCGGGCGCATCGCCGGGCCTGCCCGGACGGCACCGTCTGGATCGCTGTCGAAAGCCTCTACAGCATGGACGGGGATCGCGCGCCGCTCGCCGAACTGGCCGACATCGCCGATCGGCATGGCGCGATGCTGGTGATCGACGAGGCGCATGCGACCGGGGTCTGGGGCGCCGACGGGCGCGGCCTCGCGGCGTCGCTGGCCGGACGCCCAAACGTCGTGACGCTGAAGACTTTCGGGAAAGCGCTCGGCTGCGAAGGCGCGCTCGTCTGCGGACCGGCGATCGTGCGCGACTTTCTGATCGCGCGCGCCCGGCCCTTCATCTTCTCGACCGCGCCGTCGCCGCTCATGGCGGCGACAGCCGAGGCCAGCCTCGACCTCATGGCGGCCGCCGGCGCGCGCCGCGCGCGGCTGCACAGCCTGATCGCCTTTGCCGAGCGCCAGCTGGGCCCGCTCGGCGTCACGCCGACCGGCACCCAGATCCTGCCGCTGATCGTCGGCGAGGACAGTGCTGCGATGGCGCTCGCCGCCGCGCTCCAGGAAGACGGATTCGACGTGCGCGGCATCCGGCCGCCGACCGTGCCGCCCGGCACGGCACGGCTGCGGATCTCGCTCACCCTCAACGCCAGCGAAGCGGATGTCGCCGCGCTGGCGGATGCGCTTGGCAGGAGACGAAAGTGAACGACGTGTTCGTGGTGACCGGGACCGACACCGGCATCGGCAAGACGGTGTTTGCCGCCGCTCTGGCGGCCGCGAGCGGCGCGCATTACTGGAAGCCCGTCCAATCGGGGCTGGAGGACGGGAGCGATGCCGAAACGGTCGCCGCGCTGGGCGTCGCCCGCGAGCGGATCCTGCCCGAGGCCTATCGGCTGCAGGCGCCGCTGTCGCCGCACCGGGCAGCGGAGCTGGACGGCCTGACCATCGATCCCGCCCGCCTGGCGCTGCCGGAGGCGCCCGGGCCGCTGGTCGTGGAAGGCGCGGGCGGCGCGCTGGTGCCGGTCACGCGCAACTGGCTCTATGCGGATCAGTTCGCCGCCTGGCAGAAGCCGGTCGTGATCGTTGCCCGCACCGCGCTCGGCACGATCAACCACAGCCTGATGACGATCGAGGCGCTGCGCGCCCGCCAGGTGCCGATCCACGGCATCGCCTTTGTCGGCGATCCGATCGAGGACAGCGAAGCCACCATCGCCGCGATCGGCCGGGTGCGCCGGCTCGGCCGGCTGCCGCGGCTTGATCCGCTGACCGCGCCGGCGCTGGCCGCAGCCTTCGCGGCCCATTTCCGGATCGAGGATTTCCGGTGAGCGATTCGCCCGTCTGGCATCCCTTCACCCAGCACGGCCTGGGCGAACCGATCCCGCGGGTCGCAAGCGCCCGCGGCGCGACGCTGCTCACCGAGGACGGCCGCGAGATCATCGACGCGATTTCGTCCTGGTGGGTGACCACCCATGGCCATGGCCATCCGCGCATCGTCGCGGCGATCCAGGCGCAGGCGGAGCGGCTCGATCAGATCATCTTCGCGGGCTGGACTCATGCGCCTGCCGAGACGCTCGCGCGCGGGCTTCTGGCGCTGGTGCCGCCGGTGCTGACGCGCGTCTTCTTTTCCGACTCCGGCTCGACGAGCGTCGAAGTGGCGCTCAAGATGGCGCTCGGCTATTGGGCGGCCCGCGGCGAGCCGCGCCACCGCATCCTGGTTCTCGAACGCAGTTATCACGGCGACACGATCGGCGCGATGTCGGTCGGGGCGCGGGGCGTGTTCAACCAGCGGTTCGCGCCGCTGCTCTTCGATGTCGAGACGATCCCCTTTCCGGCGCCGGGGCAGGAGCAGCGCTGTTTGGACGCGCTCGAGCGCGCCTGCCGGGCCGGCGCCGCGACGTTCATCGTCGAGCCGCTGGTGCTGGGGGCAGGCGGGATGCTGTTCTATCCCGCGGCGGTGCTGGCCGAGATGCGGGCCATCTGCGAGCGCTTCGGCGTCCTGTTCATCGCCGATGAAGTGATGACCGGCTGGGGGCGGACGGGCACGCTGCTCGCCTGCACCCAGGCCGAGATCGCGCCCGACATTCTCTGCCTGTCGAAGGGCCTTACCGGCGGGGCCGTGCCGCTGGCGGTCACGCTGGCGACCGAGCCGATCTACGCGGCCCATTACAGCCGCGACCGTGCCCAGATGTTCTTCCATTCCTCCAGCTACACGGCGAACCCGATCGCCTGCGCGGCAGCGAACGCCAATTTGGAGATCTGGCGCGACGAGCCGGTGGCGGAGCGGATCGCGGACCTGGCCGACCGCCAGCAGGCACAGCTGGAGCGGTTGCGCGCGCTTCCCGGTGCCACCGGACTTCGCCGTTCCGGCACCATCGCCGCGCTCGAGATCGGCAGCGCCGAGGGCTATTTGTCGGGGCTCGGTCCCCGGCTGCTGGAGCTGTTCCGCGCCCGCGACTTGCTGCTGAGGCCGCTCGGCAACACCGTCTATGTGATGCCGCCTTACTGCATCACCGACGCGGAGCTCGATCGCGTCTATGCAGGCATCGCCGCGGCGCTGGAGCGGTTCGGCGGCCGCGTGCCGGCCGGCTGAGCCGGAGACGCGCTCCGCGTCCCCGGCTCCATTCCTCCAGGCTCAGCGCCGCGCCGCTTCCGGCGTCGCCGCCGGGGCGAGCGGCCGCCGCTCGATCGGCGTCAGGCCGGCGGCGGTGAGCTGCGCATTGACCGCCGGCAGGTCGGTCGCGAGCGTCCGCTCGAGTGCACCGAGCTGCGTGCCGAGCCGGCCCGACAGATCGGCAAAGGCCTGCTCCGTCTGCGCCGTCGGCGCCGCCTCGGCGCTCTCGACCGTTCCGATCAGGCCGGCGAGCTTGTCGTTCAGCATGATCGGGTAATTGAGCGGATCCTGCCGGCTCTGGTTGCGGACCTGATAGATCTCCCCCTCGATCGCGGCGAGCCGGGTGCCCAGATCGGCGAGCTGCTGCTTGAGCGTCGCGCTCTCCGCCTTTCCGGCGACCGCATCCGCCTGCTGCCTGATGCCGCGGATCAGCAGCACCGCGGCATTCGCTTCCGACACCCGCGCCGAAATCCGGCGGGCGAGATCGAAACGGCGCTGCAGATCTTCCGGCCGGACGTCCTTCACCCGCGGGTCGATGCGGATCTCGAACGGCTGGCTCAACGTGCGGCCGTCCACGGTCAGCCGCGCCCGATACGTGCCGGGCAGGGCCGTCACGCCGCGGTTGCGGCTCGTCCAAAGGATCATGCCGGGGAAATCGGTGAAGCCGGGGTGGCGCATGTCCCAGGTGAATCGGTTCAGGCCCATCTTCATCCCCGCGGTCGGGATCGGGCGCGGACCGTCGTCCTCCTCGTCCTCGGATTTCTCCTTCGGTTCCTCGGTGCTGCCGGCAAAGGTCTGGATCACCGCGCCGTCCGGCCCGAGAATCTCCAGCGACAAAGATTTCGGCTGGGCGGGCAGGAAATAGTCGATCGCGACGCCGTCATCGACTCCGCGGACTGCCGCGGCCGGCGTGAACAGCTGCAGCTGGGGCGCGCCGGTCGGCTGCATCTGGCGGAGGACGCCGATATTGTCGAGCACCCAGAAGGACCGGCCATGGGTCGAGATCACCAGATCGCGGTCGGTGACGGCAAGGTCGGACACCTGCACGGCCGGCAGATTGCGCTGCAGCTTCTGCCAGCGCTCGCCCTCGTCGAACGAGACCCAGACGCCGCGTTCGGTGCCGAGATAGAGAAGGCCGGGGCGCACCGGATCGGCGCGGACGCTGCGGGCGATTTCGTCCGCCGGCAGGCCGGCCGCGATCGGCCGCCAGGTGCGGCCATAATCGGTGGTCTTGAACACGTACGGCCGGAAATCGTCGAGCAGGAAGCGGTGGCCGGTCAGATAGGCGGTGCCGTTCCGGTGCGGCGAATCCTCGATGGTGGTGATCTTCAGATAATCGGGGATGCCTTTCGGCGTGACGTTCGACCACTGGCCGCCGCCGTCGCGAGTGAGATGCACCAGCCCGTCATCGGAGCCTGCCCAGATCAGCCCGCGCTCGCGGCGTGACGGGGCGAGGGTGAACACCGTCGCATAGGTCTCGACGCCGGTCTGGTCGCGCGTGATCGGGCCGCCGGACGGGCCGAGAGTCGCCGGATCATGGCGGGACAGATCGGGGCTGATCCGTTCCCAGCTCTGCCCTTCGTTGCGGGTGCGCCAGACATGCTGCGACGCGACATAGAGCGTCGACGGATCATGCGGATCGAACACGATCGGGAACGTCCACTGGAAGCGCTCGGCAATGTCCCCGGCCGAATAGCCCATCGGATTGTCGGGATTGACATTGATCCGCCGCTCCTGGCCGGTCGCATAGTCGAACCGGTCGAGCTGGCCGCCATAGCTGCCCGAATAGAAGATGTTCGGGTTCTTGGGATCGTTCGTCACATAGCCGCTTTCGCCGCCGCCGGCCGCGAAGCCATATTGGCCAAGCGTGTTCACATGCTTCCAGTCGCGGGACGGCACGCAGATCGTGGTGTTGTCCTGCTGCCCGCCGCACACGAAATAGGGGAAGTGATTGCTGACCGACACGCGGTACATCTGCGCGGTCGCATAGGACTGGCCGGTCCAGCTGGTGCCGCCATTCACGCTCACATTGGCGCCGCCGTCATTGGCCTGGATCATCCGCTGATTGTTGTCGCGCGCGATCCACAGATCGTGATTGTCGCCGTGCGGGACCTTGATCTTGGTGGCGAAGGTCTTGCCGCCATCGTCCGAGCGGTGGAAATCGACGTTCAGGACGTAGACGCGGTCCTTCACCTGCGGATCGGCGACGATGCGGGTGTAGTAGAAGGCGCGCTGGCGCAGGTCGCGGCTTTCGTTGGTGCGCGTCCAGCTCGCGCCGCCATCGTCCGAGACGAAGACGCCGCCGGCTTCGTGCTCGACGATCGCATAGACGCGCTTGCCGTCCGCCGGCGATACGCTGACGCCGATCTTGCCGATCAGGCCCGTCTGCGGCAGGCCGGGCGCGCGCGTCAGTTCGGTCCAGGTCCGCCCGCCGTCATTGCTCTTGAACAGGCCGCTCCCGGGCCCGCCCGAGCTCATCCCCCAGGGCTTCCGCCAGGCTTCCCACAGCGCGGCATAGACCGTCTCCGGATCGTTCGGATCGATCGAAATGTCGACGGCGCCGGTCTTTGCGTCGCGGTACAGGATCTTCGTCCAGTCCTTGCCGCCATTGGTGGTCTTGAAGACGCCGCGGTCCGGATTCTCGACGCCATAATGGCCGAAGCCGCCCACATAGGCCGTGTCGCAGTCCTTCGGGTGGACCCGCACCCGGGAGAAATTGCCGACTTCCGCGAGGCCGATCTTGGTCCAGCTCTTGCCGGCATCGACGCTCTTCCAGACGCCATTGCCAGGCAGGATGTTGCCGCGCAGCTGCGTTTCGCCGGTGGTCAGATAGACGATGTCCGGATTGGCTTCGCAGACGGCGACGCCGCCGACCGCGGCGGTGTCGAGCTGGCCGTCGGTCACCGGCGACCAGCTGGTGCCCCCATCGGTCGTCTTCCACAAGCCGCCGCCCGCCGCGGTGAAGTAATATTCGTTCGGTCGCGCGACGCTGCCCACCGCCGAAATCGATCGGCCGCCGCGCTTCGGGCCGATGTTGCGCCACTTGAGCGCGGTGAAATAGGCCTGTTCACCTTTGGGTGGCGCTTCGGACGGCTTCGCCTCCGCCTTTGGCTGCGCCGCCACCGGTCCCGCCGCCAGCATGCCGATGACCAGCCAGCTAGCCACGCCCGTCCTGTCACCCATTCTCCGCTCCCGCTGCTTTTTCTGATGGACAGGCAGTAGCATAAGCGACGGCTGCGGCAATGTTCACGCGATTTCCGAAGAGCGCGGCGCGAATGGCGAGGAAATCGCAACCGCCGCCGGCGGCCTAGCGCGATTGTGCGCGAAGCTGCGCGAACATGGCCGCGCCGCCGGCGCCGGCGCGACCGGTGGCGTCGCCGCCCTCGCGGGCAATGGCGACGGTTCCCGCATAGGCGTCGATGAGCGCGCTCACCTCCGCGATTCGTGCTTGGCTGATCCGGTAGAACACCAGCTTTGCCTCGCGGCGCGTGGCGACCAGCGCGGCCTTGCGCAGGATGCCGAGCTGCTGGCTGAGCCCGGGCTGGCCGATCCCGGTCAGCTGCTCGATCTCCCCGACCGACCGCTCGCGGTCGACCAGCGCGCGCAGCAAGGCCAGGCGGACCGGGTGGGCAAGCGCGCGCAGCACTTCCGCGGCCTGGTCAAGGTCCAGACCGGCAATGTCGGTGCCGCTCATGCCGGCCGGTCCGGGCGGGCCGTGTAGAACCAGCTGCTGCCCGGATCGGCCGCGAGCACCTCCGCGGCGCTGTGCGGCGGCGCGGCGAGCAGATCGTCGCCGGGCGTCCATCCGGCGGGCGCGAGCACGTCGCCGCCTTCGACACGCTGCAGCGCCGCGAGCAGGCGCAGCATTTCGTCGACCGACCGGCCCACCGTCGCCGGGTAGCAGGTCGACGCCTGCAGCACGCCCGCCCGGTCGATGAAGAAAGTGGTGCGGACCGCGCTCGCGTCGGTCGCGTCGGGCGCCACCATTCCATAAGCGCGAGCGATCACCAGTGTCGGGTCCTCGACGATCGGGAAGCGGACCTCGACATCGAATCGGTCCTTGATCGCGCGGATCCAGGCCAGATGGGCGAACAGGCTGTCCACGGACAGCGCCAGCAGCGCGCAATCGAGGGCGGCGAACCGCTCCTGCGCACGGGCAATGGCAACGAACTCGCTGGTGCAGACCGGCGTGAAATCCGCGGGGTGAGAGAACATCAGCAGCCAGCGGCCACGGAAGTCCGACAGCGTCACCGGGCCCGCGGTGCTGCGCGCCGTGAAATCGGGAAGCGCCTCGCCGATCCGCACGGCGGCAGCGGCAAGGCGATCGTTGGTGTCGGTCGTGAGCGTCATTCTGCGGTCCATCATGCCATTTCCGGCGGCGCCTTGACGCGCGCAAGCCGAATCATAAATTACAGAATATGTGAAACCGACTAAAGGAGAGATGCGATGTCTGCCTCCGATCCCGCGCTGGCGGCCGCCATGCGCATCGTCGCGGCGACCGAGGCTGGCGAGGTGCCGCGCCCCCTGGTCAGGTCGTTCTTCGACGAGGCGACCTTCACTGCCAGCTATGTCGTCCACGATCCCGAGACCCGGGTGGCCGCCGTCATCGACAGCGTGCTCGATTTCGATCCTGCCGCGGGTCGCACCAGCCATGGCTCGGCCGATGCGATCCTCGCCTATCTTGCCGAGCAGGATCTTCGCGTCGAATGGCTGCTCGAAACCCACGCCCATGCCGATCACCTGTCGGCGGCGCCCTATCTCCAGCAGCAGGTCGGCGGCAGCATCGCGATCGGCCGGCACATCCTGACCGTGCAGGAGACGTTCGGCCGGCTGTTCAACGCCGGGCCCGGCTTTGCGCGGGACGGCTCCCAGTTCGATCGGCTGTTCGACGATGGCGACCGCTTCGCCATCGGCACGCTCCCGGCAACCGTGCTCCATCTGCCCGGCCATACGCCGGCCGACCTTGCCTATGTGATCGGCGACGCCGTCTTTGCCGGGGACACCATCTTCATGCCGGATTACGGCACCGCCCGCGCGGATTTCCCGGGCGGCGACGCCCGCCAGCTCTACCGGTCGATCCGCCGCCTGCTTTCGCTCCCGCGCGCCACCCGGCTGTTTCTCTGCCACGACTACAAGGCGCCCGGCCGGGACCATTTCAGCTGGGAAACCACGGTCGGGGCGGAACGGGACGGCAACATCCACGTCCATGACGGCGTCGACGAGGAGAGTTTCGTCGCGATGCGCACGGCGCGCGACCGAACGCTCGCGATGCCCCGGCTGATCCTGCCGTCGATCCAGGTCAACATGCGCGCCGGCCATCTGCCGGAGCCGGAAGCGAACGGCATCCGGTATCTGAAGCTGCCGATCGACGCGGTCTGAGGCAGTGCCGGTCCTGCTCGATCCGCTGCATTACGCGCTGGGCGGGCTGGCCGGGATGATCGTCGGCTTCGCGCTCGCGCTGGTCGGCGGCGGCGGATCGATCCTGGCCGTCCCGCTGCTCATCTATCTGGTGGGCGTTGGCGATGCCCATGTCGCGATCGGCACCTCGGCGCTGGCGGTCGCGGTCAATGCGGCGACCGGCCTTGCGAGCCATGCCCGGGCCGGCACTGTCCGCTGGCGCTGCGGCGCGATGTTCGCGGCCGCGGGCATTGCCGGCGCGGCTGCCGGATCGACGCTCGGAAAGGCGATGGACGGGGAGAAGCTGCTCGCCCTGTTCGCGCTCGTCATGCTCGCTGTGGCCGGGCTGATGCTGCGCGGCGGCGGCCGGACCGGCGATCCCGACGCCCGCTGCGGCCGCGCCAATGCGCCCAAAGTGCTCGGCTTCGGCCTGGCGACGGGCGGTTTTGCTGGCTTTTTCGGCATTGGCGGCGGCTTTCTGATCGTGCCCGCGCTGGTCACCGCGGCACGGCTGCCGATGATCAATGCGGTCGGCACCAGCCTGATCGCCGTGACGGCCTTCGGCGTGACGACCGCGGTCAATTATGCCGGCTCGGGCCTCGTCTCCTGGCCGCTCGCGCTGCTGCTGGTCGGCGGCGGCATCGCGGGCGGGCTGGTGGGGACGTGCGCCGCCGCGCGGCTGTCGGCACGCGGGCGGCTGGCGCCGGTCTTCGCAGTGCTGATCATCCTCGTTGCGCTGTTCATGCTGTGGCGAAGCCTGGCGCCGGCCATCTCGGCGACGGCGTGAGCGGGAGCGCCGCACGGCCGCAGCGCAGCCGCCGTCCCCTGTTATGAGCATCCGGTTTCAGTCCTGTCCCGCTTCTGGACGGTGCCCTGGCTTTCGCTTAGCTTGGCTGCCGCGAGTCGTGAGGAAAAACGATGCTGCTTCCGAAGATGATCAGCCGAAGCGCGCTGTCGCCCGGACCGTCGATCAACTTTTCCGGAACATGGCTCAATGAGCTCGGATCGACGATGGAGCTGATCCAGGCCGGATCTTCACTGACCGGGTTCTACCGAAGTGCCGTCAGCGGAACCGGCGACGCCGTGGTTGGGGAATTGGCCGGCTGGGCAGACGGGGATCTCGTCTCCTTCACGGTCAATTGGGAGCGGACGGCCTCCCTCACCGCATGGACCGGCCAGCTGGTCGGAGCGGGCGCCGGCCAGCGGCTGAAGACGATGTGGCTGCTCGTCCAGAATGTCGAGGATCCGGCGGAAGCATCCGGCCTGTGGAACGCCACCTTGGTGGGTGCCGACACATTCCGCCGCATCTAGCGGCGATCGGCCCGGCGGCATTGGCGGCCGCTTACCCGGCGGTCGGCAGCCCCGGCCGCACCTGGGACTGGTGCGGACGGCGGGACTCGAACCCGCACTCTCGTTCGAGAAGCGGATTTTAAGTCCGCTGCGTCTACCGATTTCGCCACGTCCGCTAAGGTGCCGGAAAGGCGCGCTTGCCGGCCGGAGGGAGCTATGCCCGTTCCCGCGCCGTTGGGACAGCCCGAACTGACCGGTGGTGATCGCGCGCCCCGCCGCGGTCAGGCCTGCCGGGTCGCGCCGGCCGCAGGGGCGGGCGAGGTGAGGGGCGGCGCGGACGTGCGCCCGGGCGAGGCCGGCGCGCTACATGTTCAAGCGCTGGCGCATTTCCTTGCCGGGCTTGAAATAGGGCACGCGCTTTGCGTCGACCTCGACGGTTTCGCCGGTGCGCGGATTGCGTCCCATCCGGGCGTCGCGCGCGCGGGTCGAAAAGGCGCCGAAACCGCGCAGCTCGACACGGCCGCCTTGCGCCAGTCGCGCCCCGATCTCGTCGAAGAAGATCGTCACGATCTTTTCGATCTCTTTGCTCGATAGCCCGGGATTGTCCTTTGCGAGCATCTGGACCAGTTCGGACCGGATCATTGGCTTCCTTTCAGCTGCCAGGGTCTTCCATTCGGACCCGCAGCGCGGTCGAGCCCGTCCGCTGGTCCCCCCGATACCACATGCGGTCCCCCCGAACCGCAGCAAGCTTACGCGTCACCGTTACAGAGCGTCAGACATAGCAAATCGCCCCCTGCGGAGCGAGTCGGCCGCCGGAAAAAAAGCCGCCGGCCCGATGGAGCCGGCGGCGCTGGATTTGATTACTTGTTCTCGCGGGCCTTGAGCGCCTCGCCGAGAATGTCGCCGAGGCTCGCGCCCGAGTCCGACGAGCCATACTGCGCGACGGCCTGCTTCTCCTCGGCAATCTGCATCGCCTTGACCGAGAAGGTCGGCTTCTTGGACCGATCGAAGCCGGTGACCATCGCGTCGAACTTCTGACCGAGCTGGAAGCGCTCCGGACGCTGCTCGTCGCGGTCGCGGCCAAGGTCCGAGCGCTTGATGAAGCCGGTCGCGCCATCTTCGCCGGCCTGGACCTCGAGGCCGCCGTCGCGGACCTCAAGGACCGTCACCGTCACGATCTCGTTCTTGCGCAGGCCCGCACCCGAGCTGGCGCCCGCGGCCGGCGCGCCGCGCTCGAGCTGCTTCATGCCGAGCGAGATGCGTTCCTTCTCGACATCGACGTCAAGCACGACGGCCTTCACCACTTCACCCTTGCGGTGCAGGTTGAGCGCGTCCTCGCCCGAAATGCCCCAGGCGATGTCCGACATGTGGACCATGCCGTCGACATCGCCGTCGAGGCCGATGAACAGACCGAATTCGGTGGCGTTCTTGACTTCGCCCTCGACGACGGAGCCGACCGGATGCTCTTCGGCGAACCGCTCCCACGGATTGGCCTGGGCCTGCTTCAGGCCCAGCGAGATGCGCCGCTTGTCCTCGTCCACCTCGAGGATCATCACGTCCACTTCCTGGCTGGTCGAGACGATCTTGCCCGGATGGACGTTCTTCTTGGTCCAGCTCATCTC
>ERZ1066122.102-NODE-102-length-97423-cov-13.294419_pt1 | contig 97423 bp, 90 predicted proteins | sample MGYA00382769_ERZ1066122 | MGnify/ENA primary metagenome ERZ1066122 (study PRJEB33369, sample SAMEA5778352) | biofilm metagenome | biome: Industrial cooling water; feature: Water cooling tower basin; material: Biofilm | place: United Arab Emirates | collected... | reverse complement strand
GTGACCCGTTCGACGGGGGCTTCGAGGTGGTAGAAACAGCGTTCGGTAACCAGCGCCGAAAGCTCCGCGCCGAAGCCCGAGGTGCGCGTTGCCTCGTGAACGATCAGACAGCGCCCGGTCTTCTCGACCGAAGCTTCGATCGCCTTGATATCAAGCGGCACCAGCGTGCGCAGGTCGAGGATCTCGGCATCCACACCCTTGGCCTTGCAGACCGCTTCGGCGACATGAACCATCGTGCCATAGGCAAGCACCGTCAGCGCCTCGCCTTCCTGCACGATCCGCGCTTGGCCGAGTGGCACCTTGTAATAGCCCTCTGGCACGACGCTGTCGGGGTGCTTCTTCCACGGCTCCACCGGCTTGTCGTAATAGCCCGAGAACGGCCCGTTATAGATGCGCTTGGGCTCGAAGAAGATCACCGGATCATTGTCTTCGATGGCGGCGATCAGCAGGCCTTTGGCGTCATGCGGCGTGCTCGGGATCACGGTCTTGAGGCCGGCCACATGGGTAAAGAGAGCCTCGGGGCTCTGGCTGTGGGTCTGGCCGCCGAAAATCCCGCCACCAAAGGGCGAGCGCACCGTCATGGGCGCGATGTAATCCCCGGCCGAGCGATAGCGCAGGCGCGCGGCTTCCGAGATCAGCTGATCAAGGCCGGGGTAGATGTAATCGGCGAACTGGATTTCGGGCACGGGACGCAGGCCATAGGCGCCCATCCCCACCGCCACGCCAATGATCCCGCATTCGGAGATCGGCGTGTCGAACACGCGGGTCTTGCCATGCTTGGCCTGAAGACCCGCCGTGGCGCGGAACACCCCGCCGAAATAGCCGACGTCCTCACCCATGATGATCACATCGGGATCGCGGGTGAGCATGATATCGAGCGCTTCGTTGATCGCCTCGATCATGTTGAGACGGCGTTCCGCCACCTCGGTCACGGTTGCAATATCGTCGCTCATCCGAACGGCCTTTCGGTGCCGAACTTGGCAATGCGTTCGCGGATCGCCTGATCGGCCTGCTCTTCAAGGTGCCAGGGCAGCTCCTCGTAGACATCCTCGAACATGGTGTGGAACGGGTGATGGAGGCCATGGCCGAGGATGCCGTTCTTCTCGGCTTCCTTGGTGGTGGCCTTGACCCGCTCGGCGCATTCGGCGTCCATCGCGGCCTGCCGATCCTCGTCCCATTCGCCGAGCGCGATGAGGTGATCCTTGAGCCGCGTGATCGGATCACCAAGCGGCCATTCTTCGCGCTCCTGCGCGCTGCGGTAACCGCTCGGATCATCCGAGGTCGAATGGCCCTCGGCGCGGTACGTGAAGTATTCGATCAGCGTCGGGCCTTGGTTGGCGCGGGCGCGGTTGACGGCCCATTGCTGTGCGGCAAAGCACGCGAGCGCGTCATTGCCATCCACTCGCAAGGCCGCGATCCCATAGCCCAACCCGCGCGCGGCAAAGGTGGTGCGTTCCGCCCCGGCAAAGCCCGAAAAGCTCGAAATCGCCCACTGGTTGTTGATCACGTTGAGGATGACCGGCGCATTATAGACCGCCGCAAAGGTGCAGGCCGAATGGAAATCGCCCTCCGCCGTGCTGCCCTCGCCCACCCAGGTCGCCGCGATCCGGCTATCGCCCCGCACCGCGCTCGCCATCGCCCAACCCACCGCCTGCGGGGTTTGCGTGGCGAGGTTCCCCGAAATCGAGAAAAAGCTGTGCGCGCGGCTCGAATACATGATCGGCAGCTGGCGGCCCTTCAGCTTGTCGGCCTTGTTCGAATAGATCTGGTTGATCATCTCGATCAACGGATAGCCGCGCGCGATCAGGATACCCTGCTGGCGATAGGAGGGGAACACCATGTCGTCGCTCGCCAGCGCCATCGAAGCGGCCACACTTGTCGCCTCTTCGCCGGTGCACTTCATGTAGAAGCTAGTCTTGCCCTGCCGTTGCCCGCGGAACATCCGTTCATCGAAAGCGCGCACCAGCGCCATGTGGCCGAGCATGGTGCGCAGCGTATCGGGGCTCAGCTTGGGGTCCCACGGCCCGTGCGCCTGATTATCCTCGCCCAGCACGCGCACCAGCCCATAGGCGAGCGGCGCCATATCAGCCGGTTTGGCGCTTTCATCCGGGCGCGGCTGCGCGCCAGCGGGCGGGATCTGGATATCGGAGAAATCGGCCTTGTCGCCGGGGCGGAACTTGGGCTCGGGCACATGCAGGCTCAGCGCCGGGCGATTGCCCGCGCCCTGCGATGATGCGGGCGGTGGAGTATCGGCCGGATCGGCCATGGCTGCGCTCTCCCTGTGGCACGGCGAGCGCGCTGCGGCGCGGCTCACAAACATTGCTTGGCTGTGAATTTTTATTTCAAGCGCAGGGTGCGGTCAAGCGGCGCGCATGCTTTTGCCTCACACCGCAACAGGCGCGCTCAAAGGGGGGAGCGGCGCGTAATCATGCACCACAAAATCCTCGATCCGGTAGTCGAATATTGTTTCGGGGTGGCGGGTGATTTCCAGCCGCGGGTTCCCCTGCGGCTGACGGGTGAGCTGCTCGGTGATCAGTTCCGCGTGATTGAGATAGAGATGCACGTCCCCGCCCATCCACACCAGCTCGCCCGGCATGAGGCCCGTCTGCTGCGCCAGCATCCGGGTGAGCAAGGCGGCGGACCACAGGTTGAACGGCAGCCCGAGCGCCACATCGCAGCTGCGTTGGTAGAGCAGGCAATTGAGCCGGTTGCCGGCCACATGGAACTGATAGGTCTTGTGGCACGGGGGCAGCGCCATGCGATCGAGCTCGGCCACGTTCCAGCCTTCGATGATGTGGCGACGGCTGCCGGGATTGCTGCGCAGGCTTTCGACGACCTGTGCGACCTGGTTAATCCCCTCGCCCTGCTCGTAAAGCCCATCGGGCCGGTAGCGATAGGTCGGCCAGTTGACCCATTGCTTGCCATAGACCGGGCCGAGATCGGCCCACTGGGCAGCGAAAGCTTCATCGGCAGCAATGCGGGCGACGAAATCCTGAAGACTAATCGCATCGCCGCTCTCGCGGACATAGCGCGCATGCGGCCATTCGTTCCAGATCTTCACGCCTTGCAGCACCAGCGGGCGGATATTGGTTTCTCCGGTCAGGAACCACAGCAATTCGCGGGTGGCGGTTTTCCAGTAGACGCGCTTGGTGGTGATAAGCGGCATGGCGCCATCGGCCAGATCGTAGCGCAGCATCGCCCCGCATATGGAGCGCGTGCCGATCCCGGTGCGATCAATCCGCTCGGACCCGGTCTCCCAGATCATGCGCATCAGATCGAGATATTGCTGTTCGGGATGCGCCGCAGGATCGGCAACAGGAGGATTCGCAAGGCTGGCCATGGCGATGTTGTATAAGCTGCATTTGCCCGCTTGCCACCCTTTGCATCCGCTCCTATACGGCGCGCCTTGCCTCGGCCCATGCGGGATGCGAATCCCCTTGGGCACGACACGGTCGGGGAGTAGCTCAGCCTGGTAGAGCACTGTCTTCGGGAGGCAGGGGCCGGAGGTTCGAATCCTCTCTCCCCGACCATTTTTCAAATAAAGCATTGAAATAAAAACCGCTTTCATCGGTTCGGTGAGGCGGTGGTGCACATAGTGTATCACATACGGTTTCACCGGGCTCCTGTTTGGAGACCCTTCAATGCCCAAAGTCCCCTTCACCATGCGTCGCTCAGGCCGCTACTACTTCCGCAAGCGTGCGCGTTGGCAAAATGGCAATGATGTCACAGCCATAGTATCATTGGAGACCTGCTGCGCGCAGGAAGCCCGGATTCGCGGTGCCGCCCTGTCGGCGCATTTCGAGAAGGTGAAGCAAGCCGTGAGTGCCTATTTCAATCTCGACCGCACACTCGAGCCAGAGATGCTCAAGGGGCTGTTCGAGACCGAACTGCGCACCTGTCTTGCACAGCTTATCGACAAGTTTCACGACCCTGCCACCGACCCGCAATCACTGGTGCGCCTTGCCCGCACCCATGCCAGCGCCTTCGATCTTGCGCAGCGCCCAGGCACGATTGTCGAGCTGACCGACGAACACCGCCGCAAGCTTGCCGCTGCCGGGCATAATGAGTGGGCGATCGAAGAGGTCGCTTGCGAGCTCGACCAGTATTGCAACCGCGATCTTATCGCGGACGACATCATGGAGATCATGGCCGAAAGCCTCGGGGTCGAGCCCACCCCTGCCGTGATCGGCCGCCTGAAGCATATCCACTTGCTGGCGATGGCTGAGGCCAATCGGCTCGCCGCTCACTTCCTTGATGAGGATGTGCAATCAGCCTTTGACCAGCAGGAAGCCCTGCTCGCCAAGCGGCGCAAAAATGGTGAGCCCCTCACCTTTGCGCCGCCAGCTCCTGCGTCTTCTGCACCGGGGACATCGCCATCAGCTGTTCCTGCCCTCCCCAGCCTCGCCGCGCTGGAAAGCCAGACGGGCAATCCATGCGCGGCCGAGCAGCTCGAATGCGTGTTCCAGACCTATCACACCGCGCGCTTCAGCGAGGTGATCCCGCGCATTCTCAAGCTTGCCCGGCTTGCCGGGCACTGAACGCGCGGCCTTGGGCAATATGAGCGGGTCCTGCGCACCTTTGCCTGGATCACCGGCGACAAGCCGCTTGGCGATTACAACCACACGGATGTGGCCAAATACAAGAATGCCCTCTTGCAGATGCCGAGCGATTACCGCCCTGCCAAGGATTTCAAGCGACCCTTTGAGGAGGTAGCCCGGACCTTCCAGCTCAATCGGCACAATACGCGCTCGATCAACACAGTGAGGCGAGACCTGTCCTACATGTCGACCGCCTATGACATCCTTGCCGAAAATGAGTGGGCACCCAAGCTCGCCAACACCAAGGCGCTGGATTTTGCGCGGGTCAAGTTCGGCAAGCACAAGAAGGTCTCAGCCAAGACTGCGCGCCCTGTGTGGACCGTCAAGCACATGGAATGCCTGTTCACCGCACCAATCTGGACGGGCGGCGGCGGGCACTTGAAGCGCCTTGATGAAAATGCAGGCAGCGAGGTCTATCACGATGCGGCCTACTGGTTGCCGCTGCTGCTTTATTATACACACGCTACCGTCAACGAGGTCGGCGGGCTGCGCACCGACGAGGTGCACATTGACGATGTGACCCCCAGCATCGTGATTAAGGACAATGATGTGCGCGCCGAAGATGGCGTTGATGGCGGCGAGAAGAACGAGAGCCGTGGGCGCATGGTCCCGCTTCACCCCGAGATGATGCAGCTTAGCGGCGGCACCCGAGGATTGGCGCGCCCTTTCAATGGTCGCCGAGACTCTGATGAAGCCGCTGGCAAAGCTAGACGGGCTGGCGCTCATCGATGCGCTGCGGCAACTGTCCGAGGAGCGCAAGGAACAGAGAGGCCGCAAGATGGGCACACTCGGCTTCGACGGTGAGCAATAAAGGGAGGCTTCGAAGCGCGGGCAACGCAGCACGACAGCCTTGGCCGCATGTTGATGGCAGAATTCGTCAGGCGTCATCATCTTCACGAGACCTGGCGCCACATGGTGCCGAAAAGGTTCCTGCCGCTTATCGCAGCGCTGATTGCCGCTGATGTCGAATATGATCACATCAAGCTGAACTCGGCTCTCCTGAACGCGCTGTTGCAGACGATCGCCGATTGGCACCGTCGTCGAACGGGAAAGGACATTGAGCCGAAGGGTAGAACCGGATCTGTGTTGCGCGGCAGGGAACTGCTCCAGGAGGCGGCCAAGACAACCGAAGAGGAGCTTCTGGCCACCATGCGGGAGGGGTTTGGCCTCGCTCGAAATTTCCGCAATGCGTTCCTTGTCGCTGTCGCCAAAACGAAAACGACACTCGCGCAATTCGCGCACGAGGGCATCGACCTGCGCAGTGTGTTCGCGCGCTTCAAAGGCCAGCGGCATGCTGCCGGGTGAGGCCAGCCGCGCCGCCACATCAGAATAGAGCCCGGCAAAGAACCGGTTATCCTGACCCCGCTTGGGCTGGCCATCGCCCGCCACAAGACGCAGCGCACCGGGCGCAAGCTTCCAGCCCAACAGCGGCCCGGCCGCAAATTCCCGCACCATCTGGTGGCGGCCAGCGGCAAGCAGCATGGCCTCGATCAGCGGCTCACGATCAGCAAGCGGCAACTCTCCGGCCAAGTCGGTGATTTCTCGTGCCAGCCCGCCGCGCCCTGATACCCTAATGATACGGTCAGCTGCCGCGCTGGTCGCGGTGATACCAGTGGTTGCGGGCAACCGGCAGAAGATCGACCGTCGCCTCAGCCATTTCTTCCAGACGCAGCGCGAGATCAGGGAAAGCCTTGGCCAGATCGCGCAGCACGCTGCGCTCAAAAGCGGCGTTAAAGGCGATGATCGTCGCACCCTCGGGGATATGCTCCACCAGTGCCTCGGCGCAGGCCCTGCGGGGGTCACTGCCGTCGCAACTCAGGAATTCATGGTGGGTCATGCGCCCGCCACGGCGCTCAAGGTGGAGCGAGAACTGGAACGGGACCTGCTGGTAGGGACGCGTGCCGACCCAGCGCGGGACCGCGGGGGCGACGGTTTCAAAGTCGAGCCAGGCACGCGGCCAGCCCCAACCGGCCATCGCTTGGCGGGCAACCTCGGCATCGTGGAACGGGATGCCATCGCGGGTGGCAGCAAGGATCCTGGCGTGCTTGTCGTTTAGATCGTCCTCGGCAAGATCGAGCAGGTTTTCGATACCCCGCTCCAGCCAGCGCTTGCCACCCCCATTGGGGAGCACAGTCACAGGCCATTCCGGACCCGGCGGCAAAGCCCGACTGCAGTAGGCAGCAAACTCGCAGGCGAAAGGTATGGTGCAATGATCGCCCATCTCGCGCTGGGGTTCATCGCCGGAGAGCACCGCGCGCGCCTCAGCAATCAGCGCCGGTCGGGTGGCAATGATGTCTTCCAGATCGGCAAGGATCTCGGCGTCGGTGAACAATCCGGCATAGTCGCCCTCGCGAGACAGCACGAAGTTGGTATTGATGTGGCGGATCCCAGCGCGTTTCAGCTCAATCCCTGCCTCGCGCATCACCCAGACTTGTGTCGCGAGATCGCCGCGATGGTAGTCCTTTACCGAGGTCGAGCTCTTGACCTCGGCCGCCGCCCAGCCCCCGCCCTCGACCCGCTCAAGCACATCGACCCGAACGAGCACGCCTTCATGCTCGAAAGTCGCCTCAAAGATCGGACCGGGATGCCCGCCCGCAAGGAGCGAGGAAGTCTTGGCCAGCGCTTCAGACAGCGAAGGCGGATCCCTGTCTGCGATGAAACGGGTGACCTCGACTTTACCAAGGTCGCAAACCTTGCCGACGATTTTGTGGCCCTCATTAAATCGAAAAAGCAAGCCAAGGTTGCCCAGGGTCAATTCGAGCCGTGGGATTTCGAAGCTCGCTTCGATCCTGAGCGGATCATCCGGAAGGGCAAATTGGCTATCGCTGACAACGTCCTTTTCCGGCTTCAGATTGATGCGATGCGCTGCTTCGGGTTTACAGGCAACGGCTTCCAGCGCGGTGTTTGGGAAATCCCTGATGGTAGTGGCGACGTGCTTTGGTTTCCGCGCCTCTACAGGCATGACAAATGGCTTAACGAGCTCGTGGACAGCGGCAATTCCATTTATCAACGCGCGATGGACGATGAAGGGCGTGCGTCCATAAAGCAGCAAATGATAGGCTTCGGCAAAGCTCCGAACCGGAGGTTCATTGTGTTTGCCAAGGGCAAAGATCCCTTGGGCACAAACCTCCTGCGCTACGTCGGTGTGTTCAAGCCCGATCTTGATGCATCAACGGACCAGGCGATCAAATTCAACCTTGTCCAAGACGAGATCGCTGTGCGCCCACCAGTTGCCTGAGGATGCGAGCATCACTGAGGCTTGGGCTCCCTTGGCAAGCATCAACATGATTTCGAAGGCTGTCCAGCAAGTCGGGACCGGCAAGTGATGACGCACAATCCAATCCACTTGGCCTCAATGGCCGAGACCCGTTCCCGCGCGAGGGGTGCTTTAATAGGCCTCGCAATCGGTGATGCCGTGGGGACGACCCTCGAGTTTACAGCTCGGGATAGCCAGCCCCCGCTGACGGACATGATCGGCGGCGGGCCATTCGGTCTGCCCGCCGGCTACTGGACTGACGACACCTCGATGGCCCTTGCTCTGGCTGAAAGCCTTGCCGAGCACGGAGGTCTCGTTCCACACGACTTAATGCAGCGATTCTGTGCCTGGTGGCGCAGGGGCGAATACAGCCCGACGGGCGACTGTTTCGACATTGGCCACGCCACTGCATCTGCGCTCGCGCGCTTTGAGGAAACCGGCGATCCAATGGCCGGCTCCATGCACGAATACTCAGCCGACAACGGCTCATTGATGCGGCTCTCCCCCATAGCAATCCGTGGTGTTCGGATTGGTATGGACAAGATGAGAGAGGAAGCACGGGAGCAAAGCGCCACCACCCATGCTGCCGTTGCTTGCCTTGATGCATGCGAAGCATGGGCCGTGGTCCTGCAAACCGTGATCAAAGGTAGCGAACTCGATCATGCTGTAAGCTTGGCGGAAGAGCTGGGTCATGGCGACCCCATTGAATGCATCCTCGCAGGAAGCTGGCGAGAAAAGTCGCGCAATCAGATTTCCAGCAGTGGCTATGTTGCCCACTCGCTCGAAGCAGCCCTGTGGTGCAACGCTGAGGGATCGGACTTCCGCGAGATTATACTCTTGGCCGCAAACTTGGGTGCCGATGCCGATACGGTCGCCGCAATCGCCGGGCAGTTGGCAGGGGCGCGTTTCGGTGTCGAGGCAATTCCAGCAGAATGGCGCGCCAAAGTTGCCTGGCATGATCGCCTGATCAGCGCTGCGGATGCATTGCTGACAGGATCAGACTGAATCTTTCAGGGAGGATGAGGGTTCGTAAATGTCTCCACCGGGGACAGTGACTTCAGGGCCGAAGAAATTCTCGCGGACAGAGGATTCCGGCTCATTATATTGGATAAGCATAGCCTTTAGCCCAACATAATCGCCATCAAGATCGGAGGGCACGTCGGGAAGCTCGCTATGGTCACCAACATCACCCAACCTCGCCATAAAGATCGCGGTCAGGCCTCAGCGAGGCGTGCGCGCTTGCGGGATGACTTGGCGGCCTTGCCCTGCTCGGTCATCTCAGCCCGCATGAGAGCGAGGTGCGCGCGCGCAGCTGCCGACAGGAAGGCCGATCGGTTAGGAGCCACCGCATCGATGCGCTTCACCAGCGTTGCATCCATCATGATGTTCAACCGCGCCTGCTCGGCAGGCATCAGCACGGGCAGCATCACGATCTGCCCGCCATCAAGGTCAATGTCACCGATTTGAGCAGGCGGCTCCGGCACCTCGCCCTTATCGGCGAGGTTATCGCAATATTCCTGCAGGATCTCGGCAGCATCAGCCAGAGCCTCATCCGCGCTTGAACCCGATGCCATCACATTCACATTGGGGACGAGGACCCCGAACAGGCCATCGGTGTCTGCGGGATACAAGACCCCGGGGTAAAAATGCTTGGCCATGTCACTCTCCAATGTTGCATGCCTGAATTGGGGGACAGGCCACCCCTTACTTCCTCAGCGCAGCTTGATGCCGGACTGCTTCTCGATCTGACGCACGATAGGTTCGGCGATCTCGTTCTGGCGCGACAGCACGCTGATCTTGCGACCATTGAGGAACACGATCGTGTGATTTCCGCCTTCCTCGAACTCGCATCCTGCTTCGCGCAGCCGCTTGATGATATCTCGCCGTTTCACATCGCGCCCCGAATTTATGCGCAATAGTTACACATCAGGCTTCAAAGTGTCAATCCAATAATGTACATTGATTACACACTGAATGGGGCCCAAAGTGCCCTGATTTGGGGGTTTTGGGGCTTGCGCCGGGTGTTGGTGCACATGAGGCGTAAAATCGCAGAGGCCTGTGGCAGGGCAATCGGCAACGACTAGGGGCAGACTACGGCGCGAGCGCCCTGCCCAGCTCAAGCGACAGGGGCCCGGATCGAGCCCGTAACCGACTAATTCCAAAGCACGACTTCACCCAGCAAGGCGTCCAGGAGCGGATCCAGCCCCAGGTGCCAAGCGTGCTGCTGTCGCCTCAGGCCGGGGCCACGAAAAATGGTCCCGCAGACTCTTGTCTTGTATGACATGGCGTGTCACATGGGGTTTCACACGCTGATCGGGCGTGTGATAACCTGCGGTTTTCAAAGCTTTTTTGAAGTGGGGAAAAGCTGATTGGCGTTCTGTCACCCCTGCGATTCCTTTTCGGGAGAGCACGTCTCTGCAACCAAAAGCAGGTCTCGGCGCTTCAATCCCCGCTGGTATCCCGAATGCGGTTGACATCAAGATCATGATCGCCGCCATTTGAAATGGCAGGCATGAGGCGGAAGCACTTGCGGCAGTCTTGTGTCTGAGGGCGCGCGATGACAGGCCGCGACCTTGCGACAGCAGAGCACAAGCACCGCCCTCGGGCTCGCGCGGTGTCGCCGGATCCCTAAGGCACCCTCGAAATAGAAACCCGCAGGCGCGCCGGGGTGGCAGGCGGTATCATGTCATGGCCGGACCCAAAGGCGTTCCGCCACACATTTTATCGAGAAAACGCTTGATAGGAGGCCGTCTAGAAAATAATACCGACCGGATGGTATTAAATTAGAGGTTCGGATGGCTGCCAAGATTGGTCTGTTCATGTCTGCGCAGTTTGAGCCGGGCTATGATATGCATAAAGGCGTTGCGGAGCTTGCCGCACAGGCACGCCTTGCCGAAGATGTCCACTTTGATGCGCTGTTTCTGGGGCATCACTATCTGGCCCACTCGGCCTTCATGCAGCCGATCCCGCTTATGGGCTACATCGCCGCAATGACCGAGCGGATGGAGCTTGGCCTCGGCGTCTATGTCTCGCCGCTTGCCAACCCGCTTGCCTTGGCAGAGGATCTTGCGACGATTGATGCCTTGTCGCAAGGTCGGCTGATCGCCGGTCTGGGGAGCGGTTACCGCGCCCGCGAATACGACGCATTCGGGATCCCCTTCGAGGATCGCTTCAAGCGGCTCGAGGTCAATACGAATGTGCTGCGACGCTTGCTGGCCGGTGAGGAGGTCTCCGGCGATTTTCCTTTTGGGCGGCTCGATCGCGCCAAGGTGCATCTTCGCGTGCGCCCGCAAGGCGCAACACCTGATCTGTGGATGGGCGCATTCGGTGAGATCGGGTTGAAGCGCGCCGCACGGCTCGGCTGCTCGTGGCTTGCTCCACCTGATGGTGACGAGGCCGAACAAAAAGTCCGGTTTGATCAGTTCAGAGGCTTTCTGGCCGACCATGGCCAACCGCTCGATCGAGCCTACCCGCTGCTGCGGGAAGCGGTTGTGGCGCCGACAGAACAAGCCGCTCGCGAAATCGCGCGCGAACACATGGTCCGCCAATACAAACAATACAAGCAATGGCAGGCCGCGCAGGATGTCTCGATCGATGATCTTATTGATCAATTCGCCATTGTCGGCGATCCTGAAACCGTGGCGCAAAAGATGTGTGGCCTGATTGACCGCCTTGGTCTCACCCATTTGCTACTGCGCGTCCAATGGGCCGGAATGCCACACGCGGACGCCATGTCGATTATCCGTTTGATGGGCGAAGAGGTTATCCCGGCGATCAAAGCCTGAGGCTGGCGCCTGCATTGGCTCCGCTGGCCGGGTGAGGCCTTCTTACCCGTAGGCTTTCACATTGCGCTTTGGCGGTGTGTTAACCACCGCATCAAGCGGCGCGGCTGCAAAGGCCCGCATTTGCTGGGAAGGCGGGGCGTCGGCATAGAGCGTCGTACGCTGGCGGGGCGTCCGTCCGATAGCCCGGATGGCCTGTTCCATCTCCTGCGGACCCATTTCCTCACCATGGGCTGCGCCTGCTGCCCGTGTGATGCTCTCATTCATCAAGGTTCCGCCCAGATCATTGGCTCCTGCAGCGAGGCAAGACTGCGCCCCCGCTATCCCGAGCTTCACCCAGCTGGCCTGAATATTGGGGATCCACGGACCAAGCGAAAGCCGTGCGACCGCATGCATCAGCAAAGCCTCGCGCCAAGTCGGGCCGGGGCGCGCCTTGCCTGCCCGATAAATCGGTGCCTGATTGGCGACAAAAGCCAGTGGTACGAGTTCAGTGAAGCCGCCGCTGCGCCTCTGCAAGTCACGCAGTGCGATCAGGTGGTTAGCCCAGTGATCATAGCGGTCGACGTGACCGAACATGATTGTCGCCGTCGTGCGAAGCCCCAGCGCGTGAGCGGTTTCCATCACTTCAAGCCACTCGGAGGTCGAAACCTTGTCGGGGCACAAGATCGCGCGGACCTCCTCGTCGAGCACCTCTGCAGCGGTGCCAGGCAGGCTGCCTAGCCCTGCATCGCGCAACCTCCCGAGGAAGCGATCAAGCGTCAACCCAAGCGATTGCGCCCCGTGGGTCACTTCGAGCGGCGAGAATGCATGGACATGCATTCCCGGTGAGGCCTGTTTCGCCGTACCTAGCAAGGCAAGATAGGTCTCGCCAGTATAGTGGGGATGGATCCCGCCTTGCATGCAGACCTCAACCGCGCCGCGTTGATGGGCCTCTGCCACCCGGCGAGCGACTTCGCCCAGGTCCAGATCATAGGGACTGCCACGCAGCGAGTCCGCGCCCCGTCCCTTCGAGAAGGCGCAGAAAGTGCAGGCATAGGCACATATGTTGGTGTAATTGATGTTGCGGGTGACGACATAGCTGATCGCATCGCCCAATTGCTTGATCCGCATCGCATTTGCGACATCGCAGATGTCTTGCTCCGCTCCACCGCGCGCTTCGAACAGCGTGACGATATCTCTCTGGTCAAGCGGGTCTTGCGCCTCTGCTTTACGCAAAACCGGGTTGAGCGCGCTGCCAATATGCGTACGCATGAGCACAGGCGCAGGGGGGACCTTGCTGGTGCCTGCACGCCAATCCGCATCATCGCGCGCAAGACCGCTTGCATCGGATAACTCCCGAAGTCTGCGCGCAACTGCCGATGCACACCAGCGATCGGGCGAGCGGGCAAAGCCCGGATAGACAGTCAGGCGTTCGGTGAGCTGCTTGCCTGCCGCGGCAGTGTCCCGCGCAAGAGCGGTTAGTTCTGGCCAGGCGGCTTCGGGATTGACGTGGTCGGGAGTGACAGGGGAGACCCCGCCCCAATCATTTATCCCGGCATCGATCAGCGCGCCGAGATTGCCCGGCGAGAGATTGGGCGGCGCTTGGATCGAGATATCATCATGTAGCATCAATCGTGCCGCCGCGATGGTCCACACAAGCTCTTCGAGATCAGGCGAAGGCGCAGCCGCCATCCGGGTGCCCGGCTTGGCTCGGAAATTCTGTATTATCACTTCCTGGATATGGCCGTAACCGGCGTGCAGATCGGCGATCATCGCGATAGCTTCGAGGCGTTCTTCACGGGTTTCGCCAATTCCGATGAGCAACCCCGTGGTAAACGGGATGCCGAGTTCGCCTGCCTCCTTGATCATTCGGAGCCGCACTTGTGGATTCTTGTCGGGCGAGCCGAAATGAGGGCCGCCGCGCTCGCACAGCCGCTGGGCGGTTGATTCGAGCATGATCCCCATCGATGCCGAAACTTCGCGCAGCCGGATAAGCTCGTCGCGGGAAAGGATACCTGGATTGAGATGGGGCAGCAGGCCTGTGCTGTCGAACACTGCCTTTGCTGCGCGCTCAAGATAATCTGCCGTAGTTGCACAGCCGGCCGCCGCCAGTGCCTCGCGCGCGGCCCGATAGCGAAGCTCAGGCTTATCGCCTAGCGTGAACAAGGCCTCCTTGCAGCCCGCCGCCGCGCCAGCACGTGCGATCTTGCGCACCGCCTCGAGGGTAAGATAAGGGGCCGGGATCTCGCGCGGCGCCTTGGCGAAGGTGCAGTAATGGCAAACATCGCGGCACAAGGTCGTCAGCGGGATGAAAACCTTGCGCGAATAGGTGATGAGTTCGCCATAGGCCTCATCGCGCAGCCTCCGGGCGCCCTGTGTCAGCGCCGCAAGATCGTCCAGCGGCAGATCTGCGTGCGCCTTCATGCCACTTGCTCCCGCAGGTGCGGCAGCTCGCCGAGAAAGGCGTGTGTGGCCGCGCCCACGCGCTTGTTGAGCAGCCGGGCAACCGCTGGTGGTGTATCGACGTCCTCCGCCAGTCCGCCACTCACGAGACAGCGCAGCGATTCGCCCTGGGCCGCGAGGCCTGCTGCATGAGCACTGAAACTGTTCGGGCCATAAAGGAACTGGAACGGGCGGGCGGGGTCAAGCAACAAGGCATTGGTGCCCCCATCATGGGCGCGCGCCCCGGCATACGTTCCGAGTTCTGCAAGGCGATCAATATCCGCGGCCGTCGCAAAAGGCAGATCGGCCGAAAGCAGCATCAGCGACCTCTCGCCGCTTTGGCAAGCGCTTGCGCTCGCAGCACTGGCAGCAGCATTCAGCCCCTGCGTTGCCTCCTCGAATTGCCACTCGGCACCCTTGGCCAGAGCGATCCTGCCCACGCCCGCATCCGCACTGCGAACCGCGATGCGTCGCGCGGTGCGCGCGCCGCACGCCGCATCAAGCACGTCAGAAAGCATCGCCGCAGCAAAGGCTGCGCGCTCTTGTGCATCGAGGATCGGCGCAAGCCGGCACTTCGCAAGCTTGAGCGGCTTGCACAGGATGACAATCGCGACACCCTCACTCATGCGGTTCAAGGCCTGTGATGCGAATGCCGGCGTGGCCCGATTTGTACGTCCTGTTCATGAAGATAAGCAGCGAGGTGAGCGCCTCTGCCGCAACCGAATTCGCCAGCGGGCCAGCGTGCCAGCCGCGCAAACCACAGTCCCGAACGACCGCAATCGTCATGTCACGGGCTTCAGCATCATCGCCGGTCACCAGCACATCGCAATCGATATCGCCGTCATCCTGCAATAGCTGGGCACTGACATTCTGAAACGCTGACACCACCCACACTTCTGCGCCCGCCGCGCGCACGGCATAGGCGGCGGCCGAACCTGCTTCGGGGAGCTGAACCATCGAAACCTTCGGAGGCTTCAGCGGTACGGTCGCATCAATCAAAACCTTGCCAGCAAGGTGCGATGCAACTGCCGCAATGACTTCTGACTGGCTTGCAAAGGGCACAGTCAGAATTGCCAGATCGCCCTGCTCCGCCGCTTCTGCGTAGCTCATACCCTCGATATTGGATGCGCCCAGTGACGCCGCAAACTCGCCTGCCCGGCCAGCATCCCGCGATCCGATCAGCACGTGCCACCCCGACGCAGCAAGGCGCCGGGCCAACCCCGAGCCGAGCGCGCCCGTGCCGCCCAATATCGCAATCTTGCCACGCTTCATGTGCCTCTCCCCAAGTTCATACCGACCGGCACGAATGAAGTTAGACCACCCAAAAATTGGGCGCAATCCTTTTCTTGGCCATTCATTACGCTGCCGAATGATATCCCGTTAAACTGTGTTGGTGCGCCGCCAGCTTTGCCCCCGGGCGTTTCTGCCAATTCGCAATGTGGCGCTGGAAACCCCTTGACCGAGTCAAGAGACCGCGCCAAAAGGTTCCGACCGACCGGTATTAACTGGCTTGGGAGGGGACATGAATTTAGCGGACGATCTGTTCCGGCGGATGCGCGAAGCGCCCGATCGGCAGGCGCTTGCCTTTGAAGGGGCGCGCTGGACCTTTCGGGAACTTGGCTATGCAATCGCTCGTGCCGCTGCTGCGCTGCAATCTGAAGGCATAGCCGCTGGTGATCGTGTCGCATTTATCCTTCGCAACCGGCCTGAGGGAGTGATTGCGCTCTATGCCTGCTGGTCGATAGGGGCGGTCCCGGTGCTGGTGAGCCCCCTTTACGGCCGCGATGATCTGGCGAGCGCGCTCGAAAAGACAGGGCCGAAATTGGCGGTTGTCGGGGATGATCTCGAGACCGCTCGCGCCGCCGTAGCCGAGCGAGCGATCAACGCTTTGCTATCAAGCGCGCTCGATCAGGGGGCTGGCACCGAATATTTGCCCGACGCCTGCGATCTGGCTGAAGACCATGAAAGCGCGATCCTTTTCACCGGGGGAACCACCGGCAAGCCAAAGGCGGTGGTCGCAACCCATGGGGGGACGCTCGCAACCATGTCGAAGCTTGCCTTTGCGTCCAAGGGCAGAGCCGGGCCATATGCGCTTGCCCCCGATGCCGCATCGCCCAATCTGATACTGCTCCCGCTGTTCCACAGCGGCGGCCAGCAGGCATTGCTGTTTTCTTATCATGTCGGCCGCTCGGTTGCCTTGGTAGAGCGTTTTGCCGCCGATGCGGTGGATAGCGCGGTTCGCAGACATGCGATCGACAATCTCTTTTTGCTGCCGACAATGCTCTATGATCTGGCCTATGCGCCCGGAGCCATTGATCTGTCCACGGTGCGCTCGGTTCTTGTGGCGGGCGGCGCGGTCGATCCGCAAACCCGGGCAGCATTCGAACGGCGCTATGGCATCGCCTTGCTCAGCAATTACGGATCAACGGAAATCGGCCACGTCGCTGGCTGGACGGCGCGCGATGTCCGCGACGGCTTGTGGCGCGCTGGATCGGTGGGCCGCGTCTATCCTGGCGTGGAAGTGGAAATTCGCGACGAGAACGGGCAGCCGCTCGGCCCGAACGCGGTAGGCGAAATCTGCGTCAAGACCCGGCTGACAACCGGCTATGCCGGCAGCAACAACGCAGAAGAAATGATCCACCGCGACGGCTGGGTGCTTTCAGGCGATCTTGGCTATCTCGACGCGGATGGCGTGCTGTTTCTGTCAGGGCGCAAGCGCGAGCTCATCAAGTGCGGCGGTTTCCAGATTTTCCCGAGCGAGCTTGAGGACACGCTTCGCACCAGCCCGATCGTTGCCGACGTCGCTGTTGTGGCCGCTGCCGACCCCCGGCTTGGCGAGGTGCCCAAGGCCTTTGTTGTGCCGCGCAGCAATGTCGCGGCTCCCGGGGAGCCTGAGCGCGCTGCCCTGATCGCTCACGTGCGTGACCGGCTCGCCCATTACAAGGCGATTCGTGAAGTCGAATTCATTGCGGCGCTGCCGCGAACACCAACCGGAAAAATTGACCGAGCCGCGCTCGCGGGTCGCTAAGCTTTCAAGGAGCCTTGATCACATGCCCAAAAGAACTGAAGTCGATCTGCTGGAAACCCATTGGACGGTGGAGCACATGACCACCGATCGCGCGACGCTTGAAAGCTTCGTGCGCTATGAGGTGGATGCAGAGCGGCGCGTCGCCACCATCATTTTCGATCGGCCCGAAAAGCTTAACGCGATCCCTGTGGCAGCCTTCGAAGTGGTTGGCGATTACGTTAAGGAAGCCGAGGCAGACGACCGGGTCAAGGTCATCGTTTTCCGCGGAGAAGGCGATTGTTTCGGCACGGGCGCCGATGGCGACGAGCTTGGGTTCTATATCGGCTACAAGTCGGGCAAGGACAAAGAAAGTCGCAAGCGTCCGCCCCAGCGCACCCGGATGCTTCCGGATCGCAACCTTTTGTTCGGCGCCTTCAACAACCGCATTTCCAATTGTCTCAAGGCGACCATCTGCCAAGTTCACGGCTATTGTTATGGCGGCCATATGCAGATCGCACTGGCGGCGGATATTGTCATCTGCTCGCCCGATGCAACCTTCACGCACCCTGCATTCCGTTATCTTGGCGCAGGCCCCCAGGACGTGGTCCAGTGGATCGAAAACCTCGGCATAAAGAAGGCCAAGGAAATCATGCTGACAATGCGCCCCCTGCTTGCAGAAGAGGGCGAGAAATGCGGCTTCGTCAACAAAGTGGTGCCGCGCGACCAGCTTGATCAATGGGTTGCCGATTATGTCGAGGCGATCTCCTTCATGCCGCTGGACGGGATCATGATCGGCAAGTCGATGATGCAGCTCGCACAGAACGCTCGCGGCGCATCGGTCGGTGAGGTTGGCGCATGGATCGCGCACGGCTGGGCGACCAATCTCGGCCTCGATGAAGGCGATTGGAACTTCATCAAGGAACGCCGCGACAAAGGCCTCGGCCGCGCGCTGCGTGAACGGGATGCAGCGGTTGCTCCCTTCTTCCGCATGGGCGGGCGCAATGCCCCGCGCAAGTCCGATAAATAGGAACCAACGGCGATGAAATTCGGCATCCTTGCTTCGCACCAGTTTCCGCGAGATGCGGACCTCCAGCGCTCGATTGGTGAACTGATCGAATATGTTCAGACCGCACGCGATCTCGACTATGATTCGGTGTTCACCATCAATCACTTTCTGGGCAATCTGCAGACGCCCCAGACAGTATCGATGATGGCCCGGCTGATCGACCACAGCGGCGATATGATGCTGGGCACAGGCATCCTGATCCTGCCGCTGTTCCACCCTGTCCATATTGCCGAGGAATTCGCTACCCTTGATCAGCTCTCAGGCGGCCGGATCGTGCTGGGTGTCGGCGCGGGTTACCGGGCGGAGGAATTCGATAGCTTTGGCATTTCGATGGATCATCGCGGCGGACGCCTCAAGGAAGGCATCGAGCTCATCCGCAAGCTGTGGACCGATGAGACAATCAGCTACGAAGGTGAGCATTTCAAGATCGATCAGAAACGGATCGGGGTAGCCCCGCTCCAGCCGGGCGGGCCGAAGATCTGGGTCGGTGCCGGTGCGCGAGTTCCCGTGCAGCGGGCAGCGCGGATTGGCGATGCCTGGCTGACCCCGGGCAATTCGCCAAGCGCTGACTATCTGCCCAAGCATGTCGCCATCTACGATGAGGCCCTGATTGCGGCGGGCAAGCCGGTCCACGGGATCGAACGCCCCATCCTCAAGGAGATGTTCATCGACACCGATGGCGAACGCGCGCGCACCATGGCAGTGGAATATCTGCGCCGCGAATATGCCGCCTATGGCCAGTACGAGGCGCTCGACTGGTTCAATTCGCGCTGGCAGGAGCTGATCGACAACTCGCTGATGGTCGGGACCCCCGACGAGGTCGCCGACAAGATCGCTGCGATTGGCCAGCACGGGTTCAATCATTTCGTGTTCCGTTCTTTCTGGGGCGGGATGCCATTCAGCGAGGCAGAGCGCTGCCTGCGCCTGTTCGCCAAAGAGGTTGCTCCGCGGTTCCAGCAGGTGCCCGCATGAGCGCAGCAGCCCGCGAAGTGCATCATGTCGCGCTCAGTGTGCGCGATATGAAGGCCTCCGAAGCGTTTTACGGCGGGGTCATGGGCTTGCGGCGCACCCTCGAGATGCCGATCCGCGATCCACGAACCATCAAGATAATGGGGCTGCCCGATGGTGCAGTGGGGCACAGTGTCTATTTCCAGGGCCCGTCACGGATCGGACAGCTCGAACTGATTGAATGGCGCGGTCACGGGCGCGCAGACACCGGGCCCAAGCGTCCGGGCGATCCTGGCGTGTTCCTATTGTCCTTTGAGGTCAGCCGCGAGGAGCTTGACGAGATCTGGGCCCGCGGGATCGCAGCGGGCGCCGAAGTCTGCGCCGAACCGGCCGATGCGGTGCTGGAGAACTACGGCATCATCCGGGTTGCGATCTTCGCGGACCCGGACGGTGTGATGGTGGAACTCGTCTCGCTGCCCAGCAAGGAAGAAATCGCTAAATTCCGCGCCAGAAATCCGAGGACACGCGTATGACATATGTAAATTTCTGGCATTGGACAGAGCATCATCCCGATCGGATCGCGATTGGCGAGGTCGATGGCTCCAAGGTAACCTTTGGCGAGCTGGCAGAGCGCGCCCACCGTACCGCCAATGCGCTGATCGCGCTCGGCATGAAACCCGGCGATGCCGTGGCAACCCTGCTTCGTAACCGCTCGGAATGTATCGAGCTGTTCCTCGCAGCGCTTAACTGTGGCTGGTATTATGTGCCCATCAACCACCATGGCACTGCTTCTGACATCGGCTACGTGGTTGAGAATTCCGAGGCAAAGGCCGTCTTTGTCGACGCCGAATTTGCCGGTCTTGGCACCAGCGCGCTTGATAGTATCGGCTTTCCTGCAGATCGGCGGTTCAGCGTCACGCATGCGCCAGGCTTCACCACAATGGAGCAATTGCGCGCTGGCCAGACAGCCGAGCGCCCCGGCGGTTATCCCGCAGGGCAAGTGATGCAATACACCTCGGGTACAACCGGGCGGCCCAAAGGTGTGCGGCGACCTATTGAGTCCAGCAGTGCCGATGACCTGGTGGGATCAATGAGCTGGCTGCTTCGCACTTTCGGGATCGAACCCGGCGACGGCGTGCATCTGGTCACCTCGCCGCTCTATCATTCCGCGGTCCATTCGATCTCAACTGCGGCCTTGCATCTTGGGCAATCCATCGAAATGATGGAGCGTTGGACGGCGCAGGATTGCCTGGTGCGGATTGAACGCGACCGCGTGACGAGTACGCATATGGTGGCAACGCATTTTCACCGCCTCCTGCAGCTGCCCGAAGCCGTGCGACAAGCCGCCGATGTGTCGTCGCTGCGCCATGTCATTCACGGCGCGGTGCCAACCCCGGTCGACGAAAAGCGTCGCATGATCGAATGGTGGGGACCGGTGATCTTCGAATATTACGGCTCGTCCGAGGTGGGCGGTACAATCGTCACCTCGCAGGAATGGATGGAGCGTCCTGGCACCGTTGGTCGGCCCTTTACTATCTCCGAAGTCAAGATCCTAGATGATGAGGGCAACGAGCTTGGCCCCAATCAGGTCGGCAAGATCTGGATGCGGCAGGGTGACCAGAAATTTTCCTATTACAAGGATCCCGAAAAGACCGCGCGCAGCGTCAAGGGTCAGTTCATTCATGTCGGCGACCACGGATATGTCGATGAAGACGGCTATCTGTTTCTTTCGGGACGCGATGCCGAGATCATCATTTCAGGCGGGGTCAACATCTATCCTGCAGCAATCGATGCCTGCCTGCTCAATCACCCAGCGGTGCACGATTGCGGCGTGATCGGCACTCCGAATCCTGAATTCGGCGAGGAAGTGAAAGCGGTCGTCTCCCTCAATCCCGGCTGGGCTGCAGATGATGCCACGGCACAGCAACTGATCGAGCATTGCCGCGCGCATCTCTCGCGCCTGATGGTGCCGCGTTCAGTGGACTTCGTTGACGAACTGCCACGCGATCCAAACGGCAAGCTGCAGAAGAAGAAGCTGCGAGATACCTATTGGGTGCAGTTGGAGCGCGCCCTGTGAGCGAGATCCGGCTGGATGGTGAGGTCGTCCTGATCACGGGCGCCGGCCGTGGACTAGGGCGCGCCCATGCTCTGCTGCTGGCACAGCGCGGCGCTCACGTGGTGGTCAATGATGTCGGTGCGGCAACCGATGGCAGCGGTACTGCCGCTCGCCCTGCCGAGACTGTTGTGACACAGATCATTGCCGCCGGCGGATCCGCGCAGGCATCGACGCACGACATAACCGACCCCATCGAGGCGCGCGCCATGATCGATGAGGCGATCGCGCATTCGGGACGTATCGCAGCGGTCGTGCACAACGCCGGAATCCTGCGCGACAAGACTCTAGTCAAGCTCGAGGCTGATGATGTTGACGCGGTTCTTGATGTGCACCTCAAGGCCGCCTTTTGGACGCTGATCCCCGCCTTCGCTCATATGCGGGAAGCCGGTTACGGGCGGATAGTCCTGACTGCCTCCTCGTCAGGGCTGTTCGGCACATTCGGGCAGAGCAATTACGGCGCCGCTAAAATGGGGCTGGTCGGGCTGATGCGGGTACTCTCGCTCGAAGGCGCGCGCAGCAACATACTTGTAAACACCGTTGCCCCCAGCGCGCGCACCCGCATGACCGAAGACCTGCTCGGCCCGCTCGCTGACAAGCTCGATCCCGCCCATGTTGCGCCGCTGGTCGCTTGGCTGTGTTCGCAAGCCTGCACGCGGGGTAACCAGATCTTTTCGGCCGGGGGCGGTCGTTACGCGCGAGTTTTCCTCGGGCTGACACCGGGCTGGACCAAGCCCGATGCAGGCATTGCCACTCCCGAAGAGATCGCCACCAACATGGACGCGATCACCGCCAAGGACGGGTTCATCATCCCCGAAAGCGGCGTTGATGAACTGAACGTAATGCTGGCCGCTCTCGGCCAGCGCGCAGAGGATTGACATGGATTTTCGCGACACTCCGGAACAGGCCGCCTTTCGTGCCGAGGCAGCAGCATGGCTCGACGAGGCCCTGCGCGGATTTGCCCATGCATCAGACGGCAAGGCGCGTGAGGAGCAAAGCATCGCGTGGCAGGCCCGCCTGCACCGCGATGGCTGGGCTGGAATTGCCTGGCCTGAAGCCTATGGCGGACGCGGCCTGGGGCACGTGCATGATGCGATCTTCAACGAGGAAGCAGTCAAGCGCGACGCGCCGATGCCAATCAATGTCATCGGGGTTAATCTGGTCGGACCGACGATCATGGTGCACGGCACCGACGAACAGAAAAAGCGCTATCTTCCGCGGATTCTTTCGGGCGAGGAAGTGTGGTGCCAAGGCTTTTCCGAACCGGGGGCAGGCTCTGATCTGGCAGGCCTTGCCACACGCGCCGAAAGGCACGGAGACGAGTGGCTGGTCAATGGCCGGAAAATCTGGACCTCATGGGCCCACCGGGCACAGAAATGCATTCTTCTCACCCGTACCGATCCGGCCGCCCCGAAGCACAAGGGCATAAGCTGCCTGCTGGCCGACACCCGCGATTTTGAAATTCGCCCGATTATCATGATCAACGGCGACAGCGAATTCAACGAGATGACAATCGAGAATGTGCGGGTGCCCGATGCCGAAAGGCTTGGCGAGATCAACGCAGGCTGGCCGGTCGCCACCACGGTATTGACGTTCGAACGTTCGGGCGCTGCGCTGATGCTGCAGGTCATGGCCCAGCAGGTGCTCGACCGGCTGATCGAGGCGATCAGGCAAAGCGGGCGCAGTGATGATCCCCTTTTGTGCGCGCAGCTCGGCAAGCTTGCAAGCGAGGTGGAATCGCTGCGCGTCTCGGGGATCCGCATCATGTCGGCACTCGCAGCGCACCGCGAGCCGGGGGCGGAAAGCTCCGCAGTGAAGCTGATCTGGGCACGTGTCATTCAGGATATCACCCGGCTTGCCATTCAGGAGGGCCTTGCCGGCTCGCTTGATGATCTGGGCACTTCGGGAAGCTGGTGGACTGACCGCTATCTGCGAGCCCGCGCGCATTCCATCGAAGGCGGCACCGACGAGGTGCAGAAATCCATCATTGCCGAGCGTGTGCTCGGCCTGCCGCGCTCGCGCTGAGGACGAACCATGCAAGCCTTGTTCACATCCGATCAGGAAATGATCGCCGATACCGCCAGCCGCATGGCCAAGGGGGGGCTGGCGCGCGCCCGTGCCCTGCTCAATGGCGCATCCCCCGAAGGTTCGCCTGATGGGCAACTGATCGAAGGCTGGAGCGCACTGGGCGTGCCGGAGGCGCAGGGGGGATCGGCCGGCATGGTCGAGGCGGCCTTGCTGGTGCAGGCTTTGGGCGAGGCTGGCGAGCCCGGTGGATTCCTGACGCATTTCCAGTCGGTCCATGCGCTGGCCGGTGCGGGCCTTGCTGATCGGCTTTTGGGATCCGGTGCGCGTGCCACTCTGGTGGATGAGCACGGCGTGGGCGCCGCGCGTAAGAGCGCCCTAGTGGTCGAGCGCACCGGTACGCGCTGGCGGCTTCGCGAAGCAGCAGGCTGGGAGGCTGTCAGATCGATTGATCCAGCCCGTCTGGCTGGCCGGGTCACCCCTGGCTCCGTCATTGCCGAGGGTGAGGATCGCGGGCATGGGCTGGAACGGGTCCAGGTGCTGCTCGCAGCAGAGGCCTGCGGGGTCGGGCGTGGCGCGATCCGTATCGCTGCGGCCTACGCCACCACGCGTGAGCAATTCGGCAAGCCGATCGGCGTCTATCAGGCAATCAGCCATCGGCTGGCGCACGCGACCGCCGATCTGGAAGCAGCCTGGTCGCTAACGCTCCACGCGGCCTGGGCGCTGGAAGGCGCGCCGGAATTGGCTGTCAAGGCAGCCCGCATGGCCAAGGCAGCCGCTGGCACCGCAGCGATCTATGCGTGCGAGGCCTGTGTGCAGACCCACGGCGGCATGGGCATAACTCGCGAGGCAGACCCCCATCTTTATCTGAAGCGGGCCTTTGCAATCGACGCAGCCTGGGGCCGGGCCGCCGCACTCAACCGCGAGATCGGGAGTGCACTTCTCTCCTCCTAAGCGCGGGCAGGAAACTTTCAAACATACCGGTCGGAATGTCTTGCCATCGCTTGCGCCTTAAGGTAATACCAACCGGTCGGATTTAATATCGAGGTGCGAAGATGAAGTTCGGAATCATGAACCTGTTTCCCCTTTCCGAGGGTCAGAGCGAGCGCGAGGTTATTGAGGAAACGATGGAAGAGGCCGTTCTGGCGGATACTCTTGGCTTTGATTCCTTCTGGTTCGCCGAACATCACTTTTCCGGTTACGGGATTCTCGGCAATCCCATCCAGTTCGGCACGGCAGTGGCTATGGCAACCAAGCGGATCACCATCGGCACAGCGGTGATGGTGGTGCCGTTCTACAATCCGATGCGCCTCGCCGAAGACGCTGCTTTGCTCGATATTCTGTCCGGCGGGCGCTTCATGATGGGCTGCGGCCGCGGCTATCAGCCACGCGAATTTGCTGGCTTCCATGTAGACCCCAAGACTTCGGGCGAACGCTATGCCGAGACGATCGAGCTGCTTCGCAAGGCATGGGCGGAAGACAATTGGGACTATGCTGGAAAGCATTTCCAGTATGAGGACATGACTGTCCATCCCAAGCCGCTCAAGAAGGAAATCCCGATCCTGCACGCTTCGGTCTCGCCGGAATCATTCGAAAAATGGGGCCGCTTGGGCGAGCGCATCATCACCAGCCCGAACTTCACGCCCTTGGCCCTGATGAAGCGGAATTTCGATCTTTACACCAAGGGCCTGATCGAAGGCGGGCACGCGCCGGATGCCTTTGAACGTCCTTACATGCAGCAGGTCTGGGTCGGCCCGACAGAAACCGGCAAGCGCGAAGCAGCCGAAGCTGCGCTGCGCTATTACCGGATGGTTGGCAATGTCATTCCCGGCCAGCAAAAGGGGCTGGTCCCGATCGATGACAAGGAGCAGGCCTACTACAACAAGGTCAAGCAAGGCATTGATCTGCTCAGCGTCGAGCAGACCCTGACGCATGGCGGCAATTTCGGCTCGACCCAGCAAGTCATCGACACTCTTGGTGTGCTTCAGGAACAGCTCGGGGTGACGCATTACATTTGCTGGTTCCGCATCCCCTCGCTGGCACGCGGCGCGGCGCTCGATGCAATGCACAGGTTTGCCGAAGAGGTGATCCCGGCGTTTGCCGAGAAGCCTGTTGCCTCTCCGAAAATGGCTGTTGCCGTAAGCTGACCCGAAGTGAGCGCGGCTCCGGTGGTCAAATATGGCGTGATGGACGGGGTTGCGACGCTCACCTTCGCACGGCCCGAGCGCAGGAACGCTGCCAATCGTGCAGTGGTCGATGCGCTGGAGGCCGGGCTTGGGCAGGCAGAACGCGACCCCGCCGTCGGAGCTGTGATTATCACCGGTGAAGGCGACAGCTTTTGTGCGGGCTGGGATCTGGATGAAATTGTCGCCATGGCCAGCGGTGAGAGGCAGGCCCTGGCCGATCAATTTGGTGCCAATGGCCGGACGCTTGATCGGCTTGCCGAAAGCAACTTGCCGAGCATTGCTCTGGTCAATGGCCCGGTTGCGGGTTTCGGAATGTCTTTAGTGGCGCGCTGCGATTACGCGATTGCTTGTGAGCGGGCGACGTTTCACCTGCCGGAGACCGCGCTTGGTCTCGTACCTGCGATCGTGGCGCAAGATATGCTGCGCGTTATGGGCAGGCGCGCTGCCTTCGACTGGCTTGCCCTTGCCGACAAGCGCTCTGCGCGAGATGCACAGGCCGCTGGCCTCGTGCGGGAAGTGGTCGCAAGCCCTGATCTTGTCGAAGTTGGCCGCGCGCTTGCAGCGCGCCTCGCGGCGATGCCCCGCACGGTTATCGCCGAACTCAAACACCTGCTCCGTCGGCTCGATGCCGCAGAACGCGAGCAGCATCACGAAATCACGGTGGCAGGAGCAGTGGAGGCTCTGAAATCACCCGTGGCACAAGGCTTGATTGAAAGGCTCAGGCCGCAACCAGGCTAAACTCAAAAAATCAAAAAGTGGGGGAGAGTAATGATGACAAAGAAATTGCATCTGAAATCGGGAGTCTCATTCGGTGTTATGCTGGCGGCTGCCACTCTCGCAGGGCCGCTCGCAGCCCAGACCAGCCCAGCTACCTCTGAACCGGCGCGCGAGGCAGAAGCCGCACGCAATGATGTCGGTGTCCAGGAAATCGTGGTAACCGCGCTGCGGCGCGCCCAGTCGCTTCAGGATGTGCCGATTTCGATCACAGCCTTGACGGCAGAAGCCATCAACGATGCTGCAATCCGCGGGGTCGACGAGCTGGCAAGCCGCGTACCCGGCTTCACCATGACCGCATTCAACGTCGCACAACCACGGCTGTTTATCCGCGGTAGCGGGTCCACCGATGACGGCGCTGCACAGGACAACAGCGTCGCTGTTTTCATGGACGATGTGTACATCGCGCGAGGCGCAGGTCAGGCTTTTGAATTCCTCGACGTCGAGCGCGTCGAGGTGCTGCGCGGTCCGCAAGGCACTCTTTACGGCAAGAATGTGGTGGGCGGCCTCGTCAATGTCATCAGCCGTAGGCCATCGCAAAGCTTTAATGGAGCAGCCGAGGCATCTTACGGGAATTACAATGCCCTTGATCTTCGCGCCTATGTCTCAGGCCCGATCAGCGAGACTCTGGCAGTATCGCTATCCGGGGTTCATCGCTCGCGCGATGGATTTGCGCGCAATATCCGCCTCAACCGGGATCTGGAAAACCTGAACCTGTTTGCCGTGCGCGGCCAGTTGCTGTGGACACCGACCTCGGATCTGGATGTCCTGATTTCGTTTGATTACAGCGACCACTCAGACAACGGCCAATCGCGCAAGGGGGAAGGCCCGTTCACTCCGCCGCCGTTCGGATCGGTCACCGCTTTTCAGACCAGCACCAACCCGCGCGAGTCCGAATCTCCGCGCGTAACCTATCAAAACCGCACTATTTTCGGCAGTCTTGGGCGCATCGACTGGCGGAGCGATTTGGGCACACTGACTTCGATCACCGCCTATCGCACCAGCGATGTCAATCTGGGTGATGCTTTCACGGGGATCGGCTCTCCACCCTATCCGGTGCTGGATACGCTCAACATCGAAGAGGAAACGGCCAGTCAGTTCAGCCAAGAAATCCGCTTTGCTACAGAACCCTTCTGGAATGACCGTGCAACGGCAATTGCAGGCGTCTATTACCTAAAGGAAAGCGTGGATCGCACCGAGATTGCCGACCTGATCTCTGTTATCGGGGCGCGGGTTCCCGCGCTGGGCGGTCTGACTGGCATCAGTGGCTCGTTCCAGGATGCACAGACCGAAAGTGTCGGTGTTTTTGCGTCTGCCACGCTGAACATTACTGATCGCCTCGCAGTCACGGGCGGGATTCGCTACACCAACGAAACCAAGGACATCAGCACTAGAGTTGTCTCGATCGCTGATATCGATGCTATCATCGCTGCGCCGCCGGTCGAAGAATACGACATTGCCGCCCGCGAGAGCTGGGGCGCCTTCACTCCGAGCCTTGCGATCATCTACGACATCAGTTCATCGGTAAATCTCTATGCGAACTATTCGCGCGGCTTCAAGTCGGGCGGCTTTCAAGGGCAGGCTCCCACCGGCGCAGCTGCACGCACGCCGTTCGATCCGGAAACCGCGAACAGCTATGAAATCGGCATGAAGGGCCGGGTATTCGGAAATCGTATGACCTTTGCGCTGTCGGCCTTCCACACCGATTATGACGATCTTCAGGTGCGCCAGAACGCGCAACGACCTGAGGATCCCTTGCCGATCCTTCGGATCACCAACGCCGGTGCAGCCCGCGCACGCGGCGTCGAGCTTGATCTCAATGCCAAGCCGACGTCATGGCTTACTCTCTGGGGCAGCTACTCATATCTTGATGCCAAATACGTCCAGCTGGTCGACAACCTCAATATCAATCGGGCCGGGAACCGGATGATCTTCTCGCCCGAAAATTCCTTCAATATCGGCGGCGAGATTGAGCTTCCCGTGACCGAGAAGGTTAACGCTTTCGTGCGCGGTGAGTATCGCTGGCAGGACACTTTCTTCTTCGATCCGGCGAACAATGCGGTGAACACCCAGGAGGGCTATGGCCTGCTTGACGCTGCAGCCGGGGTACGGGTCGGGCGGCTCACCGCTGAGGTTTGGGGAAAGAACCTTGCCGATCAATTGTACCGCACGAACGTTATTCCGTTCCTCGGTGACCGTTTCGCAATTTTCGGTCCGCCGCAGACTTACGGCGTCCGTCTGCGCTTCAGCTTCTAAGGGTGTAGACATAGCCATGCATGAAGTTGCGATTGTATCCGTCGCGCGGACGCCTATTGGCAAGGCGTTCCGCGGCGCCTTTAATGACACGCATGGTGCGACCTTGGGCGCCCATGCGATTGCCCACGCGGTAACCCGCGCCGGGATTGCCCCGGCGGAAATCGAGGATGTCGTGATTGGCAACGGCAGCCCCGAAGGGGCGCAGGGCATGAACATCGCCCGCATGGCTGCGATGAAGGCGGGGCTGCCCGTGGCGGTGCCGGGGCAGACAGTCAACCGCTTCTGCTCGTCGGGCCTTCAGGCGGTTGCGACCGCCGCGCACCAGATTGCCTGCGAAGGATTGCGGGTCTCGGTCGCCGGCGGCTTGGAGACTGTCAGCCTGACGCTCCAGCACATCAATCAGCACCGCTTGATGGACCCTGATCTGATGCACAGCCATCCCGGGCTGTTCATGCCGATGATCGAGACCGCAGAAGTGGTTGCCAGCCGCTATGGCATCCCGCGTGAGCGCTGCGATGCGCTCGGGCTGGAGAGCCAGCGGCGGGTCGCCCAGGCGAAGGCTGCGGGCGCATTTGATAATGAAATTGTCCCTATCACCGTATCGAAGCTGGTGACCGACAGGCAATCAGGGGAAACCGCGGCACAAGAGGTCACGATCGCTGAGGACGAAGGTCCGCGCCCGACCAGCGCCAAGCAGCTGGCGACACTCCCTCCGGTGATGCCTGAGGGAACAGTTACAGCCGGCAACGCCAGCCAGCTGTCCGACGGCGGCGCTGCGCTGGTTCTGATGCGGGCCGACGAGGCGGCGCGCCGAAACGTGCCGATCCTAGGCCTGTTCCGCGGCTTTGCCTTGGCAGGCTGCGAGCCCGATGAGATGGGCATCGGCCCGGTGTTTGCTGTTCCCAAACTGCTGGAACGTCATGGCCTTCAGATCGATGACATCGACCTGTGGGAGCTTAACGAAGCCTTCGCTGTGCAAGTGCTTTACTGTCAGGACCGCCTCGGGATTGATCCCGCACGGCTCAATGTGAACGGGGGGGCGATTGCGCTTGGGCATCCGTTCGGTATGTCGGGCGCGCGTATGGCGGGCCATATCCTCATTGAGGGGCGGCGTCGCGGCGCGAAGTGGGGCGTAGTGACCATGTGCGTTGGTGGCGGCATGGGGGCCGCTGGCCTGTTCGAGATCGTGTCATGAGCGGGCTGGTGGAACGCCTCACCGCGCGCATCGGGGAGATCTGGGGACCGAGCGATTGGATGACGATGGATCAGCCCATGATCACAGCTTATGCGGATTTATCGGGCGACCGGCAGTGGATCCATATCGATGTCGAGCGCGCCCTCCGCGAAGGGCCATTCGGAGCACCGGTGGCACACGGCCTGCTGATATTCTCGCTGGTTCCTGCAATGCTCGCCGGCGTGCCTTGGCTCGAGGCCAAGGCGGGGGTCAATTATGGCACCGACCGCTTGCGGTTCGTCTCTCCCGTGCGCGCCGGAGACCGGATCCGCTGTCATGCCAGTCTTACGGCTGTTCAGCCGCATGGTGAAGGCGCGCGCCTGACAACTGCGGTTGTGGTCGAGGTGGAGGGACAGGCCAAGCCTGCCTGCATTGCCGACATGATCGGGATTGTCTTCGTATAAGTCTCAGGCGATGGCGGGAATATCGCCGCAGTCAGCCTGATATTGCGTCAGGCGCTGCTGGTACATTTCGCTCAGCGGCATGGCTGAGCGGTGCGATGGGTCGGTGGTCACGCAAGTCATGCGCCCGACAAACGATAACACCCCGTCTTCGCGTCGGCCAATCACCAGCAGGCGGAAACTGGTGCGCCCAATCGCTTCTACATAGACTGTGCTCGCAAACCGGTCGCCGGGACGAAGCGAGCGGTGCAGGTCAGTCGTCAGAGAGCGCACCGGTGTGCCGATCTCCCCTTTGTTGAGCTGCTGATGCACCGAGAGGCCCATCACTGCTTCGAGCCATGTCTCGGCTGCCTCGAACACGAAGCCGCCATAGCGCGGCGTGAAGACAATGCCTGCCGGATCGCAATCGCCAAAGCGGACTCGCGCGGTGATGCAGATGGGCGCATTTGTCGTCATGATCACAGCCCCTCGCTGGTTTGCTCAAATGGCCGCACACCCCACAAAATGAGAGCTCCTGAGAGCGGAGCGCACAGCGCAGCGGTAAGAGCCAATGCCTTGCCGATCGCCATCGGATCGCCAAACACAGCATCGGTGAAGAAGGCTACGATGAGCGGCCCTAAAGTCATCCCTATGATGGTAACCGCAAAGGAATAGACCGCCGCCGACCTGCCCCGGAGATGGCCGGGCGTAGCATCCTGAATGGCCTGCACCGCGGTTGCGCCGGGCGAGGTGAAGAACATCAATGCCGGAGCAAAGCACCACAGCGCAAGCGAGGCGTTGTCTGTAAACCCAGCGACCACCATGAAAGGCGTGACAAGGGCCACGCCCCAGCCCGCAATCCATACCGGTGCACCTTTGACCCCGCGCCGCTGGAGCACGCCTGACAGAGCTCCACCGAGGATCGTACCTAGGCCGCCAAACACCAGGAACAGCATCCCGTAATAAAGCCCAACTTCGCCTGCATTCCAGCCGAAGCGCCGGATGAATAGCGTCGGCGCCCACGACAGCACGCCGCTCACAAGGATCGAATAGAGCGCGACACCGGCATAGTGACGGCCGAAAAACCGGCGATGCTCCAGCATGTATCGCAGGATGCTGTCGGAGGGAGCGCTATGGTTCGCGAGGGGAGAGGTCCGGCGGCGCGGCTCGCGCACAGTGGCCAGCAGCAAGAGCAGGAGAACCGCTCCGCCCAGGCCCACCGAAACAAAAGCCATGCGCCACGGTGCCAGCACGCCAAAATAGGGCAGGGGTATCGGCGGCAAGGTCGTGATCCACACCAGCGCTGCGCCGCCCAGAATAAGCGCCAGCCCCGAACCGAGCGATACCGCCATGGTGTAAAGCCCGATTGGCAGCCCACGCTTGTCGCGCGGAAACAAATCGCTGATCGTCGAGAGCGCGGCAGGTGACAGGCTCGCCTCGCCAATCCCCACCCCAACCCGGGCAAGGAACAAATGGACAAAGCTTCCCGCTGTCCCGCACCAGGCGGTTGCGACACCCCAGAGCGTCGATCCTGCACCTATCAGGGTCCGGCGCGACCAGCGGTCTGCCATCCACCCCAGCGGAAAGCCCATCAGTGCATAGCATAACCCGAAAGCCAGTCCCTGCAACAATGCAATCTCGGTATCGCTTATGACGAGATCCGCCTTGATCGGCTCGACCAGCAGGCTGATGATCGTGCGATCAACGAAAGACACCACATAGGCGGTGGTCAGCACGATGACGTGCCACCATGCACGCCCGGCACTTGGCCAGCCTTCCTCGGCAATGAAGACGGGCGCCGCACGCGGGGCTGGCGTCTCGGTGTCGCTGTTAGGCACGCCTAGATCCGCCACTGCCCAGTCCCTCCCCCGCCAGATTTCATTCCATCCAGTCGGAATAATGTGTGGCTCGGGAACAGGCAAAGGTCAATGGCGATTGAGCGGTTGGTGCGTATCTTTCGCTATCAAGCCGACCGGCCGGTATTGCAACGCCGCGCACCGCCAACTAACCTCAATTCTCTGAAGGAACAGGAAGCGTCGAATGGCTGCCAAGAAGGACTCCAAATCAGCGATGCCCCGAGCCCGAACCTATGATCCCGTCCAGACACGTGCCTCCATCATCGAGGCCGGACTAAAGCTGTTCAACCGCGACGGATTTTCCGGAACCGCGGTAAAGGATATCGCCGACGAGGCCGGGGTGACCAAGGGCGCTTTTTATCATCATTTCGAATCCAAAGAGGATCTGCTGCTGCTGATCCATGATGATTACATTGAATATCAGCTGGGAGTGATCGAGGAAATCGTCGCACGCGATCTTACGCCGACCGAACAATTACGCACCATGATTGATGCGATCCTGCACGCCCTCGATAAATATCATGCGAACGTGACGATCTTTTTTCAGGAGCGCCGATATCTGTCGGGACCCAAGTTCGAACACATCCGCAAACGCCGCGACGAGCTTGAAGGCGTTTTCCGCAAATTGCTGGCACGCGGAATCGAAACCGGCGAGTTTCGCTCCGACATGGATGTTGCGATCACCGGGCTCGGCATCATCGGGATGTGCGCGTGGTCCTATCAGTGGTACGTACCCGAAGGCCGCCTCAAGCTGGATGAGGTGGCGCGAATTTTCTCGCAGTTGGTGATGGATGGCGTTGCCGCCCCCGCGCGTTGACCTGAACGATCGCGGCCATGACAGCGCAGCTGGCAATTTTTGCTCCGAAGCTGATCGGCGAAATCGCCGCCGGTGATGATCTGGCAGCGAAGATCGGCGATGCGCTCGTTTGCGAGTGCTCCCCGGCGGTGGGGGATGTCGTGGTGGTCGCGCAAAAGATCGTCTCCAAAGCGGAAGGGCGCAAGGTTGCCCTCGCCGCGGTAGAGCCTTCCTGCGAAGCCGTTGCGTTGGCCAAGCGCACCGGCAAGGATCCACGGCTGGTGGAACTGGTGCTTCGCGAGAGTGCCTCCGTAATGCGGGCCAAGCCCGGCGTGCTCATCGTGCGCCACCGCCTCGGCCTGGTGATGGCCAATGCGGGGATTGATCAGTCCAACCTTGACGCAGCCGATCATGCCCTGCTTCTGCCCGTTGATCCCGATGGCTCTGCTGCGCGATTGGCTGCAACCTTGTCGGAGCGCTTTGGTGGTGCGCTTGGCGTCGTGATTTCAGACAGTTTTGGGCGCGCTTGGCGTCATGGCAGTGTCAATGTGGCAATTGGTGCTGCAGGCATCCCGACCTTGTGGGACCGCCGGGGCGAGTACGACCGGAACGGCCGCATGCTTATCGCCACCGAAGTGGCTGTGGCCGATGCGCTGGCAGCTGCGGCCGGGCTCGTAATGGGCGAGGGAGCGGAAGGCTGCCCTGTCGCCTTGGTCCGCGGCTTTGCGGCACCAGGCGTGCCTGGCTGCGCCGGTGACCTCATTCGTCCTTCCCAAACGGATTTGTTTCTATGAGCGAAAATCACTATCTGGTTCTCACCGGCGGCATTGGTGGCGCACGGCTCGTTGATGGACTGGTGCTGGAGGCGGGCGGGGAAAACGTCACCGCGATCGTCAATACGGGTGATGACTTCAATCATCTCGGTCTTCGGATAAGTCCGGATATCGATACCCTCGCCTATACGCTTGCGGGGCTTGCTGACCCGGTCAAAGGCTGGGGTCGGCGTGACGAGACGTGGTCAGGGATGGAAACTGTCGCAAAGCTGGGCGGCCCGGACTGGTTTTCGCTGGGGGACAGGGACCTTGCCCTGCACCTCGTCCGCACGGAGCGCCTTTCAAGCGGCGAAACACTTGAACGCATTACCGCCGATCTGGCCTCCTGCATGGGCGTGACCGCCAGGCTTGTGCCAATGAGCAACGAAGATTGCGGCGTCATGATAGTGACTGAAAGAGGGCAGCTGACCTTTCAGGATTATTTTGTGAGGCAGCGCTGCGAACCGATGGTGCGTTCGATTGATCTGGACTGTGCGCGCCAGGCGAGGCCAGCTCCCGGGGTGGCACAAGCCTTTGCTCGCAAGGATTTGCGCGCAATCATCATCGCGCCGTCCAATCCCTGGCTAAGCATCGATCCGATCCTTGCCGTGCCAACGATCACAGATCACCTCAAGGCTGCAACCGTGCCGGTCATCGCAGTCACGCCCCTGCCCGGCGGCAAGGCGGTGAAAGGGCCGACCGCCAAGATCATGAACGAACTCGGACTGCAGCTTGATGTCCAGACGATTGCCGATCATTATCACGGATTGCTGGACGGGATCATGATCGATGAGGCTGATCGCGACCCCGTCGGTGTGGCGTTCCGGCGCACCGACACGATCATGCGCGATGCCGCGGGACGCCGCCGCCTCGCACGCGCGGTTGTGGACTGGATCGCGCGGTTCTAGCCAGAGACGACGTGTGCGCGCACCAACCGGTTTTCGCGCGTCCAGCCCTTGCGCGTGGCAAAGTCTATCATCGCGTCAAACCCTGCCTGCCACTCCTCGCAAGGGCTGGCGCAGGCTTTGCGAAGCCATGCGATGTCCACCCAGACATGATCATCCTCGACTGTGCCAATCGCTGCAAAGGCTTCAGCAAGCCCGGCTCGGTTGGTTGTCAGAACATCGAGGCTGGTGAACACCGCGGTTTGGGTGGCGACAACCTGTCCGGCCCCATCAACCACTAGGCGCATGGCGTAAGCGTCCAGAACCTGCTGCCGAAATAGCCCAACGGCTCGCAGTCATTGGCAGCCCCTGCGCGGGCCGCACCAACGAGGATGACGTGATCCCCGCCGACATGATCGCTCTCCAGTTCGCATTCGACATGGGCAAGAGCATCGCCGAGCACCGGGACCCCAAGCATGCCGAGGTGGTAATCAAGGCTCGTGAATCTCTCGTCGCGCGGGCCGGAAAAACGGCGGCAATAATCCTGTTGCTTGCTCGAGAGAATGTTGACGCAAAAGCGCCCGGTGCGCCTGATGGTTGCCAGCGTCGATGACGATGCCGCCAGGCTGATCGCGAATTGTGCGGGCGAAAGCGACAGAGGCATGACCGCACTTACCGCCGCGCCCACAGGCTCATCATCTTCATATGCAGTCACTATGGATACGCCACTGATCCAGCGTGAGGCAATTGACCTGTAATCTTCAGAGCGCATAGGCCCTCCCATTCCGACCGGTCGGTATCGTATTTTAGGAAAGCTTGTCAAGTTTCATGCCCGTGAATGCCTGCCGGATTTTGTCTGATCCTTCTGTGCCAAGAGCGCGGAGCTTGGCGTGCGTGGCTTTAGGGCCGTCGTGGGCGATCATTATCTTGCGGCGCAGGATGTTTTTTCGCCTCAGCTGGTGAACCTGCCCGATCCGATTATCCAGACACGGCCGCAACAACCGGCGCGCGATACGCACTGAGGCAGATGGCTAGCTGCAAGTGCAGCCAGGATGACTTAAACCCCGCCAGAACCGGTCGCGTCGGGAAGCGGTTTCCACACGCCCGCGCGGCCAGCATGCCCACCATCCTGAAGCGCCGTGGATGCGCTTGCCGCGACCTTGGGCGCCCCGCCCCACATCCTTCCCCGCACGGCGGCGAACAGGGGGCTGCTTATGAGCAGCATATCTACCAAATGATAGGCTTCGATCGCGCCCATCTCGCGCTTGTAGCCGCTGAAGCCCGAGCCCAGATCAAGCACGCCCTGCCCGTCTGCAATAGCATCGGCCATGACGCGGTAATTGACGAGCTCGCCGACGTGAAAGGGCGCCATATCCTGGCAATAGGAGCCTGCATTGCCGTATTGGCAGGGGCCGCTATCCACATCGAGGCAGAAGGCGACCGGGCGGCCATCGAGGGTCAGGATCGTGGCGCACAGCATCTCGGCGAGCACCGGATCGCTGAGCGCGCGCTGCCATTGGACGCGCTGATGCGCGTGCAGGAACTTGGCATCGCTGCCATCGGTGGTGCGCGCGATCCAGCTTTGCGCCTCGATCTGGCCGAGCTCTTCAAGCACCTGTGCGCTCCAGTCTTGCCCGCGCACATGGCGCCAGCCGACCACGCCTTGTGCGGCAAGGTTGCGTTCATAGCAGCGCAGGCGCTTGGCAGTGGAGCCGCGCGGCCAGCCCTCGACGCGCGCCGCCGCCAGATCGATCAGCCGGCACCCTCCCAAAGGCCGCGCCAGCACCCGCCAGCCCGCCAGCCCGCCAGCCCGCCAGCCGGGCGGCCTGCGCGACCAGCGTAAAGCCCGGATCGGTCTCGCGCATCGGGCCAAGCCGCCACACCTGCCTCAGCATCCTCCCGGTGTGTCCGCGAAACAGGCGGGCAAGATAATTGGCGGAAATGCCCTTGGCGAGCGGCAACCCACGATTCGGCCAATCGGCCACGACTGCGGGCAGACCACGGCGCGAGCGGCCTGCCCAGCTCAAGCGACAAAGACCCGGATCGAGCCCGTACCCCGCTGATATCAAGGCACGACTTCACCCAGCATAGCGCCCAGGAGCGGATCCAGCTGCAGGTGCCAAGCGTGCTGCTGTCACCTAAAGCCGGGGCCACGAAAAATGGTCCCGCAGACTCTTGTCTTGTATCACATGGCGTGTCACATGGGGTTTCTTACGCTGATCGGGCGTGTGCTAACCTGCGGGTTTCAAAGCTTTTTTGAAGTCGGGAAAAGTGGACTCGCATCCTGTCGCCCCGACCAACTGGTTTCTTTTTGTTCGCATTCCTCAATTGCCGACGGCTCTGCCTCAGCCGCGGGCAGACCAGTCAGCGCGCAGGCGGATCGAACAGGCTCTTATCCATAGCCTCGCCCAAACGGATCTCGCGCCAGAACACGGTGTTGTTTTTCACCCCATCATAGAACAGCGTGACCTCACGCGCTTGCACCCAGCCGCCTTCGAGCTGCACGAAATCATCATAATGCCGCTCATGAAAGCCGCGCGGGCTTCGGAATGCCATATAGCGGATGAAACGGCTTTCCCGGTCAAAGCCAAACAGGGTGGCCTGTCCTTGCGAATCGATCACCCGCACCAGATCAAGCACGTGCCCCGCGATGGCGCGCGGCGGGGCGTGCTGGAGGGTAAAGCCTTCTTGCAAGGCTGAACGGATGATGCCGAAGCCGAAATTGCTTGCCCAGAAAGCATCGGCCTCGGGCTTGGGCACCAGCCCGCGCTCGTTCCAGGTGACAGCGCCGTTGTAACCAACCTCGAACAGCAGGCGCGTGCCGCTTTTCGCGGTAATCCGCACCTTGCCATCGGCCCCGTGAGCGCTGGTGCGCGAAGGGTCCATCACGCGCCACATGCGGTAATCATCGGCTCGGCTGCGCGGAGCAGTGCCATCGGGCGCATAGAACACCGCGTTGCCTGCCAGATAGAGCGTGCTTGGGCTTAGCCACGCCGCGCCGCCATGCGCGGCAACGCTTGCCTCGATAATGGCACGGGGGGATAGCTCCTCGGCAGCGGCTGCCCCGGCCAACAGCAGCGCGCCTAGTAAGGCGGCCAGACAGCGCATCGCGTGAAACATTCAAACACCTTTCCCGCGAGATCAGCAAGGGAGATGATGCGCCGTGCCGCAAAATTGTCCAGACATCTTTTCGCAGCCTCGGGTGTGCGCTAGGCTGGCCCGATGAAATGCGTTGCCGCCGCGCTCACCCTCACCCTCACCCTCACCCTCACCCTCGCCGCCCCGGCTGCCGCGCAATTGCCGCCGGGCATCTGGAGCACGGTGGAAGATATCGCCTTCGCCGCCGAAGAAGGCCGCAAGGCAGGCGAGGAAGTCTTCCTTGAAGTGCGTGAGGGCGGCAGCTGGCGGCGGATCGATGCCTTTGGCAAAGCGCAATCGGAGTGGGTAAGCGGCGCGATCCCCCGTCTTGCCGTCGCGCCCGCCAGCCATTCGGGCTGGCGGCTTGGGGCAAACGAATTGCGCCTTGCGGCACGCTTTTCCTGCTGGGTCTCGGCACGCAAGTTTGCCGGCAAGCCTGATGGCAGCCCTGCATGGACCTTCAGCAAGGCCGAGACCTTCGATCAGGGCGGGCGGATCGCCTTTCCGGGCCAAGGCGAAGCGCCCGATTTCGCCATCCGCCTGCGCAATGTGACCTGGGCGAAAGGGAGTACGAACAAGCCCTCGCTGGTGCTCTACATCCACAAGGGTGATCCCGCGCGCGCCGAAAGCTACTCCTGGGCTTCACCCGATGCGAGCCTGATCGGCATTAACCTGCGGTGGATGCAGGGGAGCTGTTCGCGGCTCTAATCAAGCCCCCTTTGCGTAACCACGTCGCCCCGCCGACCCACTCTCCGGCCACAGCGGCAAATTCGTGCACCCCCACCTCGGCCCACAGGCCTGCAAGGAAATAGGGATCATCCCCCAGCCGGGCGCGTGCCGCTGCCTTGTCCGCACCCTTGATGACCAGCACCGAGCCTACGGGCACCCCGTCCGTCTTAAGCGGACCTGCCACGGCATAATCGCCAATATGGCTTGCCACATAGGCAAGATGCGCGTCGCGATGCTCCAGCCGCAGCCGCGCGCCGTCATCGCCGTCAAGGCAGTGGAACAGGTAGAGCCTCACGTCCCCACCTCGATGCATTCGATCAGCTCACCCGCCGCCCCGATCGCGGTGGCAGCGCGGCGGCCTTCATAAGGCGCGCTTGCGCGCGGCGCGGGCGGGGTTAGCCATTGAGCGCTGCACGCATCGAGATCACGCACCGCCAGAGTGACCAGCGCATTGCCCGGTGGCAGCATCCCCTCATGCCGCGCGCGCGGGGTGGCGGCGGCGGGATAATCATCCACCTCGACAATCGGCATCCGCTCATGCTGCACCATGGTGAGCGTGGTGAGCGTGTCGGCAGCGCGGTCAAAGGCCTTGTTGATCATCGAATAGGGGATTGTGTAATCCGCCCCGCGGGTGAGGCCGAGGCTGTTGGCATACCACGCGACGCTCGCCTCGCGGTCAGGCGCGGCCAGCACCACGATGAAAATGCGGTCCACCGGCGCATCGGCGCCCGGCAGATCAGTAGCGGGCATATTGCCCAGCACCTGATTGAGATAGATCATCTCATCCCCCGGCCCGAGCGCCTGCATCGGGATGAAGGCAGGCTTCATGTTTTCAAGCACCTTGGGCGGACCGACGATGGTGAAGAGATCGGGCGGAAGCGCATCCGGCCAGTGCCACACATCCTCCACTGTGGTCTCGAACGCGGCCCAGCCATAGGTGGTGGTGGGCCTGAAGGCGGGGTGCGCAGGCTGTTCGACCAGCCGGAACCAGCAGGGCGCACCGCTCGATGGCTGGAGCGCCGCATAGGGTGCGCCCGCACTCGCCGGGCAGCCCCAGCTGGCGGCAAGATCGGCGGGCAAAGCGCCCTCTTCCACCAGAGCAAGCTGCAACACATCGCGATAGGCGGTGATCGCCCGCGCCAAATCGGGGACTGTCGAAAGCCCGCCCATAATCGTTCCGTGCGGGATGCTCATGCCCCGAACCTCGGCTTGCGCTTTTCGACAAAGGCGGTGATGCCCTCAAGGAAATCCGCGCCTTCGAAGGCGGCGGCAAAGGCGGCGAGCGTTGCGGCATCATCGCCCGTCTGCCCGTCAAGCACGCGGCGGATGAAGCCCTTGGTCTCGCGGATCGAATGGGAGCTCGCCGCCAGAATATCGGCGATCCATGCATCAGGACTATCGGCCAGATGCTCGACCAGCCCGATCCTGAGCGCCTCCTCGGCACCCAGCAGGCTGCCGGAATAAAGAATGCGCTTGGCCTGCCCCGGGCCGACCAGATCGACCAGCAGCTTAACATCATGCAGCGGATAGACGAGGCCGAGCTTGGCAGGCGTAATGCCAAAGCGCGCCGCGCCCGTTGCAATCCGCAGATCGCAGGCGAGCGCCAGCCCGCAGCCACCGCCGATGCAATCTCCCTCAATAAAGGCGAGGCTAGGCAGCGGCAGGCGCGCAAGCTCATACTGCACGCGGTTGATCGCCGCCTGATTGGCGCTGCGCCAATCCGCATTATCCTTGTTCGCCAGCAGCTCGGCGATATCCGCGCCTGCACAAAACGCGCCGCCGCTTGCCGCCGAACGCACCACCAGCAGCCGCACCGCCGGATTGCCCGCCGCTTGCGAGAGCAGCGCGGGCGCGGCCTGCCACATCGCCATGTTGAAGGCATTGCGCTTGTCCGCGCGGTCGATTAGCAGGGTGGCAACCGCGCCTTCGATGGTGAGCTGCAAACTCATACCGGGTGGCCTGCCATGAAGTGATCGGCGATGGCTTTTCGGGTCGTCACCCACACGCCGTCATGCGCGCGGACATGGCGGAAGAATTCCTCGAGCGCCCAGATCCGCCCCGGCCGCCCGATGATCCTGAGGTGCAGCCCAAGGCTCATCATCTTGGGATTGCCCTCCTCGCCCTCGGCATATACCTGATCAAAGTTCGCACGCGCATAATCAAGCCACCGGTGCGGGCTAAGCGCGGGATCGGTCCACATCTTCATGTCGTTATTATCAAGCTGATAGGGCACAATGCACATGGGTTTCCCGGGCACCGTGTCGCGATCCCAGAAGGGCACGTCGCCCGAATAATCATCCATGTGGTAGGTGAAGCCCTCCTCGCTCAAAAGCCGCCGCGTGTTGTCGGTAAGCAGATAGCGCGACAGCCAGCCATAGGGCCGCACACCACAGGTCGACTCGATGCTGGTGACAGCGCGGCGGATGAAATCGCGCTCTTCTTCTTCGCTCATCTTGAACTGGTGGACCCATCGCCAGCCGTGGCTGACGGGTTCGTGCCCCAGCTCGCGGATCGCGGCGGCGATTTCAGGGTGGTTTTCAAGGGACATGGCCGCGACTGTCCAGCTCGCCATGATGTCATAGCGCTTCAAGAGCTTCACAATCCGCGGCGCGCCCGCCTTGATGCCGTAAAGGTAATTGGATTCATTGGAATAATTACGCATCTTCGATTTGACGAAGACGCCCAGTTCGTCCACCGGCTCCATGCCGCGATCGCCGCGCGCGATGGTCATCTCGCTGCCTTCCTCGACATTCACGACGACCGAAAGCGCCATCTTCGCCCCGCCCGGCCAGTCGATGCGTTCTTCTTGCAGAGCCATCAGTGCATCTCCTCCCCGCCGGACACGTTCAGCGCCTCGCCGGTCACATAGAAGGCCGCATCGCTCGCCAGCCACAGGCAGGCCGCCGCCGAATCCGAAGGCAGACCCGAGCGGCCCATCGGGTTTTTCGCGGCCATGTTGGCGAGATAATCTTCAACAGTCGCAAAGCCGAGCAGCTTAGAGAAATATGCGTTCTGCTGCGCGCCCAGCCCGGTTGTCACATGATTGGGGCAGACCGCGTTCACTGTGATGCCGTGTTTGCCCAGCTCCAGCGCGCTCGCCCGCGTGAGGCCGACCATGCCGTGCTTGGACGAGACATAGGCGGGCAGGTGCGGAAAGCCGGTCTTGGCGGCTTGGCTCGCGATGTTGATAATCCGGCCTCCCTTGCCAGCAGCTACCATCGCGCGCGCGGCGGCCTGCGTACAGTAAAACGCGCCCGACAGGTTGACGGCGAGCACCTCGTCCCATTCGCTCGCCGTTTCGACTTCGAGCAGCGGCTTCATCCTGAAGCCAATGCCGGCATTGTTGACGAAGATGTCAACGCCGCCGAAGCGCTCGACCGCTTGGGCCACCAGCGCCCCGGCCTGCGCCGCGTCGGCGACATTGCAGGGAATCGTGGCGACCTGCGCTCCTCGCGCCCGCAACTCCTCGGCCACTTCCTCGGCCTCGGCATCGATCACGAGGTCGGAGACAACGCAGTTCGCACCCTCATCGGCGAAGGCTTGCAGGATGCCTTGGCCCAGCCCCTTGTGCTTGCCCGAGCCGGTGACGATGATCGTCTTGCCCGCAAACGCACCCATGCTCACAAGTCCTCGGTGAGGATGAACTGCGGCGCATCAGCAAAGCCCTGAAAGGGCGCTGCGGCGGCTTGGAAGTCCTCGGTGGAGATATCGGCGATGAAGGCGTCCATGCCGGTAATATCGATCACCTCGATATATTGGTAGGCAGGCGTTGCGGCATCATCGCCGAACACGCCGGTGGCGCGGTGGACAGTAAAGCTGGTGACGGAAGTAAGCCCGTTTACCGTGGGAATATCGCGGGTTTGCGCCCATTCCTCATACTCGCTGACAGTAACGCCGGGCTTCAGATTGAACAGACAGATAATCCGCATCATGCGTCTCCCGAGTGTGGCGGGCGGTAGGCGCCCAGTGTTTTATCAAGCTGTGCCGCGAGCGCGAACAGGGCCGCTTCCGCGCCCGCCGCGGCGATGATCTGCACGCCGATGGGCAGGCCATCCACGCTCCATCCGGCAGGGATGCTCAATGCAGGCAGGCCGGCAATATTGGCAAGGCATGTGAAATCGGCCTGCCCTGCCGGTTCGGGCGCTGTGTGCGGGAACGGCAGATTGGGAACGGTGGGCAGGATCAGGAACCCATGCGCGCCCACCAGCGCGCGCACCTCTTGCGCGGTCGCGGCGAGGATCGCCTGATCCTCGGCCCAATCCTCCGCCTTGCGGCGCGGGCCATAGGTGAGCAGCTTGGCGAGGTGGGGCGAGACAGAAACGCCCTCAAGATGCGCCGCCATCGCCTTGGAAACGCTGATGAACCCGGCCCAGCGGATGCGGCTTTGCAGGTGGGCGAGGCGGGCGGCCGCAGGCGGCGTGGCAAGCGCTGCGCAGGCCTGCGCAAACACGCCAGCGACTTCAGCGTCAACCTCAACCCCATGCGCTTCGAGCGTCACCCCGCTCCCTTGAAGCGCGCCTTCGCCGAAGTCCGAAATCACGCGCGCGGCGCGCTCCAGCATGGCAAGATCGCGCGCGAGCACGCCGATCGCATCCAGCGAAAGGTCGGCAGGCTCCAGCCCGTCCTGGCTGACCCGCGCGGTTGCCGGCTTGAAGCCATAGACCCCGCAATGGCTCGCCGGGATACGCACCGAACCCATCGTATCCGTGCCAAGTGCGGCATCGACGATACCCGCCGCCACCGCCGCCCCGCTCCCGCCCGAAGACCCGCCGGGCGTGTAGCCAATCCCATGCGGATTGTGGACCGGCCCGAAATGCGGATTATCGGTTTTTGCGCCGAGCGCGCCTTCTTCCATGTGGAGCGTGGCAATCACCGCCGCGCCCGCATGCCTCAGCGCCGCGACAACCGCCGCGTCGCGCGCCGCGATCCGGCCCGCAAGCGATCCGATCCCCGCGTGCCATGGCAGGCCTTCAACCGCGATATTGGCCTTGATGCCGAAGGTCAGTCCGGCCAGCGGGCCGGGGCCGCCACGCGCAGCCTCATCCCAAGCAGCAACCGCGTTCAAAGGCGCATCAAGAGCTTTTAGGCGAGCAAATCCAGTCATAAGCGCGCTTTAGACCCCGCGCTCGTCGATCAGCCGCAAGGGCTTCTGGCGGGTGTCGATTTCGGTAAGCCGCGCCGTCTCGCCCGGCCCCACCAGCGCGACGTCCACCTCGACGCCAAGCCCGCGCCGCAGCAATTCGGCGAGCGCTTGCGGATCGGTGCCGCCCCGGCTTTCGAGCGTCACGCGCATGTGATCTTTCTGCGCTTCGTCACGCCGGACATGGCAGATATACTCGCCCGTCAGATCGCTGCGGTTTTCGATGATCGCGCCAATAGCATGGGGGAAGACATTGATTCCCCGCAGCTTTACCATGTTGTCGCTGCGCCCCTTGAAGCCTGCGATGCGCTTGAAGGCGATTTCTCCGCCCCCGCCGAGTTCATGGGTGATATCATGCGTGTTGAAGCGGATGCAGGGGGCGATGTCGTCCTTGTAAAGGCAGGTCACCACCATATCGCCAGTCTCGCCCGAAGCGACCGGCTGGCCGGTATCAACGCCGAGCAATTCGAGATATTGGGCATCTTCCCAGACATACATCCCGTCGCGCTCAGGCCCCTCGCCCGCGATGCTCCCGGTATCGCCCACGCCGTACCAGTCATAGGCCTTGGCGCCGTGCCAGGCGGCTTCGGTCGAGGCGCGGTCTTCGGTGCCGAGATGGCCGATGATCATCTTGATGTTGATTTTGTCGCACAGGCCCATCTCTTCGGCGGTGCCTGCAAGCTTGCGGATATAATCGACAAAGCCGACCAGCGCGGTGACGCCAAAATCCGCCATCAATTCAACCTGTTTGGCGCTGCGCGTCTCGATCCCGGTGCCGGCCGAGAGGAACACCGAATTGGTGAAGTGCGTCACCGCCTCGCGGATATAGTGCCCGCCGTTGATCATGCCGTGGCCATAGACCGATTGCACCACATCATCGGCCCCCAGCCCCATCCAGCGATACATCCGCCCGACCAGCAGGTTGCCGACCTCGCGCCCCTTGGGCCCGAACATCAGCGTCTGCGGGCGGCCGGTGGTGCCGCTGGTGGTGTGAAGAATGGTCGGCGCGCGGGTTTTGGCCTCGCCCATGCCGTGGAAATCGCCATATGGGGGATAGTCGGCGATGGATTGCATCAGGTCCGCCTTGTCATAGACGGGCAGCCTGTTGATGTCTTCCAAGCCCCGGATATCGCCCGGCTCGATGCCGCGTTCGCCCCACAGCCGCTGGTAGAAGGGCACTTGCCAGCCGCGCACCATCAGCTTGCGGAACTGCGCGTCCTGAATGCTGAACAGCTCATCCCGGCTCATCCTGGCATAGCGCGCGGTGAAGGCGTCGCCAATCGGATAATCGGCGAGAAGTTGCTTGATATCAAAGGCTTCGAAATAGGTCGGGTAAGTCATGGCGTTCCGGTGAAATAGGCAAGAGGATCGGTGAAAATCTGCGGGTTTACAGCATCCGGGGCGAGTTCGCGGGCCAGCGCCAGCTTGGCTGCGGCCTCGGCAGGCGAAAGCGGATTGGCCGGGCTGCCGAGCGTTGCTGCAATCGCGCGATCAAGCCGCGTGCCATCGGCCAGCGTGATGGCGAGGCCTTGCGGAAACAGCGCGTTGGGATCGGGGTTGCCATCGCCCACCAGCGCAACCTTGGCCGCGAGCGCGGCGATGGCGGAATCGGCAAAGCCTTGAGGCGTGAAGCGGCGCGGATCGATCCGGCCATCGGTGATCATCAGCGCAGCAAGAAACGGCAGGCACAGCCGGGCATAGGCGGGCGTCATGTCCGGCGCATAGGCGCGACCGACCAGCCGGTGAATGAGCGGCGGCGCGGCCAGTTCCACCTGCGCGATCTTGCCCGCATCGGGGCGCAATTCTGCCAAAGCCGCCAGCGCCGCATGGCTCGCCCGGCCGGACGGAAAAGGCTTCACGCTGATTTCGCTGATCCGCCACACCCGCCCCAGATCGCGGGTGTAATCCGCCAGATCGCCCTTATCGAACAGCGCGAAATAGCCGAACGGCCCTTCGAGCGGGTCTTTCGGCCCGGGAAAGCCTGCCTTCGCCAGATCGCTCGCCACCACTGCCGCGCGCGCCGCGTTGGCGATCTGGAAGGGCAGCGTCACCAGCCCTTCGACATGGGCCTGCATTGTGCCCGCTGCTGAAGCCACCGCAAGGCCGAGCGCATCGTCGAGCGGCGCGCCATCGATCCGCGCGGCTGCCAAAGCCGCGCCCACCACGCCTGCGGTGGCCGGGCGGAAGAAGCTGAGGCCGCTCGTCGCTGCCAGCCCCAGCCCGCTTGCCACATCGACGCCGACCGCCAGCGCAGCGAGAGCTTCATCAGAATCGCACCCGCCGCGCCGATCAATCACTGCGCCGAGCGCTGCTGTCACCACGCTCATCGCATGGACCACCGCTGGTTCGTGCACCGCGTCCCATTCGAGGCAGTGGATGCGGTAGCCATTGACGAAGGCGGCAGCGGGCGCGGGCAGGCGTTCGCCGGTGCCGAGGAGGCCCGCTGCATCGCCGCTCCCCATCGCGCGCGCGGCGGCGAGGATCGCCGCCTCGCCCGGCGCGCCGACGCCTGCCGCGCCCACCGCCAGCGTATCGCCCAACAGGCGCAGTGCATCAGCGCGCACGGCGGCGGGCAGACCATGCCGCGCACCCGCAAAGGCGAGAAGATCGGCGGTAGCGCTCACCGGATCCACTCCTCCAGCAGCGCATCAATCGCCTGGGGATCATCGCCTTCCAGAGCGAGCCGCGCAGCGCGTTCCGCGGCGCTGGCGGGCAAGCCGCCCCAGCGCGCCAGCGTGTGGAGCTTGGCGACGAGCTGCTCCGCGCTCATCGGGCGTTCGGGATCGCCGAGGCAATCGGTGAGCTCGAACCCGTTGACCCGCGCGCCGAAATGCGCCGGGTAACGCGCGGTGATCGCGGCAGCTTCGCGCACCTCCACTTGCGCCCGCAGATCGGCCAGCGCGGCGATGGCCGCTGGCGTGAAATCCTCAGGCTCGGCATTGCGCCCGTCCGCCACCAGCGCGACCGCATGTTGCAGCGAAAACTTGGCTTCCAGCTCGGTTTTCGGATCAGGCCGATCACAAAAGGTCAGCGCATCGGCATAGGTCTCGACGAGGAAGGGCGCGTGCAATCGCCCCTCGGCGTGCAGCACCATCGCCGCATCAATCGCCGGATGCGCGTGGCGACAGGCGGCAAAGGGCTTGAAGCTGACCTCGCCGATCAGCCAGCGCCCCTCTCCGGCGCTTCGCAGCGCGCCCGGCGTATCGGTGAAAGCGGCAAACAGGCCTTGCGGCCCTTCCAGCAAGGCTTGCGGCCCGGTGGCCCCGTAATGGACATGCAGCGCCGCATCGCGGCCCGTGCGCACCGCGTGATAGATGTGCCACTGCTTGGTCAGCACGTCATCATGCCGCATGTGCCACAGCCCGCCCGCGACCGATCCGGCATTGGCAAGGGCTTGCGCATATTCGACGGCAGCAAAGCCGATCAGCGCGCCCATGGTGGCAGCTGCGCCCATGCCGCCCATCGTCGCAGTGGGGTGCCAGTGGCGATAATGGCGCGCGTCCATCGCAGCACCGATCGCGATCATCGCTTCATAGCCGCGCACCGCGGCATCAAGCCGCGTCGCCATGTCGGCGCTCGCCACGCTCATCGCGGCGGGCCAGATCACCGGGCCGGGGTGGAGCAGCGCGGTGCGGTGGACATCATCCATCTCCAGCGCATTGCCCACGTAAGTCGCGCGCTCCCATCCGGCGCGGCCAATGCTCGCCCCCACCGCCGCCGCCTCGGTCTGGCGTGCACCGGCAACGCAGGCCAGCCAATCGAGCAGATGCAGCCGCGCACGCGAGCGCTCGCTTTTGCCGAGCGGGCGCGCTAAGACCTCGGCCAAGCGGGCAGCCAAGGGCTGAGTCATCGAAAGGGCCCGCCGCGCACAGCAGGATGGAGCAGGAATTGGCCACGAGGTTGACGGGGGGCGAGGCGCAGGGCGCCGAGACGGGGCGCAAGGGCCCGGCGCGCACCCCGCGCTATCTGCAACTTGCCGCGACGCTGCGCGAGGCGATCCTCGGCGGCGAATTTACCGGCGGCAAGCAGTTTCCCACCGAAACCGCGCTGTGCGAACGCTTTGAAGTTAGCCGCTTCACCGTGCGCGAGGCGCTGAGGCGGCTGGAGGCCGAAGGGCTGATTGCCCGGCGGCGCGGTTCGGGAACCACGGTGCAGCCGGCCTCGGCCTATGGCGGCGCGCTGCACCAGCCGCTCTCGAATGTGGGCGAATTGCTGCAATATGCGCAAGGCAGCAAGGTGAGCTATGCCCACCGCGCCACCGGCGAATTGCCGGGCGAAGTTGCCGACCTCATCAGCCAGCCGACGCCCGGCCAGTGGAGCGCCTTTCGCGGGGTGCGCTGCCACGAGGATGCCGCGCTGCCGATTGCGGTCACCGATGCCTATTTCCACGAATTTCTCGGCGAGGCGATCAGCGCGATCGATCTTGATGCCGGCACGCTGTTCAGCCAGATTGAACAGCTCGCCGGGGTGCGCATCGGCAAGGTCACGCAGGATATCCAGGCAGTCGCCGCCGATGCCGCCACCGCCGCCGATCTCGGGATCGACGAAGGCTCGCCGGTGCTGCGCATCCTGCGCTGCTATTTCGATCCCAAGGGGCAGATCTTCGAGATTTCGGTAAGCCACCACCCCGGCGATCGCTTCGCCTATGCGATGCATATGGACGTCGAGGGGTAAGGCGCGCCTCACTGCGCAGCGCTCCCCAGCGGCGGGACGGGCGCTGGCTGCCAGTCTTCCCCGGCAAAACGGATGGCAGGCGCGATATGCGCGCCCCCATCATCGCTGCGGACAAGCAGCCCGCGTTCGGCGATGTGCGGTTCATCAAGCGCTTCGCGGAAATCGAGCACCGGGGCAAAGGCCACGTCCTTGTCAGCAAACCAGGCCGTCCATTCCTCGCGGGTGCGGGTTTGGAAGGTCGCGGCAAGGAACGCGATCAGCGCGCCCTGTTCGCCCGCAGGCGCTTGGGCAAGGGGGAGCAGATCGAGCCGCCCGAGCGCTTCGAGGAGGTTTCGCGCAAACTTGATCTCGCGCCCGCCGAGAACAATGTGGCGCGCATCGGCCGTTTCATAGACCTGATAGAAGGCCGCGCCGCCCAGCGAGCGTTGGCTTGCCGAGCGCGGAGCTTCACCGCCCGCAATCGCACTGCCTGCAGTGTGGACGCACCATGGCAGCAGGCTGTCGAGCATCGCGCAGTCGATATAGGCGCCCTCGCCCGTCCGATCACGCCCAATCAGCGCTATCAGAACCGCCGAAAGCGCGGTGAGGCCTGCGGCCATATCGGCACTCGGCGCGCCGGGCACAACGGGCGTGCCATCCGGCCCGTCGTTGACGCTCAAAAACCCGGCGAGCGCCTGCACCGCCATATCGTGCGCGGGATGATGGGCCAATGCGCCGTGCTGGCCAAAGGCGGAGATTGAGCAATAGATGATCGTCGGATTGATCGCCCGGGCCGCCTCGTAATCGAACCCGAGCCGCGCCATGACGCCGGGGCGAAAGCCTTCGACCAGCACGTCAGCGCCCGCAATCAGATCGCGCAAGGCAGCCTTGCCGCCCTCACTCTTGAGGTCGAGCACCACCGAATGCTTGCCGCGATTGAGATTGGCGAACCATACTGAATGCGCCGCGCCGCCATAGTCAGCAAACGGCGCCTGATCGCGCGCCGGATCGCCCGCAGCAGGTTCCACCTTGATTACCTCGGCGCCGTGATCGGCCATCATCACGGTCATCATCGGCCCCGGCAGAAACTGCGTGAGGTCAACCACCCTGATGCCCGAAAGCTTGCCCATGTGCCCCCCGCGCCCCTTGTGTCAGATCACGCCGGAGCGGCGCAAGGCGGCAATCTCGTCAGCGCCGTAGCCAAGCTCTGCGAGAAGATCGTCACTATCGGCCCCCAGCAGCGGCGCTGCGCGATTGGGCGGGCGCTGGCCATCGAATTTGAGCGGGCTGGCCAGCACCTTGAGATGCGGATTGTCGGGATGGGCGACCTCGTCCTTCATCCCGATTTCATCGAGCCAGGGATTATCGAGCGCAGCGCCCAAAGTGTAAACCGGCGCGACCGGGACGAAGCCCGCCAGCAAGTTCTGCCAATAGGCCATCGGTTGGGCGGAGAATTCGGCATCAAGCAGCGCGGTCAGTTCTTCGCGGTGCGCCAGACGGCCTGCATTGGTGGCAAAGCGCGGATCGCTTTTGAGATCCTCGCGGCCCATCCGGTCCACCAGAATTTCCCAGAATTTGGGCAATTGGCACATCACGAACATCCAGCCATCTGCCGCCTTGAACATCTGGCTGGGCGTCGCGGTGGGGTGCGCGCTGCGCGGTGTGCGCTGGGTTTCATCGCCGTGGTTCATGTACCACAGCGCGGGATAACTTGTCTGGTGGAGCGCGGCGGAAAGCAGATCGGTATCGACATCGCGGCCCGTGCCACTGCGCTGGGCATCCACCAGCGCGCCGAGCAGGCCGATGCAGAAGATCGTGCCGGTGATGAAATCGACCATGGAAAGCCCCATGCGCTGCGGCTCGCCGCCGGGCTCGCCGGTCAATTGGCAATAGCCCGCCTCGGCCTGCATCAGGTAGTCATAGCCCGGCCACTTGGCGCGTGCGTTATCCCGCCCATAGGCCGACAAGTGCGCGCAGACGATCGCCGGATTGAGGCCCTTGAGCGCCGCATAATCCAGCCCCAGCCGCGCGGGCAGATCGCCGCGCATATTGTTGGCAACCGCATGGCAGGTCGGCACCAGCCGGTGCAGGATCGCCTTGCCCTCAGGCCTCCCCAGATCGAGCGTGAGCGAGCGCTTGTTGAGGTTGAAGCTCTGGAAATAGGTGCTCTCGCCCGGCCGCAGGAAATGCGGGCCGACCGCGCGCGCGGTGTCGCCGCCGCCGCGCCGCGTGCCATCAGGGCCGGGCGTGCCGGGCGGTTCGATCTTGATGACCTCTGCGCCCATCTGCGCCAGAAACATCGTGCCATAAGGCCCCGCGCCATATTGCTCGGCGCTGATGATGCGAAAGCCTGCAAGCGGAAGGTTCATGGCGCTGCTGTTGCCTCCCGCGGTCAGATGCGGTTTTCGGCAAGGTGCTGCTTGGCGATGATCATGCGCTGCATTTCATTGGTGCCCTCGCCGATGCACATCAGCAGGCTGTCGCGGTAATAGCGCTCGATGTCATATTCCTTGGAATAGGAATAGCCGCCATAGATGCGCATCGCTTCCTGGCTGTTTTCGACCGCGGCTTCGGAAGCGAAATATTTGGCCATGCCCGCTTCCTTGTCGCAGCGTTCGCCCCGGTCATAGGCTTCGGAGGCATCGAGCGTCAGCAGCCGCGCCGCGCGCGCGCGGGTGACCATTTCGCCAAGCTTCAATTGGATTGCCTGATGCTGGGCGATGGGCTTGCCCATTGTCTCGCGCTGCTGGGCATATTCGGTCGCATGGCGCAGCGCGCCTTCGGCAAGGCCTACCCCGCGCGCGGCGACATTGATGCGCCCCAGTTCAAGCCCGCCGGTCGCCTGAAAGAAACCCTGGCCCTCGACGCCGCCGATGAGCTGATCGGCGGGCACGCGGTAATCTTCCATGATGAGTTCAGCTGAATCGATGCTCTTGTAACCCAGCTTGTCGAACTTCTTGCCGGTGGAAAGGCCATCCCGCTTGTCGGCGATGAACAGGCTCATCCCCTTGTAGCGCGGCTCGGCGGCAGGATCGGTCTTGGCGAGCAGCGCAAAGCATTGCCCGTTCAAGGCGTTGGAAATCCACGTCTTGGTGCCGTTGAGGATATAATCGCCATTGGCATCCTTGCGCGCGACAGTGCGGATCGCCTGCAAATCGGTGCCCGCATTGGGTTCGGTCAGCGCCAGCCCGCCGCGAATTTCGCCGCTGGCGAACTTGGGCAGCCATTTCGCCTTCTGCTGGGGCGTGCCGAAACGCTCGACGGCAGCCGCCATGATAAGGTGCGAATTGAAGATGCCGGTGATCGCCATCCAGTAGCTGGAAATCCGCATCACGATCTTGGCATAGGTCGTCGCCGGCAGGCCCAGCCCGCCATATTCCTGGCCGATGGTGGCCCCGAACAGGCCCATTTCCGCCATCTGCTCCACCAGCTTTTCCGGCCAGATATCATTGTGATCATGGTGCTTGATCACCGGGATCACCTCGCGTTCCAGCCAGCGGTCGATCGCATCCATGAAGGCGCGTTCTTCATCCGGGTCGATGGTGCGCAGTTGGGGGTGGAGTTGGGCAGCGGTGGCCATGTCAGGTTCCTTGGATCAGATCAGATAAGCAAACATCAGGTGGTCAGCATCAGTCATCGAGATTGCCATAACCCCGCTTCCACACCAGCACCGAGCGCTTGTAATGGCTCACAATATCGCCGTGCTGGTTCATCGCGGTGGTCTTGAACGTAACGATGCCCTGCCCCTCGCGGCTCTTGCTCTCGCGCTTGTCGAGCACTTCGCTCTCGCAATAGAGCGTATCGCCAACGAACAGCGGCTTGACCATGCGCACCTCATCCCAGCCGAGATTGGCAATCGCCTTGGCGCTGGTGTCGGACACGCTCATGCCGGTCATCAGCGCGATGGTGAGCGGGGAGACGACCAGCGGCTTGCCGAATTCGGTGTTCTTGGACAATTCGTAATCGAAATGCGCCGGGTGCGTGTTCATGGTGAGCAGGGTAAACCACACGTTGTCGGCATCCGTGATGGTGCGACCGGGGCGGTGCTCATAGACATGGCCGACGACGAAATCGTCGAAATAGCGCCCCTGCGTCTCGCGGAACCGCCCGGGGGCGACTTCGATACAGCCATCACGCATTCGTCAACTCCTCGTGGCGCGCGATCAGCGCGCGGTATTGCTTGATGATCGGGGCTTCGAGCATTTTGCCCTGAAACCGGATCGCCCGCTCGCCGCCCTCGGCATAGGCTTGCAAGGCGGCGCGCGCCTCTGCGACCTCGGCCGATGTGGGCGCAAAGGCCGCGCGGATCGCGGGGATCTGGCGCGGGTGGATCGCGGCCTTGGCGGCAAAGCCGATGGCGCGGGCGCGCGCGGCTTCCTGCGCCAACCCCGCCTCGTCCTCGAGCGCGATGAAAGGCACATCAATCGCGGGCTTCTTCGCCTCGGCACAGGCAAGGATCAACTGCTGGCGGGCCGCAAGCAGCGGCTCCCAGCTGAGCGCCACCCCAAGCTCGCCCGAAAAATCCCCGCCGCCGAACATCACCGCAGCGATGCGCGGGTGGTGCGCAATTTCGAGCGCGCAGCGCAAGCCCTTGGGCGTTTCGATCAGCGGGACGAGCGCCGGGCAGCGATCCGCCAGCGCGCCTGCGATCACATCAAGCTGGGCAGCGTTTTCGACCATCGGCACCAGCAGCGTTTCGGGCAGCACGTCGGCGGCAATCAGCGCCGCAAGGTCATTGATGCCAGCAGCCGTCGTCACCCCATTGATGCGGATCGCCCAGCCCGCGCCATCTTGGGCGATCTGCGCAAGCGCTGCCGTGCGCGCAGCTTGCTTGTCAGCCGCCGCCACGGCATCTTCCAGATCGATCACCGTCAGATCCGCCCCGCCCGCCTTGGCCTTGGCAAAGCGATCGGGGCGCGATCCCGGCACGAACAGCAGGCTCGATGGCGTAAACATCACAATCCTTGAAGGGCCCCCTGCCCAAAGCGTCAAGCGCGTAAATCAGGCCTTCACAATTTGTCCGGACAAATCTAAAGTCAAGCCAGAAATTTGCAATTTGTCCGGACAATCGCGGATCGGCCGAGGCGCAAATCCACAGAAGGAGGGAGAGACACCATGAAATTCACCCCGAGTTTGCTGGGCCTTGCGGCGGCGGCCAGCCTTGCGGCCCCTGCGGCTGCGCAAATGCTCGATCCGGTCAAGCCCGAGGATGCGCTGCAGATCGGCAAGCGGCTGCAATGCGGGGTCTCGGAAGACAAGCCGGCGGTCTATCACTGGTCGGGCAATATCTATGGCCGCAGCCCCGGCCAGCCCGACAAGCTGTTGTTCAAGGGCGAAGGCATGAACATCCGCCGCTGTGTCGAAGTCAATGATCCCAAGCTCGGCAAGGGCTGGCGCATGGTGAGCCGCGAAGTGATGCTGATGCTCGATCCGGCGACCGGCGAAGTGCTGAAAGAATGGACCAATCCCTATACCGGGCAGAAGGTGGAAGTGATGCACATCCACAATGATCCGGTAAACGGGCGGCCCAATTTCGCGATGAGCGCGGATGGCAAGCCCTATCGCATGGCGTCCTTGCGCGAATCCGGCCCGTGGGTGTTCATGCCCTTCGAAGCGCCGCTGTTCTATACCAACCCCTTGCAGGGCCAATATCAGAAATATGTCGGCGGCACTTATCACGCGATGGAAATCTTCGATTTTGCCGCGCTGAAGAGCGAGCTTTACAATCCCAAGACGCCGACTGCCTATCCGATGGTGAGTTGGGTACGGGTGTCGCAATGGGCGCCGTGGATGGAAATGGGCGACCGGCCGGGGCAGATGGTGTTCAACGCGATGGGCCGCAAGCTGCCCGGCGGGTTCGAGGAATTGCCCGACGTCCTCAAGAAGGAAATCAGGGCCAATTACCCGATCTATGAAGATGCCCCGCCCAAGGATGATGCCCGCCCGAATGAAACCACCTGGAGCAAGTTCAAGACCCTGATGGACGCCAAGAAAGCGCCCTGATCATGCGTGCGCTGTCGCGGCGCGGGGTGCTGGCGGGGGGCTCGGCAGCGCTGGTTGCCGGGCTCGCCCCGCGCAGCGCCTGGGGGCGCACCAGCCACGATGTCGTCGTGATCGGCGCAGGGCTTGCCGGGCTTCACACCGCGCATCTGCTGGAATCGGCGGGCCTCAGAGTGACAGTGCTGGAGGCCGCGCGGCGGATCGGCGGGCGGCTCCACACTCTGGATGACATGCCCGGCAAGCCCGAGGCGGGCGGCATCCAGATCGGGCAGAGCTATCGTATCTTGCGCGGCATTGCCGCGCGGCTTGGCGTTGCGCTGGATGAGGATGCGGGCGCAGGCGTGGGCGCCGCCGGATCGGCTGCGGCGCTGCTCCATATCAACGGACAGGCCCTGCGCGCTGAGGACTGGGCAGCATCGCCTGCCAACCGGCTGGAAGGGGCCGAGCGCAATACGCCGCCCTTTGCGCTGCCTGCGCTCTATGGCCGCGCGCTGCCTGCGCTCGCCTCGCCCGAAAGCTGGCTCGATGCGCCCGCTGCCCAGGATATCAGCTATGATGAAGCCCTGCGGCGGGCAGGCGCAAGCGCCGAGGCGCGCCGGCTGATTGATGCCAATATGAACGGCAATGCGCTTGCCGGCATATCCGCGCTCTCGCTCGCGCGCGGGGCGGCGCTGCGGCGCGCCGGGCCGGGGCCGAGCCTCACCGTGCGCGGCGGCTCGCAGCGCCTGCCCGAAGCGATGGCGGCAGCCTTGCAGGGCGAGGTGCGGCTCGGCGAAAGCGTGCGCGCGATCCGCGCCGGGCCAAGCGGTGCGGAAGTCCTCACCGCGCGCCGCACCATCACCGCGCGCCATGTGGTCTGCACCATCCCCTTTGCCGCCTTGCGCGACGTGCCGATCGCCGCCGATCTGCCTCCAACAATCGCCGAGATGATCGCAGCCCTGCCCTATACCCGCGCGACTTTCGCTTACATCAGCGCGCGCACCGCCTTCTGGCGCGAGGATGGCGCGCCGGAGACGATCTGGAGCGATCACCCGCTGATCGGGCGCATCTTCGTGCTCGGCGATGCGCCGCCCATGCTGAAGCTGTGGACCTTTGGCGCGGGCGCCGATGCGCTTGACCGGATGGGCGAGGCGCGCGCTGCGGAAACGCTCATCCCGCTGATCGAGAGCATCCGCCCCGCCGCCAAGGGCCAGATCACCGGGCTGAAACAGTTCTCGTGGCAGGCCAATCCCCACGCGCGCGGCATCTATCACCACATCGGCGCAGGCCAGGCCGCCAGCCTTGCCACCGCGATCCGCTGGCACGGCACAGCCTTGCACTTTGCCGGCGAACATCTCGGCCCGGTGGCGCAAGGCATGGAAGGCGCGCTCGAAAGCGCCGAGAACGCCGCGCGCACCATCCTTGCCCGCGCCTGAAGCGGGCGCGAAAAAGGCGGGAAAGCCCCCCAGCTTCCCCGCCCCTCTGCCCCCTGGGGAGCTGATCGCGAGCAGTCAGAAGCGCAGTTCGGCAATCACCCCGAAGCGGCGCGGCGGCCTGAGGCCAGCGATGAAATTGCGGCGCAGATCGCGGTTGGCATCGGCATAGCGGATGAGCTGGTTGACCGCGGTTTCGTCAAACAGGTTGCGCACATAGAACTGCACCCGGAAGCGATCATTCTGCGCGCCGAGCCGCAGATCGGAAATCACCGAATCCCCGGTCTCGGCCAGATTGTGCACCTGGGCAAAGCTGCTGGAGAGCAGATAGGCGTTGATCCCCGCGAACGCCTGCCAGCCCGAATTGCCGATATCGCGGCGGTAATCGAGATCGACGAACACGGTGTGTTCCGGCGCGCGCGGCAGGCTCTTGCCGGTCAGATCGCCAAAGCGCGACTGGCAGCCGGCAATGTTCGGCAGCTGATCGCCGGTCGAACAATCCACCAGGCCATTGTCGAGCACATCATTGAGCACGCCCTGATTTTCATCCGAGCCCCGATCAAACCGGCTGTTGGCATAGGCATAATTGGCAGTCAGCGTGAGATTGCGCGTCGGGCGCAGCAGCACTTCCAGTTCGAAGCCGTTGATCGTCACATCGCCGGCATTGTTGATCGCGGAGACCTGTTGCGGGGCAAGCGGCGGGTTGATCACTTCGACCGGCTGGGTCAGCTGATAGCCTTCGATCTGATTGTGGAACAGCGCAAGGTTCACCAGCACCTTGCCGTCCATGAAGGTGTTCTTCGAACCGATTTCGTAGGAGGTGACATTCTCCGCCCCGAAGGTCGAACGGCCCACCGAAATCGCCGCCGGGCCGTTGAAGCCGCCGGGCTTCTGCCCTTCGGCATAGACCGCATAAAGAAGGTTATCGCGCGTAATCTGGTAATCGACCGTGACGCGCGGCAGGAATTGCTCGAACGTCGCCTCGGCGCGCACCGGCGCCCCGATATTGCCCGCCGCGACGGTTGCGGTTTGCGCCACGGTGCGGATGCGTTCTTCCTGATAGCGCGCCTCGGCGCTGATCGAAAGCTTGTCGGTCAGATCATAGGAAACCGAGCCGAACACCGCGATGTTGCGGATGTTGTCCTGCGAATTGTTGCGGCTTTCCGCGAGCGTGCCGAGCGGGAAGGGTGCGGCAAGGATCGGGGTGAGACAGCGCGGATTGCGCGCGCAGGCCGCCTGCCGCGCGGCGATCATGTTGGCATTCGCCTCGCCTTGCGCGCCCGGCGGCAGCACGCGGTTGTCGGTCGAGAAGCTGTCCTGGTTCCAGTAGAACCCGCCCAGCAGGAAGCGGGCGCGATCCGTGGTGTATTGCAGGCGCAATTCCTGCTGCCAGTCTTCGCGTTCGGACTGGTTCGAGAACGAGAAATCGGTCTGCGAGGAAGCAAACCCGAACGGCACGCGCGGCGCAGTCGGCGCGCCGAGGGGGATGGTGGCAAAGATCACACCCTGAAACCGGCTCGGCGAATAATCGCCATCGGTGCGCTGCACCGAGGAACGGCTGTTGTAGCCGGTGAGCGAGGTGAGCGTCAGATTGTCGGTGAGATCGATATCGATCGTGAGGCCCGTGTTCCAGGTGTCGATCGCATTGCCGACGAATTCGCCCGCGAACTGCCGGCTGTAATCGGTGCTCACGGGACGCGGGCGGATCACGCCGCAGAAATAGCGCCCGCGCCCGGCAAACAGCGCGCCATTATCGAACAGGCAGTTGTTGTCGTTGGCGTCGGTTGCAAAAATCGCAGGCTGACCGTCGCGGGTGCTGGTGTAATTGGCGCGCAGGCCGACGCGGACCGATCCGCCATTGTCGTATTTCAGCATGGCAAAGCCGGATTGGGTTTCCTGAACGCCGATCGGGCTGCCGTCGAACTGGTTGGTGAACAGGCCTTCGTTCTTGAAATAGCGCCCGCCCAGAATGATCCCCAGCCCCGGGGCAATCGGGCCCGAGACATTGCCCGAGATATCATAGGCCGCGCCTTCGGAGACATCGGCCTGCACCCGGCCGCGCCAGCGATCGGTCGGCGCCTTGGAGATGATGTTGATAGCGCCCGAATAGGTGTTGCGGCCATAGAGCGCGCTTTGCGGGCCCTTCACCACTTCGATGCGATCGATGATGTCGATATCATAGTCGGCGATCGAACCGTTGAAATAGATCCCGTCGATGAAGAAGGCGACGCCGGAATCGCCGAGGATATTGGCCTGCCCGCGGATCACCGGGCGGTTGGCATCGCGCCCGAAGCTGTCGTCGAACACGAGGCCTGCGGTCGCGCGGGTGAGATCGGTGATGCTGTTGAAACCGAGCCGGTCAATCGCAGCCGAGGTCACCACCGCCACCGCGAGCGGCGCTTCCTGCAGGCGTTCTTCAGTCTTGCGCGCGGTGACGACGATTTCGGTGGGGGCAATCGCCTCTTTGTTCGCGTCCTCGGGAGCTGCATCCTGCGCCATCACCGCGCCCGGTGTCAGCGCGCTGGCTGCCAGAAGAACGCTCCGCATCACTTTCATCATGATCCTCCCCTTGCCTGATCCCAAGCCGCGCCCTTCACGCGTTCCCATGAGTTGCATAATTCGCTGGCCTGCAAAAATTTGTCCAGACAAATTTTGTCACAGGATGGAAACTATCCCCGACAGGTGTGGCTCTGCCGCCACGCTAGAACGGTTTGACATTGCCGAGAAAGGCGGTGGCCAGCAGCAGCAGATAGACCGCCCACACCCACACCCGGGTGCGATCCATCGTGCGGCGCAGCGGGATTTCGGTGGCATCGCTCGATCCTTCATTGAGCACTGCGGCGAGTTGCGCGCCGACCGGCTTGAAGGTCACATCGATCATGATCGCCGCCACGAAGATCAGCCCGAACATCAGCGCCTTGGTCGCCAGCCAGGTCGGCGCCAGCGGCGCGCCCAGCGCCAGGCTATGCGCGCCAAGGCCGAGATAGAACGCGCCGATCAGCCAGCGCAGCCAGCCTTCGATCCGGCGGTTGCGTGCAGCGCGCGGCGTCATGTCGTGACGGTGCGAATCCCACACCAGCCACAGCCAGCCCAGCCCCACCGCCCATGCGCCCCACAGCAGCAGCGGCGGCACCGCCCACCAGCCGCCCGCTACCAGCACGCTCAACGACAAGGGCACCATCAGCGCCCAGGCGCTGCGCGGCACCATATCGACTTCAACCAGCAGCTTGAGCAGCGCGATGCGCTGATCGAGCGTGTAGCGATCCCGCTTGCGGAAGTGCTGGCCGAGCAGGAACACGCCGACATCCGCCCCCAGCCACAGCACAAACAGCAGCAGGTGGACATAGACCAGCGCGGCATAGGCGGTGTCCGGCATTTCGCCCCCTTGGTTGAACGCGGCAGATTGTTGCCCGCATGACGCAGCGTGCGAAAGATTCGCACAACTTGTCTGGACAAATTGCATTTCTCCGCTTGACAAGCAAGCATTTGTCCGGACAACTTTGCGACGCACGCAGGGGGAACACCCGTTGTCACGGCAATCGTCGGGCAGGATCACCGGGGTTTTTGCAAGAAGGGGCTTGTCCACTATGAAACACGCGCATTCTCTCCGCTCGCGCCTTGGCCGGGCGCATTCATCGCCCCGCCGCCGCGCGCTCGCCGGCATGACCTCCGCGCTTGCGCTGTGCGCGCTGCCGCAGGCGGCGCTTGCCCAGGATGCCGCGGAACCTGCCGCCGCCAGTGAGCCTGAACGCGGCATCTCGGACATCATCGTCACCGCCCAGCGCCGCTCGGAAAGCGTGCAGGACGTGCCGATTGCCATCACCGCCTTCGATGAGACCGAGTTGGCCCGCCGCGCGGTGCTGAGCGCGCTCGACGTCGCGCTGTTCGTGCCCAACATGGTCGGCCTCAACAACACCGGCCTTGGCACCGCCAATGCCTATTACATCCGCGGGATCGGCAGCACCGAGACGGTCGCGACCTTTGATCCGCCGGTCGGCACCTATGTCGATGACATCTATCTCTCGCGGCAGAACGCCAACAACCTGATGCTGTTCGACGTGAGCCGGCTCGAAGTGCTGCGCGGCCCGCAAGGCACCTTGTTCGGCCGCAACACCACCGGCGGGGCGGTAAGCGTGCATTTGGCGCAGCCCAAGAACGAACTCGGCGGCTATGCCGAAGTGGGCTATGGCAGCTATGATCAGGTGCTCGCGCGGGCCGGGGTCAACGTGCCGCTCAGCGACACCTTCGCCGCCAGCGTTTCGGCCTTCTGGATGGAAGATCAGGGCTACGCCAAGAACACCATCACCGGCGAGCGCACCAATCGCAACAACAACTGGGGCGTGCGCCTCGCATTGCGCGGCGAACTCGCGCCGTGGGCGCGCTGGAACGGGTCTTACATCCACACCGAATCGGAATCCGACAACGTCCTCAATTTCGATTGCAATCCGGCCCAGCCGACCCAGTGCGACGGGCGCTTCTCTACCACCGGCCTGCGGCGCGGCGGCAATTTCATCAGCCCCACTCTGGGCCCGCTGATGACCGGGCGCAAGGTGGGCTTCGGCAACGGCAACACCGCGCGCATGGATTTCGTATCGTCGAATTTCGAATTCGACATTTCGGATGACTGGTCGGTCAACTTCATCACCGGCTTCGTCAACATCGGCCAGCAATTCGCCATCGATTTCGGCGATGGGCGCGCGCTGCCTTCGGTGGCCGTGCCGGTGCCGCCGGTGCGCGGCTTCCCGTTCGGCGGCTTCACCATCGCCAATGACGGCCAGCACACCCAGTTCACCCAGGAAATCAAGTTCAACGGCTCGATCGCCGATGGTCTGATCGACGTGGTGGGGGGCATCTTCTACTTCAACGAGGACAATCGCACCGATTTTGCCGATATCTTCACCCTCGGCACGGGTTTCCCGCTGCTGCTGGCCGACCGCACCCTCAAGAACACGGCCGAAGCCTGGGCCGGCTATCTCCAGGCAGACCTCAACATCACCGACCGGCTGACCTTCACTGCGGGGATCCGCTACACCGACGAGACCAAGACCTTCTCGATCCGCGACAACCGCAACCGCTTGCCCACCGGACTGTGCAGCGCGGCCAACCAGTTCGGCCCGTCGGCCTGCATCGACGATGCCAATCTGCGCGCGCCCAACGGCCGGGCCATCCCGACCGAGCAGACCGCGAGGCTGTGGACCCCGCGCTTTGCGGTCAATTACCGGCCCAATGACGATATCCTGCTGTTCGCCTCGGCGACCAAGGGCTTCAAGTCGGGCGGCTGGAACGCGCGCGGCACCGCGCCGGGCGAATTGCTGCCGTTCGGGCCGGAAGAGGCCTGGAGCTATGAAGTGGGCGCCAAGACCGATCTGTTCGATCGGCTCCTGCGCTTCAACATCACTGGCTTTTGGCTCGATATCGCCGATCTCCAGACGCCTTCGGCCTTTGTGCGGCCCGATGGCAGCCTCGCCTTCCTCACCGGCAACTTCGCCGATTACCGCAACCGCGGGGTGGAAATCGATCTGACAGCGCAACCGGTGCGCGGGCTCAATATTTTTGCCGCGATCGGCTATCAGGATGATGAATACCGCATCGATCGCAATGCGCCGCCGCTCAATCCCTTCGGCTTCCAGTCGGTCGCAGCGCAGCAGGCCGCCTGCCAGACCCAGCTGCGCGCCGGGCTGATCCCCAATGCGGCCGGAGCGAGCAATGCGCCGTCCTGCGGGGTGGGCCTGGTGACGCCGACCGGCGGGATCGCCACCCCGGTGCGCACGCCTGACTGGACTGTGGCGATCGGCGCCAGCTACGATGCGCTGCTGTCCGACAAGCTCACGCTCACCCCGTCGCTCAACGGCAGCTGGCGCAGCGAGAGCGAAGTCGGCACCAGCAATGTCACACTGTTCGATCGCGCGGTGACCGGGCCCACCGGCGTGGTGTTCCCGTCGAACACCCAAGGGCTCGGCAATCCGATCAACCCGCCGACCGGATCGCTCAGCCCTGCGCGCTGGATCATCAACGCCGCGCTGACGCTGGCGAGCACCGGCGGCTGGTCGCTGGTGGCCGAATGCCGCAACTGCCTTGATGAGGAAGCGGTGGAATCCTCGCTCGCCAATTTCAGCTACCTCAATCCGCCCCGCACGTTCCTGCTAAGGGCGAAATACGCCTTCTGATGGCCTTGCGCGCAGCCAGGGGGCAAGTCTTGCTGTCATGACCGCCAGGCTTGCCCCTTGCGACTTTGTGCTGATCCATGGCGCCTGGCATGGCGGCTGGTGCTGGGATGCCGTGCGCGCCCGGCTGGAGGCGGCAGGCCACCGCGTCCACACGCCAACGCTGCCCGGCCTTGCCGAACGCGCGGGCGAGCTGACCAGCGCGCTTGGTCTTGCCGATCACATCGCCAGCGTGATCGCCTTTATCGAAGCGGCGCAGCTGCGCGATATCGTGCTGGTGGGCCATTCCTATGGCGGCATGGTGATAACGGGCGTGGCCGATGCGCTGGCGGCGCGGATCGCGCAGCTTGTCTATCTCGATGCCGCCGTGCCGCGCGATGGCGAAAGCATGGTGAGCTACGGCGCGCCGCGCCCGGCCGAAGCGATTGCTGCAAGCATCGCAGGGCTGCAGCCGCTGGCCCCTGATGGCATCGCGATGCAGCCGCTGCCGCCGGAAGCGCTCGGCATTGCGCCCGGTCATCCGGCGCATGCGGTCCTTGCTGCGCGCATGACCCCGCACCCGATCAAGACCTGGCTCGATCCCATCGCGCTGCCGAACGATGGTGGTGGCCCGCGCGATCTGCCGCGCACCTATCTGCATTGCACGGCGCCGGTGCTCGAAGCCAGCCAGTTTCCCTATATTGCCCGCCTGGCCGCTGCCGATCCGGACTGGCGTTACGGCGAGATTGCGACCGGCCACGAAGCGATGCTCACCGCGCCCGATCAGGTGGCGCGGCACCTGCTGGACACGCTGGCGGGGCTGCGGCACGATGGCGCAATCATCAGGGGAGAACACGCTTGAACCAGACCGCAGCCGCAGCAGACACCCGGGTGCCGGCGGGAGAATTCGCCAGAGGCTGGAAGGTGCTGCTGGCCGGCCTGCTCGGCGTGATGTGCGGGGCCTCGCCCATTCCCTATAATGTGATCGGGTTCACCACCGGGCCGTTGAAGGCCGAGTTCGGCTGGAGCCAGACCCAGGCGGTGATCCCGATCACGATCTTCGGCGTGATCGCAGCGCTGCTGGCGCCATTGTTCGGCTGGATGTCGGATCGCTACGGCGTGCGCCGGGTGGCGCTGTGGTCGCTGGCGGCCTTTACGCTGGCCTTTGCCGCCATCGGCCTGACCCCGCGCGGAAGCGGCGCTGAGACCCTGCCGATCTATTACGGCTTCTGGGTGGTGGTGGGCCTCGTCGGCATTGGTTCAACGCCTGTCACCTGGAGCCGCGCGATCAACCTGTGGTTCTTCAAGCATCGCGGCCTTGCGCTCGGCATTCTGCTGATGGGCACCAGCCTTGCTGCGATGGTGGTGCCACGGGTCGCGGTGTGGGCAATCGAGGCCTATGGCTGGCGCGCCATGTTCGGGATTGTCGCGCTGTTTCCGGCAGCAGCGCTGGTGATCGCCTTCCTGCTGTTTCGCGAGCCCAGCCCCGAAGAACGCCCCGCCGCCATCTCCAGCGCCTCAGGCCAGCTCACTGGCGTCACGTTGGGCACCGCGCTCAAGGATTACCGGTTCTGGCTGATCTGGCTCTCGATCGCGCTGATCGCCACCGCGTTCGGCGGCGCGTTCATCAACATGCCGACCATCCTTGGCCTGAGCGGCGTGGACGCGGCCACGGCTGCCAGCGTGATGGGCGTGCTTGGCGGCGGAATATTCATCGGCCGGCTGTTCACCGGGGCGCTGCTCGATCGCTTCTGGCAGGGCTTTGTCGCCTTCCCGCTGCTGTGCCTGCCGGCCATTTCGGCATGGATCCTGCTCGGTGACAGTCTGACGTTCCCGGCCGCTGCGCTCGCCGGCTTCCTGCTTGGCTTTGCCGCAGGGGCGGAAAGCGATCTTATCGCCTACTTTGCCGGGCGCTATTTCGGGATGGCCCATTACGGCAAGATCTACGGGATGCTCTACATGCCCTTCGGCCTGTTTTCGGCCGCCTCGCCGATCATCTACGCGCAGGTCTATGATCGCACCGGCAGCTATGATCCGATTTTGCAAGTGGCGATGGCGATGTTTGTGGCAGGCGGCGCGGTGCTGCTGCTGCTCGGGCGCTATCCCGCCAGCCTGCCCGAACCCGGTGCCCCCCTGCCCGCTGAACCCGCGATGGAGCCTGCCTAATGGCGAGCCTTGCAACTGATAACCCGCTGGCCCCCTTGCGCGCTGCTGTAAGCGCGCCTGCGCTGCTGACCGATGCCGCCAGCCTTGCGCTTTTCAGCCATGATGTGCTGAGCGCGGGCGCGCCCCCACTCGCCGTGCTGCGCCCGCAAAGCGTTGCGGAACTTGCCGCCGGGGTTGGCGCTGCCACGCGCGCGGGCATCGCGATTGTCCCGCGCGGCGGGGGGATGAGCTACACCGGCGGCTATCTATACTCAGGCGGGCCGCATATCCTGATCGATACCGGCGCGCTGACGCAGATCGTGGAGGTGAACGAGGCCGATCTCACCGCGCTGGTCGAAGTCGGCTGCACGTGGGATGCGCTCAACACGGCGCTTGCTGCCAAAGGCCTGCGCGCACTCGCCTGGGGCACGCTCTCGGGCATCCGTGCGACTGTCGGCGGGGGGATGAGCCAGAACGGCACCTTCTGGGGGGCGCGCGGCGGCACGATGGTGGATGGCGCGATCAGTTTCGATGTGGTGCTGGCCGATGGCAGCATCGTTTCCACAGGCTCCGATTTCTTCCGCCCCTATGGCCCCGATCTCACCGGCCTGTTCGCGGCTGATTGCGGCGCTTTCGGGGTCAAGGCGCGGGTGCGATTGAAGCTGGTCAAGGCCGCGCGCGCCCATGCCTATGGCTCCTTCGCCTTTGCCAGCCACGCGGGCCTGCTCTCTGCGATGAGCGCGATTGCGCGCGCCGAACTCGCCTCGGAAAGCTTCGCCTTTGATCCCTTCCTGCAAAGCCAGCGGATGAAGCGCGATTCGCTCACCAGCGATGCCAAGCAGCTCGGCAAGATGATGCAGGCCGAGGCACGAGCGGGCGGCGTACTCAAAGCGCTGACGGGTGCGGCCAAGGTCGCGCTCGCCGGGCGGTCTTTCCTGAAAGACGTGCCCTTCAGCCTCCACTGCATCGCCGATGGCCGCCACCAGGCGGGCGTCAATGCCGACATGGCCGAGATCGCCCAGATCGTGCGCGAGCACGGCGGCGAGGTGGTGGAAAATTCGATCCCCAAGATCCTGCGCGCCAATCCCTTCCCTGCGCCCAATTCGATGCTGGGGCCGGAGGGCGAGCGTTGGGTGCCGGTGCATGGCTTCCTCCCCCATTCCAAGCTCATCGCGGCATGGGACGATTTGCAGGCGCTGTGGGCGCAGCATTTGGGCGAGATGGCGCGGCTCAAGGTGGAAACCGGCGCGCTGATCGCGGCCACCGGGCGTTCGTCCTGCCTGATCGAGCCGGTGTTCTACTGGCCGGGCGCGCAGAACCCGCTGCACCGCCACGCGATCGAACCGGCCCACCTTGCCCGCCTGCCGCGCATTGGCGATGATGCGGCGGCGACGGCGCTGGTCGATCACCTGAAGCGCGAGGTGATCGGTGTGTTCCAGCGGCTGGGCGCAATCCACTTGCAGATCGCGCGCACCTATCCGCTGGAAGAGGGCCATGATCCCGCCGCCTGGGAGATGCTGCGCGCAGTGAAGGCCCATGTCGATCCCAAGGGCCTGATGAACCCCGGCGTGCTCGGGCTCTAGCGCGCGCGTGCTGGCCGCAGAGCTTGATCGCCGCCGCGCGCTTGCCGCCGGTCTCGCCGCCAGCCTCGTCACCGCCACCCGCGCCGAGGCGATGCTGCAAAAGGATGATGATGTGACTGATCCTGCCCCGTTTTCCGCGATGGCGCTGCAACTGACGGCGCGTTCATTGGAGCGCCTGCCCGATACCGCCGCTGCGCGCGCCGCGATCCTTGCCCATATTGCCGAGCTGGAAGGAGTGATCCGCACCAGCGCGATCTTTGTGCAGCAATATGCAGGCGCTCCGGTGAAGCTGGTGGTGCTGCCCGAATATCTCTTCACGTCCTATCCGGGCCGCATTTCGATCCCCGATTTCGCCGCGCGTGTCGGCTTTGCCAAGGATGGGCCGGAATATGCAGCGCTCGGCAAGCTGGCGCAGAAGCTGGGCATTCACCTTGCGGGCAATGCCTATGAAAGCGACGCGGCTTTCCCCGGCTTCTATTTCCAGACGAGCTTCATCATCGCGCCGTCGGGCGAGGTGGTGCTGCGCTATCGCCGCCTCATCTCGATGTTCGCGCCAAGCCCGCATGATGTGTGGGAGGCCTATCTCGACAAATATGGGCTTGAAGGCGTCTTTCCGGTGGCGCGCACCGCCATCGGCAATCTTGCCTGCATTGCCAGCGAGGAAATCCTCTACCCCGAAATCGCCCGCGCGCTGGCGCTGCGCGGGGCGGAGGTGTTCTGCCATTCCTCATCCGAGATCGGCTCGCCGCTCGCGACCAACAAGGATATCGCCAAACAGGCGCGCGCGTTCGAAAATCTCGCCTATGTCGTCTCGGCCAATACGGCGGGGATTGCGGGCACCGCGATGCCGCTTGCGAGCGCCGACGGCAATTCTCAGGTGGTCGACTGGAAGGGGCGCATCGTGGCGCAATCGGGCGACGGGGAGACTTTCACCGCCTTTGCCGGGATCGATCTGGCGGGCCTTCGCAAGGCACGCCGCATCCCTGCCATGACGAATTATCTCGCCCGCCAGCGCCCGCATCTCTTCGCCGCTGCCTATGCTGCTGCGGCAGAGCCATTTCGCGGGCCTGACGGGATGATGGCGGACGGCGCACCGCAAATCCCCGACCGCGACTACTTCACCCGCGCGCAAGAACAAGTGATCGCGCGGCTCGACAAGGCAGGGATCATCTGATGATGCAGCACCGCACCATATCCGGCACCATCCGCTATGTCTCGATGAAGCCGGGCCGCGAAGGCACCACGCGCGGGCGGGAGACATTCCGCTTCACCCACCACAAGGATGGCTCGGTGATCATGAGCGCGCATTGCGAGATCGAGGAGCCCGATCCAACCGTGATGCGCGATATCATCTGCCATATCGGGCCAGACCGGATGCCGCGCAATCTGCTGGTGCATCTGACGGTGGGCGATGCATTTCTGGGTTCTGGCTGGATGCATTATGATCCGGCCACCGGCATGGTGGGCTGCGAAAGCACCAGCCCGGCGCTGGGCCGCCATGCCGAATTGCGCGAGGGAGGCAGCTTTGACGCTTTCGGCACGCACCCGGTGGTGGGCGATGGCTTTTCGACCAGGCTGATGGATGCTTCGCAAGGCCCGCATCGGCGCAAATTGCGGTTTTTCCTGCCCTCCCCCGATCATCGCGGGGCAACTGCGCCGCAGCTGGCCGAAGTCGTCATGACGATGGAATATGTCGGCGAGGAAGAAAAAACCGTGCCCGCCGGCACCTTCCCCTGCCGCCACTATCGCTATGTCGATGACAGCGAAGGCGGCATGGGGGGCGAACGCCACCCCGATTACGATATGTGGGTGACGGCCGATGACGACGCGATCCTCGTCTATGGATCGATCGACGGATATATGATGAACCGCTATGAACTGGTTGAATTAACGCGCTAGATCCGCACCAGCACCTTGCCCAGATGCGCGCCGCTCAGGAGATGGCGGTAGGCGGCGGGGGCTTCGTCGAAGGCGAAGCTGCGGTCGATCACCATGGCGATGCCGTGTTCGGCCATCACGCCGAGCGCGCTTGCGATCATCCCGCGATGGCCCGAGGCGATGCCCTTCACCGTCACATTCTTGCCGATCAGCGCGCCCTGATCGCAATCGGCCTTGTCCTGCGGGCTGCCCGAGAGCGCGCCCAAGGTGGCGATCCGCCCTTCGATGGCGGTGGCGGCAAGTGTCTGGCCCAATTGCGCAAATCCGATGGTATCCACCACCACATCCGCGCCGCGCCCGCCGCTCGCCTCCAACAGCGCTGCGGCCCAATCGGGGCGCGCGCGATAATTGATCGCATAGTCCGCGCCCATGGCGCGCACCCGGGCAAGCTTGTCCTCGCTTGACGAGGTGATCGCCACGTCAGCCCCCAGCGCCTTGGCAAGCTGGAGCGTATAGAGCGCCACCCCGCCGGTGCCTTGGGTGAGCACCAGATCGCCCGCTTTCACTTGCCCGAACGCCACCATGGCATGCCACACCGTGCCTGCGACCACGGCGGTGCAGGCGGCGGTTTCATCGCTGATGGCGTCAGGCACGCGGATGGCGGCGGCAGCGGGCAGCACGATCCGTTCGGCCAGCCAGCCATCGCGGGTGACGCCGAGATCGCTGGCGAACACATGATACAAATAGCCGCCATCGCCGAGCCAGGTGGTGAAATTGGCGGCAATCACCCGCTCGCCGAGGGCAAGGCCGGTCACGCCTTCGCCCACAGCCTCGACCACGCCGACCCCATCGGTCAGCGGGATGCGGGCCTCGGGCAGGCCGTGCCCATAGGCCCCGCGCAGCACCATCAGATCGCGGTAATTGAGGCCTGCCGCAATCACCCGCACCACGATCTCGCCCGGCCCGGCGACGGGATCGGGGCGCTCGATCAGTTCAAGATTGCCGATCGCATCCCCCGCCGCAATCGCGGCTGCGGGGCGCGCGCCCAATTGCCAGGCCTTCATGGTTTGGGCTCCACCTGCGGCTCGCGCACTTGCGAGAAATCGGCGAGGAACCGTCCCGTTTCAACCCGCCCCGCCATATCGGCGCGCAAGGGTGCCTCGGCATAGACAGTCACGGTGTAATCGCCCGCCGGCGGGTTCTGGCGCAGCGGCAGGATGGTCTCCTGATAGACCCGGCTGTTCCAGAAGGCGCGCGCATTGGCGAGGCAGGGGAAGCGCACGGTGAGGTTGACGTAATCAGGCGGCACCGCGCCTTCGAACACCGCCACCGGCTGGGGCAGCGTGATGTAATAGCCGCCGAGCCGCTGATAGATTTCGCTCTCCGCAATCGCCTTGCCATAGGCCAGCATCCGCGCGCGATCGATGGTGCGCCCTTCGACCACCATATAGACCGGCTTGTCGCAGGGCGCAGGCGCGGGCGCGGGCTGCGCGGCGGCGGGTTCGGGCGCGGTTTGCAGCAGCAGGGCAAGAGCAAGGCTCACGGGTTGATCCTCCATTCATCGCAGCAGGTGCGCTTCCACGGACGGCCATGCTGGAACCATTGCCAGATGCGCGCGCGGCTCTGCCCATCGGGCGCAAGATTGATCATCTCGATGTAATAGGCGTCCGGCACATCGGCCCGGTCAAGCTTGAGCAGCAGCGTGTCCTCGGCCGTCTGCCAGCCGTGGCCGCTGAAACGCTCGGTGCGCCACACCAGACGATCACCCTCCAGCCGGCCGCCGAATTCGTGATGCGCGCTGCGGCCATCCTCCCAGGTCAGCCAATTGTGCTGCACATAGTGCCATGGGCCCGCATCGGGAAACTCGCAGCGGGTCTTGACGCGGTGCGCATCGAGCAAGCCGCCTGCCAGATCATAATGGCGATACCAGCCATCCCACCAGCCTTCGTGGCGCAGCATCGCGGGCATGACAGCGGCAAGCGCGGCGCGGTTGCTCATGGCCGCGCGGGCTCGGCATAGGCGGCAAGCGGCAGCGGCGTGCCGGTCTGCGCGATCAGCGCCTGTTCGCGCAGGAAGCGCAGCATCCCGCTATCCCCGCTGCGGCTGGGGCCGAGCCCCGATCCTTTGCGCGACATATTGGGCGCATCGCTGACAATGCTGGTAAGCGCGCCGTCCTGAAGCGACACTGCGCCAGCTTCCAGCAAGGGCGCGATGGCGGCGGCTTCTTCGATGCTGCCCGCCAGCACGGCGGCGGCAAGGCCATAGTCGCTGGCATTGGCAAGGGCGATCGCCTCGGCGATATCGTCAAAGATGGTGACGGGGATGACGGGGCCGAAGGTCTCCTCGCGCAGCACCGCCATGTCGGGCGTGACATCGCTGAGCACGGTGGGCGCAAGATAGTGCCCGCCGCCGAGCCGCTCCACCGTGCCGCCCGCGAGCAGCCGCGCGCCCTTGGCAAGCGCATCGTCGATCTGCGCCTGCACCTTGGCGGCCTGGGGCGGGAAGATGAAGGGGCCAAGTTCGCCCCCCTCCCCCGGGGGAAAGGCCGGGCGCACAGCCTTCGCGCCCTCGGCAAGCGCGGCCAGAAAGGGTTCGGCAATGGCGCGGGCCACATAAACGCACTCGATCGATTGGCACGCCTGCCCGGTGGCGACCACGCTGGCGCGCAGGGCAATCGCGGCGGCCCATTGGGGATCGGCGCTGGCGGTGATGATCATCGGATCCTTGCCGCCGAGTTCGAGATTGGCGGGGATGAGGCGGCGCGCGGCGGCCTCGGCGACCTTGCGGCCCGTCGCGGTCGATCCGGTGAAGCAGACATAATCAACCTCACCGATCAGCGCCTCGCCCACCTCGGGCCCGCCCAGCACATAGGCGAGCGGCAGTTCAGGAATGCTGGCGGCAATGCGCGCCATGGGGGCAGCAAAGCGCGGGGTGACTTCGGACGGCTTCACCAGCGCCGCCGCCCCCGCCATCAGCGCAGGCACGGCATCGACATGGGAGAGGATCACCGGGAAATTCCACGGCGCAATCGCTCCGAACAGCGGGAAGGCGCTGTAACGGGTGCGGATTTCAATGCCGGGCATGGCCGATGGCCGGGGGCCTTGATCGAGCGCGGCGAACAGCTGCGGGCCTCTCGTGGCCCAGCGGCGGATATTGCCGATTGCGCTTTGCACTTCGATGGCAGCGATGGTCTCGCGCCCCGTATCTACGCCAAGCGCAGCGGTGATCTCGCCCGCTGCTTTCTCCAGTGCGTCGGCCCATTGCAGCAGGACGGCGGCGCGCCCCTCGGCCCCGCGCGCTTCCCATGCGCCTTGCATGGCGCGCAGGCGCGTGGCCTCGGCAGTGATAGCCTCGGGCGCGGTGGGCGTGAAGCGATAGTCCGCTGCGCCGGTGCGCGGGTTGGTGACGGCGATCTCAGCCATGCGGCGCTTCCTGCGCCTGCCATTCGGCGACGATCTCAGCGCCGGTCGCAAACCAGCTTTCGGGCCGCGCGGTGATCGCTTTCAGCCAGCCTTCCAGCGCATCGATCCGATAGGGCAGGCCCATGATATAGGGCGTCAGGTGCACCGGCAGCATCCGCCCCGCCCCGCCGTGGGCCGCCGCCTCGCCCGCCAGCCAGTCGAACGCATCGGTGAGCGATTCCGCCCAGCTTTCGGCCGATTTCTGCTGGGTGGCGATGATCTGGCGATCCGACAGCTCGTGATTGAGCGGCAGGTTGATAAGCCCGTTCTTGAAACGATAAGGCAACTCGTCATTCACCCAGTCGCAGGTGTAGGTGAGGCCGTGCTCGGCCAGCAGATCGGCGGTGTGCCAGCTTTGCTGGCGCGCAATCGAGAGCCAGCCGGCGGGCTTGACCCCGCTCGCCGCTGCGATCCGCGCCATCGCCTCGGCAATCAGCGCGCGTTCCGCCTCGCGGGTGAGCGAGCTGTCAATCGTGCCGTTCATGTCGGTCGAATGCGCGATGATCTCGTGCCCGCCCGCGATCACGGCGGCGACCAGTTCGGGATAGCGCTCGGCAATCGCGGCGTTGGTGGCAAAGCTGGCCCGCACCCCGGCGCGTTCGAAGGCTTCGAGCAAGCGCCATGCGCCCACCCTGCTGCCATAATCGCGCGCGGTATAATGGCGGTAATCGGGATAGGCGGTCTGCATGTGGCCGGGCGCGGTGAAGGGCCCTGCGGGGATGATCGGGAACCATTCAAGGCTGACACACAGCCACACCGCAACGCTCCTGCCAGCGGGCCAGCGCACGGGCGGGCGGGTCTGCAGGCACGACCAGTCGTAGAATTCATGGTCATAGCCATGGCGCCGCTGGGGATATGCGAGATAGGCGGGATCAAGCGCCATCAGCCCTGCCCTCCCCCGGTCTCGCCGCGCCAGTGATCGACGATCTCTCCGGCGCGCGCGATCCACGCCCGGCCGTCCTCGGCAATGTGGCGCAAGGCCTCCTCGAACGGGCCGATGCGGTGCGGCTGGCCGATGAGATAGGCGTGCAAGGGAATGCACATGACAGTGCCCGAAGCCTCGCCCTCTGCCGCCAGCCGCTCATACTGGCGGATCAGCGCATCGGCATATTCGCGCCCGCTCATATTGTAGACGAAGAAGGCATAGTGATCATTCACCTCAAGGCTGTAAGGGATCGAGGCGAGGCGGCCTTGCTGCACCTTCACTTCCTGCACCTGATCATCGTGATAGAGATCGCAGGTATAGGTGAAATCATATTCGCTCAGCAGATCGAGCGTGCGCGGCGTGTGCGTCAGCGCGGGCGCGAGCCAGCCTCTGATGCGCTGCCCCGTCGCCTCGCGCACGGTGTGGATGGAATCCGCGATGATCGCGCGTTCCTGTTCCTCTGACATGTCATAGGCATAGCGGGTGTTGTAGATGCCGTGGCTGAAGAACTCCCAGCCCCGCGCGTTGGCATCGGCGACCACTTCGGGGTGGTGCTGGCACAGCGCGACCGAGAGGCTGACCGAGCCGGGAAAGCCGTGCTTGCTCATCACCTCGGCCATGCGCCAGTGGCTCACCCGGTTGGAATGATCGCGGTGGGCATAGCCCACCACGCTCGGGTGGCGCGTCGGCCAGGCCTTGCGGGCAGGGTGCGCGGGCGGATCGATCTCGTAATATTCGAGATTGGGCGCAACCCACACCGCCACGCTCTTGCCGCCCGGCCAGGTGATCTTCGGCCGGCCGCGATAGGGGTGATAATCATAGAGCCCGGGATCAGGCGCGCCCTCCTGCATGATCAGCGCGCCTCCAGCCAGTCGATCGCCGCCTGCACCGGCTCGACATCGGCATATTTCAATTGCAGATCGGTGAGATTGGCGAAGTGATAGCTTTCGTGCTTGTCGGCGCAGGTTTCGATGGGGACGATGGTGCGATAGCCGTGGGAGAGCGCGTCCACCGCCGTCGCCCGCACGCAGCCTGACGTGCTGCCGCCTGTCACCACCACCGTATCCACCCGGTGGAAGGTGAGGTAGCTCGCCAGCGGCGTTTCGAAAAAGGCGCTCGGCATCCGCTTGGTGAATTGCAGGTCATCGGGATGGATCTCGCAGCGCGGATCAAAAGCGTGGCGTTCGCTGTCATATTTGATGTTCTGAAGTGAGTCCTCGGTATCGGTGCGCGTGCCCCACACCCCGGCATCGCCGGCATCCGCCTTGTAAGCGACCCTGCTCCAGATCACCGGCATGCCGCGTTCGCGCGCCATCCGGCTGATGGTGTTGATATATTCGATCTGGCGCGGATCGGTTTCATAGGCGGTCTTGAACAAATCGGTGCGGGTATAGGCCTGCTGCACATCGACATTCACGATCGCCAGCTTTGTCCCAAAGCCGAACTTGCGGCGCGCCGGATTGGCCATCACGTCTTCGAACAACTGGCGCGCGGTCTTGCCGTCTGCGATCATCTTGGTGCCGAGCATGGCGGTGCTGAACCCCTCTTCCGATTCCACTTTGACAGCCAGTCATAATCGCGGTTATGGGGTTGTCGAGTGAAATTTGTCCGGACAACTTTGGGGTCTTTCGGCTGATGCAGATCACGCGGCACATGCTGACCATTCCGGGCACCGGACGCCGCGTCCATTATCGGCGCTGCGGCGACGGCCCGCCGCTCTTGATGGTGCATCAAAGCCCGCGTTCGAGCGCCGAATATGACTGCCTGATGCGCGCATGGGGGCAGCACTTCACCTGCATCGCGCCTGATACGCCGGGCTTCGGCCAGTCCGATCCGCTCCCCGGCGCGCCCGATATCACTGCGTTTGCCGATGCGCTGCTCGAAACGATGGACGCGCTGGGGCTCGGGCCATGCCCGGCCTATGGCTTCCATTCGGGCGGGATCATTCTGGTAACCGCCTTGAAGCGCGCTGCCTGCCGCTTCACCTGTCTTGCCATCGGCGGCTATGCGATCTGGACGGCGGAGGAAATGCGCATTTTCGGCGAGCAATATCTCCCCGAATTTCGCCCCAGTGCCTATGGCGAGCACCTCACATGGCTGTGGAGCCGGATGCTGGAGCAAAGCTGGTTCTTCCCGTGGTTTGACACCCGCGATGCCGCGCGGCTCAGTGTGGCCCATGCCGATCTGGCGCGCGTGCAGCAGGCGGTGATGGAGATGCTGGACGCAGGCAATGCCTACCGCGCAGGCTATGGCGCGGTGCTGCGCGCCCCGCGCGATATCCCGCCGCCTGACGCCGCCACGCCGCCGGTGCTGATCAGCGCCTATGCCGGCGATCCCTTGCAAGCCCATATTGACCGGCTTGGCCCGATGCCGGCGGGCTGGCAGGCGCTGAAGGTGGCAACCCCTGCCGATCACCACGCGGCGAGCCTTACCTTCCTCACGCAGCATGGCGGCGCGCCCGCCCTGCCCCTGCTTGCCGAGGATGCGCACGAAGGCTGGGTCGCAGCGCAAGGTGCGCTCGTCCATTGGCGCGGCACGCGCGGCGCGGCGCGGCTGGTGCTGCACGGCCCCGCTGGCGAGTTGGCGGAGCCGGGGCCGGACGAAATCGCCATCGATGTGCCGGGGCATGGCCTCTCGGATGCAGCCGAGGATATGCTCGGCGTGATCGCAGCCGCCCGCGCGGCGCTCGGCGCGCGCGACATCGCGTGGCCCGCGCTGCCTGAAGGCGATCCGGCGCTGCTCTATCCCGATTTGACGCCCGATCGCTTTGGCGCTCACTTGCTGAAAGCCTGGAGCGCCGCGCGCGCCGAGGCGATCTTCGCGCCGTGGTATGCCACCAGCGCTGCTACCGCGCGTCCCTTGGCCGAAGGCGCGCTCGATCCCGCAGCAATCGCCACCCGCGCCCGCGCCCGGCTGCGCGCAGGCTCGGCGGCGCGCCACTGGCATGATATTCTGCAACGCCGCACAGGAGGCACTGCCCGATGAGTGATTTCAAGACTGCCATGCCGCTGCTCGCCCGCCACGAAGGCGTCTGGGATGGCACCTATTCCTATTTCAACGCAGCCAATGAAAAGATCGATGAGCACGCCAGCCGCTTGCTGTGCCGGATCACCGATGATCCGCAGGTGCCCTATCACCAGACCAATTTCTACACCTGGAGCGACGGGCGCACCGAAGTGCGCGATTTCCCCGCGACCTATCGCGATGGGCGCATCTGGTGGGATAATGAGCTCATTCAGGGCTGGGCCGCCGAAGTGCCCTTGGATGAATACAACCGCACCATGATGCTCTATTGGCAGCGCACGGGTGATCCTTCGCTTTACCTCTATGAACAGATCCAGATTTCCGACTGCGGCCAGCACCGCTGCCGCACCTGGCACTGGATCAGGAACGGCCAGCTCGAAACCCGCACCGCCATTCAGGAGCGTTTCGTCACGCGCGACTGGCGCGCCATCGAGGCTGAAATGCAGGCCAAGGCCTGACGCGCAAAGCCCATGGCCCGCACCCTGTTTGCCAAGATCTGGGACGCGCACCGGGTGGCTTCGATACCCGGCGGGGCGGATCTGATCGCGATAGACCGGGTGTTCCTCCACGAGCGCACTGGCGCGGCGGCACTCGCGCGCATGGCGGAAATGGGCCGCAGCTTGCGCGATCCGGCGCGGGTGTTTGCGGTGATGGACCACATCGTCGATACCCGCCCGGGCCGCGGCGACGGAACCTTGATGCAGGGCGGTGAAGGCTTCATCACCCAGACTCGCGCGGCGTGCAAAGCGGCGGGCATCACCCTGTTCGACGTGAATGACGAGAGGCAAGGCATCGTCCATGTGATCTCGCCCGAACAGGGCATCGTGCTGCCCGGCGTCACGCTGGTCGCGCCCGACAGCCACACCTGCACGCAAGGGGCCTTTGGCGCGCTCGCCTGGGGGATTGGCTCCTCTGAAGCCGAACACGCGATGGTGACAGGCACGCTGAGGATGGAGCGGCCCCGCACTATGCAGGTGAGCTTCTCCGGCCAGCTCGCAGCGGGCGTGACGCCCAAGGACATGATCCTTGCGCTGATCGCTGCCCACGGCGCAGGCGGCGGGGCGGGCCATGTGGTCGAGTTTGCCGGCGAGGCGGTGCGAAGCCTTTACATGGAAGGCCGCATGACGCTGTGCAACATGGCGACCGAATTCAGCGCCATGACAGGCATCATCGCGCCGGACGCACAGACCTTCGCCTATCTGGCAGGTCGCCCTTATGCGCCTTCAGATTTCGCCGCGTCTTACTGGGCCGATCTGGCGAGCGATGCTGAAGCTGCCTTCGATGCCGAAATCGTGATGGATGCGAGCGCCCTCGCGCCGATGGTGAGCTGGGGCACCAGCCCCGAACACGCTGTCCCCGTTACCGGCCAAGTGCCGCAAGGCCCGGCCCGCGCGCATGATTATATCGGCCTTGCTCCGGGCGCAGCGATAGCCGGAACGCCGCTCGACGCTGCCTTTATCGGCAGCTGCACCAATGCGCGGCTTTCCGATCTGCGCCGCGCGGCCGGCATCCTCAAGGGCCGCCGCATTGCGCCCTCGATCAAGAAGGCGCTCGTTGTCCCCGGCTCGATGGCGGTGCGCCGCCAAGCCGAGGCCGAGGGGCTCGACAAGGTCTTCACCGACGCCGGATTCGAATGGCGCATGAGCGGGTGTTCGCTGTGCTTTTATGCAGGGGGCGAGGGCTTTCCCGAAGGCTCCCGCGTCATCTCCAGCACCAACCGCAATTTCGAAGGCCGCCAAGGCCCCGGCATCCGCACCCACATCGCCTCGCCCGAAACCGTTGCGGCCAGCGCCATCGCGGGCGCCATCGCCGATCCGCGGGACTACGCCCGATGAGCGCGTTCCCCCAGCCCCTCACCGGCATCGCTGCGCCCTTGCTCAGCGATAATATCGATACCGACACGATCATCCCCAGCCGCGAAATGAAGAGCACTGGTCGCACCGGATTGGCGGGCGGCCTGTTCGCCCCGTGGCGCTATCGGGATCCCGATACCCGCCAGGAAAACCCTGCTTTCGCGCTCAACCAGCCGGAATATCGCGGTGCGGCGATCCTTGCGGCGGGCAGCAATTTCGGCTGCGGATCGAGCCGCGAACACGCAGTCTGGGCGCTCGCCGAATATGGCGTGCGCGCGATTATCGCTGCCAGCTTCGCGCCGATTTTCCGCAGCAATTGCATCCGCAACTTTATCCTGCCGATCACGCTTGATCGCGCCGCGATTGAAGCGCTGGCAGGCCGTGAGGTCACGATTGATCTGGCCGCGCTCATTCTCACCTGCGGCGAGGAAACCCACCGCTTCAAACTTGAGGCCGAAGCGCATGACATGCTCACCCGCGGGCTCGATGCGATCGATCTCACCTTGCAGCAAGCCGCCGCGATTGACGCATGGACCCTCGCCGATCGCAGCGCACGGCCATGGGCCTATCTGGAGAAAACCCAGTGACTGATATTCTCGTCTCCGAAGTCGGCCCGCGCGACGGGCTGCAATCGATCAAGCAAATCATGCCGCTGGACGCGAAAAAGCGCTGGATCGTAGCGGAAGCCGCCGCCGGGGTGCGAGAGATCGAGGTCGGCAGCTTCGTGCCGCCAAGCCTGCTGCCGCAAATGGCCGACACGGCGGAACTCGTCGCCTTTGCGCGCGGCATTGCGGGGCTCAATGTGGTGGCGCTGGTGCCCAATGCCAAAGGCGCCGCCCGCGCTGCCGAGGCAGGCGTCCACGCGATGAGCATTCCCTTTTCGATGAGCGAGACCCACAGCCTCAAGAATGTGCGCAAAGGTCACCCCGCGATGCTCACCGAAATCGCGGCAGCGGCGGCGATTGCGAAACAGGCGGGCGTGCATTTCGCAGTGGGCCTTTCGACCGCTTTCGGCTGCACCATCGAAGGCGCGGTTCCCGATGATCAGGTGGTGCGGCTGGCTGAAGCGGCGGTCGCGGCAGGCGCACAGGAACTCTCGCTCTCGGACACCACCGGCTATGCCGACCCCGCGCAGGTGCGCAGGCTCGTCAAGAAGGTGCGCGCAGCGGTTGGCGCGGATAAGCTCACCACGCTCCACCTCCACAACACCCGCGGGCTGGGCCTTGCCAATGTGGTGGCGGGCCTTGAGGAAGGGATCACCACCTTCGATGCGTCCTTGGGCGGGCTCGGCGGGTGCCCGTTTGCGCCGGGGGCGAGTGGGAACCTTGTCACCGAAGACCTTGTGCTGATGCTCAATGCGATGGGGCTGCGGACCGGGATTGATCTGGAGAAATTGCTGAGCGTGCGCGCGATCCTTGCCGAAGCGCTGCCGGGCGAGCCGCTTTATGGCTTCACGCCCGATGCTGGGCCGATGCTCGACTACAAGCAAAGGATCGCGGCATGAGCGCGCCCGAACCCTTGAAAGGCATTCGCGTCGCCGAGTTTACCCACATGGTGATGGGGCCGACGGTCGGGCATATTCTTGCAGGCCTTGGCGCAGAAGTGGTGCGGGTAGAGCCCATTGGCGGCGATCAGACGCGGCGGCTGATCGGTTCGGGCGCGGGCTATTTCCCGATGTATAATCGCGGCAAGCAATCGATCTGCCTTGATCTCAAAAGCACAGGCGGGCTTGCCGTCGCCAAAGACCTTGTCGCGCGCGCCGATGTGCTGGTGGAGAATTTCCGTCCCGGTGCGCTCGAGCGATTGGGGCTCGGCTACGAGGCCTGCGCCGCCGCCAATCCGCGCCTGATCTATTGCAGCGAGAAGGGGTTCCTGCCCGGCCCTTATGAAAGCCGCACCGCGCTCGATGAAGTCGCGCAGATGATGGGCGGCCTTGCCTATATGACCGGCCCTCCGGGCCGCCCGTTGCGCGCAGGGGCAAGCGTGATTGATGTGACAGGCGGCATGTTCGGCGTGATCGGCGTGCTCGCCGCGCTGGAAGAACGCCACCGCACGGGCAAGGGGCAGAAGGTCACCGCCAGCCTGTTTGAAACCACCATCTACCTCGTCGGGCAGCACATGGCGCAGTTCGCCGTCACCGGCAGCCCGGCTGCGCCCATGCCCGCGCGGGTATCGGCCTGGGCGATCTATGATGTGTTCGAAACCCGCGATGATCCCGTGTTCATCGGGGTGGTGACGGACGCCTTGTGGGAGAAGTTCTGCAAGCTCTTCGCGCTCGATGAATTATGGGCGGATGAAAGCCTGCGGGTGAACAACGCCCGGGTGCAGGCGCGCGAGCGTATCCTGCCGGTGATCCGCGCGATGATCGGCCAGATGACGCGGGCCGAAGTGATCGCCAAGCTTGACGGCACAGGGCTCCCGTTTGCGCCCATCGGGCGGCCCGAGGACATGTTCCATGATCCCCACTTGCAGCATGGCGGGCTTGAGGACGTGACGCTGGATAATGGCACCGCCGTGCGCCTGCCGACCATCCCGCTGGAAATGGACGGCAAGCGGATCGGAGCGCCCCAAGCGCTGCCCAAGCCGGGACGTGATGCCCGCGCCGTGCTGGCGGGACTGGGGTATGACGACGGACGGATCAATGAACTTATCGCAGCAGGATCAGTAGAGGAGAGCGCATGAGAATCTGGGCATGGGGTGCGGCGCTGGCCGTGGGACTTTCAGGGTGTGCCCATGCGGCAGACGAGGCGCAGCCTGCGCCTGCCGCGCCCAAGGCAGCAGGGGTGGAAAAGCCGCCCGAGCGCCTTCCGACCGATGTGCGGCGCGCGACGATCATTGTGCGCGACATGGAAAAATCGCTCGCGCTTTATCGCGATGTGATCGGGCTTGCAGTCAATTACGACACCACCGTGCAGACATCAGGCGTGGCACTGCCCGCAGGCGAGCCCGGTGCGACCGCGCGGCTGGTGCTGCTCAATGCCAATGATCCCTGGGTCGGCTGGATCGGGCTGATGGAGTGGGTGAGCCCGCCCATTCCGGCAGGCGAATACCCCAAACGGATGGGGCCGGGCGATGTGGTGCTGATCCTCAACACCGACGATGCGGCCAAGCGCTGCGAGATGGTGAAGGGGCTCGAAGGCATCACCTTCACCTCGGAGGCGCGCTTACAAGTCTATCCCGGCCGGAACGGCGGACCGGATATCCGGGTGATGGGGTGCAATTTCTTCGATCCCGATGGGATCCTGATCGAGCTTAATCAGATTCTGAACGACTAGACGGCAACCAGATCCGGCCCGTCGATCAGAAGGACCTGCACATCGGCGAGGCCTTCGCGCAAGCGCTTGGCCTCGGCATATTCCGGGCTGTTCCAGAAGGCATGAGCTGCGGCGCGGTCGGGCCATTTGGAGATCACCATGCTCGCGCCCTCCCCGAAGCTGCCCTCAAGGCATTCGGCACCCGGGCCGCGCAGCAGATATTCGCCCCCGAACTTCGGGATGAGCGCCGCCGCGGCCGCGCCATAGCCTGCGATGAAAGCCTCGCGGTCATGCACCTTGGCGGTGACGATCATGTAAGCGGGCATAAGCGCAGCCTCCTCAAAAAGGTTTGACCGCGCCGAGGAAGCAGACCGACGCAATCGTCACCCAGTAGATATAGGCCGCGATCCGCGCCTGTCCGATCTCGCGGGCGAGGGCTGCTTCCTGCGCCGCATCCGGCCCCAGCGCCAGCACCCGGAACCGCGCTGTCCAGCGCCGCATCACCACGCGCAGGAACAGCCCGATCACCAGCGCAAAGGCATAGAGCGCCATCTTGGAAGGGTACCAGTAATTGCTATCCCCGCTTACAATCGGCCCTTGGCCTGCGAAAGACATCCCCGCCGCCGCAGCCAGCGCGGCGATCAGCGGATAGCGCAGGAATTCCTCTGCCTTGGTCACAGCAATGCCGATGTCTGTCTCGCGCTTGATGAAGGCGGTCCACGTCATCGCCAGCCACACCGCGAAAAACGCCCACATCAACCACACGCCCGCGCCTTCAAGGATCGGCACAAAGCCGTAGAGCTTGCCCATGTGCAGGCCCAGCGGGAGCAGCAACACGATGCCGGTGCGCGCGAGGATATCGATCCGATATGCGGTTTCCATGTGCCGCTTGCGCTCATCCAGCGCAAGTGCGGGGTTGGTGACATGATAGCTCGTCTGGAAGACGCCCCATTCGCCGCCCAGCCAGTAAACCATCGCAAGGATATGCACCCAGCGCAGGATACTGAGTTCGTGCAGTGCCAGAAATTCCATGTGTTCCCCCCTTGGCCGCGCAGCCGCCTATTCGCGGCCCCCTATTCGCGCGACAGCCGCTCGACCACGTCTATGATCGGCGGATCGTGGGCCTCCATCGCCTCGACCTCCTGCTGGAAGCCGCGCATGATGCGCGCGATATAGGCTTGCGTTGAAAGGCCGCGTTCCTCGCCCGCCGCGCGGTCGGGCACGTAAGTCTCGATATCCGCGCGGCTCAAGGTGCCCTTGGCTTCGAGCAGGCGTTCGATGGTATCCTGCCGCTCGCGCAAAGCGGAGACTTCGGCAGCGAGCGCAAAGACAGTGGAATAAAGCCGGTCAAGCGCCGGGTTCTCGAAGAAATCGGGGCGCTTGCCCTTGGCGCGCTTGCCCGAGAGCGTCACCCAGTCGAGCGGTGCCTCGCCCCCGCTCATGCTGCGGCCTGCCGTTCATCGGCGAGCGGTTTCCACGCGCCATAGGCATTCCAGATCGCGGCGCGGCCGTAATCCTCCGCGCCGGCATCGGGTGAAGGCGGGAAGATTTCGGGGTCAACCACCGCGCGCACGCCTGCCACAAACTGCGCCTCGCGCGGGAAGCCCGCCTCGGCCATCACCTGTTTCAGATCCTGCCCGTGCATCGCCGACCAGAACGGCTCGTTGTTGTTGAAGGCGTCCCAATCGCGCATGAACTGTTCGAACAGCGGCATGTCATCGCTGTATTGCGGCTGTTCAATGTGGAGGATCAACCCGCCGGGGCTGAGCACGCGGTTGGCTTCAGCCAGAATGCGCGGCATCGCCTTGGCCGAAAGTTCGTGCAGGAACATCGTCGTCTGCACCCAGTCGAAATGCCCGTCGGCCCAGCGCGACAAATCCTCGCCCGAAGCCTGCACGAAGCGGATGTTCTTGACCCCCATCGCCGCCGCGCGCGCCGCACCATAGCGAAGGCTGGCCGCCGCCGTGTCTATGGCGATCACCTCGGCATCGGGGAAGGCTTGTGCGATCGGCACCGCATTATGGCCAATGGTGCAGCCAATGTCGAGAATGCGCTTCGGGCTCCAGTCCGGCCGTTCGGCCTTGACCCAGCCGACCACAGCCTGCCCGCCGCCATCATTGAAGCCGCCGAGCGCGCCGCCAGTGGTCGCAAACAGGCCGACATCGTAATTGGCTCCCACAGTCACATCGCCCGGGCGTTCCTCGCTGTGATAGCCGCCAGGCTGGCAATGGATATCCACCGCCGTTTGGTAATGCGGCTGGGCAATCGCGGGATCGAGTTCGAGCTGGCCCGAATGCTCGTTGAACTGGCGCGCCATCGCGTCAAGCTCATCAAGCTGGCGCAGCACCACCTGCCGCCCGAAATGCTGGCGCATCTCCATCGAATTGCGCTTCAGGGCCGACCACATCCGATGCCATTCATCGCGGTTCATCGCGTCGCGGATTTCATAACGGTGTTCGGGATCGCGGCCATGCTCGGCGCGGAAGGCCGGCAGCACGCGCTTTTCATAGGCAAGCCGATTGCCCGCCCCGATGTTGCCCGAAAGGTAGCGGTTGAAGTGCGTCAAGAAATTGAACCGCGCGGCTTCATCATGGGCCGCGCGCGGCATCATCGGATGGCGGCTCATCGCGGTGTAGGGCGGGGGTAGGTCTTTGGCCATGTGCAGCACCTTTCGGCTCAGCCGGAGAAGTTGTCCGGACAAATTCACGTCGCTGGCAGATTTGTCAAGCTATCGCCCACGCGTCTTTGATCTCGATCATACACCGTGAGTGGCACGCCGCACAATCAGCGCGCCCAGCCCTCGCCCGCCTTGCCCTGCTGGAGCGCACGGATTTCGGCTATATCCTTGGGAGGGTTCAGCCACATCGGCTTCTCGCGCGCGGCCCAATCGCGCAACTTCGCGGGCAGCTTGGCATTGCTGTCCACCCGCCACGAGAGGAGGTGATAGATCGCCTGCCCCTTGCCCGCAAACGGCGGCAACGCGCCATAGCGCTGCCAGGCCATCTGGTGCGGTTCGTCCGTGGTGCCCGCGCGGTGGATGAAGAAATCATAATTCTCCCAGGCCTCGTAGCGCGCGCCGCCCGGCAGCGCGAAATCGAGGAACACCGGCGCGGTGATGGCAAGCGTGTCCTTGCCCATCCACCGCCACGTCATGCCCGTCTTGGCCGCGATCTTCTGCACGCCCGCGCCCACGCCCTGTTCGACATCGCCAAAGATGCGCCCGCCTTCATAACGGTAGGTGATCATCTGGTAGGGATAGGCGATCGGCTGCACCTTCTGGCCGTTATATTCGGTGAGGATCTCGCCGGTTTGGGCATCGGTATAGGCATAGGTCTTGCGGGTGAGATGCACCACCGGATCGCCGGGCTTTTCAGGCCAGAACACGCGGCTGGAATCAAACCCGATCATGCCGAACAGCTTCTTACCGCTGGGATATTCATAGATACCGCCTTCCGAGACCCAGTGGACAGGTTCGCCCGTGCCGGCGCGGGCATCGATCCACATGCGAAATTCTTCGGAAGCGGCAGCGCGGGCAGCAGCACCGCGAGTGGACGTAGCAGCAGCGGGCGCAGCCGTTGCAGCATTATCCGACTGGGCAGGCGCGGCCGCCATCATGGTAAGGCTGCCCGTCAGAACAAGCGACAGGCGGATCGTGGCAGCGATGGACGGCATGAATGCTCCTATAACGATTCAGGCTGACAACTTGTCCGGACAAATTTCGCTTGGCAAGACCCCAATCTGACCTGCGCGATTTCCCGACAAAGCGCCAGGCTCAAACACGGTATCGCGACCCGGGCAAAGCCTGCGGCGCGCACCGCCCGCATTGCTTAGCCACCGGCTGGACGGGCCTGCATTCCTTGCATAGCGTCAGTCTGCCATGCCTCAACTGCCCTAACTTTCCGATATCCTTGCCTTCGTTGCGATGCTCATCGTCCTGATGATCGCCGGATGGGTGGTGCGCCGTGCGGTCAGGGCACTGGACGCCCTCCCCCCGCAGGTGGTGCGCCGGTGGAGCGCAAATGTGCGAAACGGGCTGCTGCTGCTGGCTGCGGTCGGGCTTATCATGAATTGGGAACCACAACTCAGAACCTTGGCTTTGTCCCTTAAGGCGGTTGCCGTTGCCGTGGTGGTAGCGACGAAAGAGCTGCTTCTGTGCCTCTCCGGCTCAGCCTTACGAACCTTCATAAGCGCCTATGCCATCGGCGACTATGTCGAGATCGGCGCGTTTAAAGGGGAAGTCATCGACATCAGCCTGCTCGCAACGCGGTTGCGTTAACTTGATCACGCAGCGGGAGAGGGGCAAGCCGGGCCGCATTTGTTCCGCACAGCCTGCTGTTTAACCAAACTGTGCGCATGCTGTCGCGGACAGGGGCACAGACAGACCACGTTTTTGCCCTGGTGTTCGAGACCATGCGCGATCTCATTTCCCGGATTGACGATATCGCTGCCATTGCCTCCGCAGCCCTGCCGCCCGATGAGGGCAACGCCATACAATCACGAGCTCACAATAATGTGCGCATTGCCGTGCTGACCACGGAACTTGGCAGACTGAAGGTTGAAATCACCTTCCGCGCCAACCCCAATGAGATTGCGGTAGGGGTACAAAAGATCAGTTCGGCTATCTGCCTTTTTGTAATCAGTCTTGAACGCGAAGATTTTGCGAACAAAACCACAAGCTGAACCGCAAATTGTCGAGACTGGCCAAGTGCCCACCCTCATGAATGCGCGTCCGGCACAACATCCAGCCAAGCCAAGACATCATCCCGGCGAGTGACCTCGGCGGCAAACTCTTGCCCGCCTGCCGCTAATGCAGTCTACCATTCCCCAGCCTCCGATTGACCGCATGGTCGTCATGCCAACACCACCCAGCGTCAGGTCGAGCCATCTGGGTCTACCCTCTCCGACTCTTGCAGAACTGTGGTCAGATTCCACCCTGCGGGCTGTTGATAACTGCCCCTTGCACCGGGAGTCATCGCGTGTCACATAGGGTTTCACACGCTGATCGGGCGTGTGCTAACCTGCGGTTTTCAAAGCACATTTGAAGTCGGGAAAAGTGGACTCGCATCCTCTCTCCCCGACCAATCGTCTCATGCAAACAATGTGATAAGAAGCGCGCAGCGCCGCTTCCGCCTGCACGTATAGCCCATGCAACAAGGGCGAGCCTCGCTGGAGGCCCGCCCTGTTATGCCCGTCACGGATACCGCGATCAGAAGCGGAAGCTGGCCTGAACGAAGACCCGGCGTCCACGATTCATCAAAACCACCGCATCATCACCGCGCGGGATGCCAAAGCCCCCTGCTCCTCCCGGCGGCAGGAACGGACGCGGGCCAGAGGTCACCACGAAGAGCTCTTCCGTGAGGTTGACCCCGATCAGCGACAATTTCCAGCGGCCATCCGAGCGGCCGATCGCAATATTGCCGTCGAGCGTGACAAAATCATCCTGCACGAAATCATTGAAGCTCTGCTGGTCGGCAAAATATTCGCCCGAATAAAGCGCATTGCCGCCCATCACGAAATCAAGGTTGCCGCCGAGCGGAATGGTCCAATCGAAGGCAAGGTTACCCGAGAATTCGGGCGCTCGCGGCGCGCGGCGGCCATCAATGTCTATCCGCGCCGCCGAGACGAAGGGTGCAGTGAACTTGGCATCGAGATAAGTCCCGTTGGCCGAGATGGTGAGGCCCTGCACCGGGGTGCGCCAGTTGAATTCGAGATCGACCCCCTTGGTGGTCAATTGCCCGGCGTTCAGCGTGATGAACTGCACATTCACCGCATCGAAGTTCTGCACCTGCAAATCATCGACAACATAGTAGAATGCGGTTCCGTTCACTGTCACACGGCGGTTGTTGAACTGCGAGCGGAAACCCACTTCGCCGCCGATCGTGGTTTCGGACTGGAAGATCAGCGAGTTGAAATTGCCGCTCAGCGCTGCCTGGCTCAGGCTGTTCGACGGCAGGGCGGAGTTATCGATCCCGCCTGATTTGAACCCGGTGCGGAACGCCGCAAACAGGTTGAAATCAGGATTGGCCTGATATTTCAGGGTCACTTCGGGCGAGACATTGCTGTCGCTAAAGGGAATGGCGCCCGAGAAGAAGCCCGGTCGGACGAAACCCGGCCCTTGCAGGAGGGTGTGGAGATAGGGCACCGCGATGGTCTGGACCTTGTCTTCAGTGGTCCAGCGCGCACCCGCGACCAGTTCAAGATATTCGGTGATATCGAAGATCAGCGAGCCGAACAGCGAGACCGCCTCGGTCTTGGTAACATGGCGCTTGTCCCAGTCATAGGTGAAGCCTGTCACCGGATCAGGGGCGATCAGCGAGATATTCACGGCCTGCTGCGCCGTTTCGAACACGAATTCGCGGTCCTCATAGAACGCGCCCATCATGAAATTGATCGGCCCGTCAAAATCAGAATGCATGCGCAATTCCTGCGTAAATTGGGTCAGCTGGTTGACCGGATCGGAACAGCCGGTGCCTTGCGCGACGCCCGGGCCATTGGTGGCGCCGAGTGCGGGCGCATTAGCTGCGAGGAAGCCGGGGATCCCGAGAGCATTGCCAATCGGCGAGAACGCCGGCCCCAACCCGCCATAGGCGTAACAATCGAAATCGACCGCATCCATGTTGAGAAAGCCTGAGATCGAGGTCAGCTTGATCGCGTCGGAAATCTGCCAATTCATCAGCAAGCGACCGAACCAGATATCGGTTTCGTTGAAGGGAACCCCGTTGCGGCCCGCTGCGCGCGACGGCGTGGGCACCCCTCCGGCCAAGGCAGGGGCGGAATCAGGGATGAAGAACTGCTTGTCCTGGAAGTTGCAATCATACCCTGCCGGGATCGCCACCAGACCATTGAGCAGCCACACCGGATCGGCAATGCCATTTGCACCGCAGAAGATATCGGAATGCTGCACGGCGCCATCGCCCTCATTGCGCATATACTGCACCTTGAGGTTGGCATCGAACATGCTGGTCGGCTCCCAATCCAGCGTCACGCGGGCCAGCAGGCTCGACTGGCCGCGAAACGGACCATTGCCGGGATTGACATTGGGCTGAAGCTCGATGAACCGCTCGATATCGTTCCATTGCGCCGCGACACGCATGCCCAGCGTATCGGTAAGCGGGCCGGACACGTAGCCATTGATCAGATAGCCGCGTTCCTCGAATTCATAATTGCCTGTCATCCCGACTTCCCAATCGGGCGTGGGACCGGCCGTCTGCAACGCGAAGACGCCGGCGGTGGCCGATTTGCCGAAATAGAGCGATTGCGGGCCTTTCAACACATCGATCTGCTTCATGTCGAAGAAGCCCGCCTGCACAAGGCGCATCGTGGAAAGCTGCACGCCGTCGACATCAAAGGCCACCGCGCTGTCGAAGGCTGCGGAAATGTTGGACGATCCCACCCCGCGCAAGGACAGCTGGCCGCCCGATCCCGAACCGCCGACCTGCACCTGCAAGGTCGGCACACGCGCCGAAATCGCCGAGACATTGTTCATCACGAAATTGTCGAGCGTTTCCGCACCGACTGAAGTGATCGTGACCGGCACGTCCTGCAGGGTTTCGTTCTGGCGGCGCGCCTGCACGATGATCACCTGCTGATCTGCCTCACGGGTTTCCGCACCTTCGTCTGTCACATCCTGTGCCAGCGCAACGTGGGGCAAAGCAACCAGAACGCCAAGCGCCCCGCCACTCAGCAAGGCGCGGCGCAAGCCACTGCGGCGGGAAGGGGACGCATGGCGTGCATCACCGTTGATCATCTCACCGCCTTCCATTTGCCCGATGGCAGGTGCCGGGCCGTTTCCCCATCGCCGAGATGCATTGCCTGCAACTTTTCAGCACCCTGTAAGATGGATGGAGGGAGCCTCGCTGGCTCGTCCAGCAAAAGCTCAGGCGACCCGCCAAAATACGATACTTTCGCCACAATGGCGCAAAAACCCCAAGAAATCGTGACGTCATCCTGCTGTCCGGGCGCACCCTGTGAACCATCGGTCTGCCGCGCCGTGGCCAAGAGGCGAACCGGCGTCGCATCGCCTTGCACGGCCCGGATCATGTGCTAGCCTGCAGGTGCGACAACCGGAGAGGGTCACGCCATGAAGACAGCCACCCTGTGGATCGCCAGCGCCGCGCTGGCAGGTGCGATGGCATATGCCTTGCCCGCGCAGGCACGCGACGATGAAAAAGCCGAAACCAAGGATGGCACCGCGGCCATGAGCGGCGGGCTCGCCGCAATCGGCATCGGTATTGCCGTCAGCACCGCCAAGCATGGCGGTGATCATCGCCATGACAGCCAGTGGGACGATGAGCTCTATGGCAAGCCTTTCACCCCTGCCGCCAATGTGGTGTGCGTGCCGGGACAGCGCCAATGTTATGATCGCGGCTATGTTTCCTACAGCTGGACAAAGCAGGCGTTCGGAACTTCGGCAGAATTTGCGGCGTCCGAAGGGGGATGGGATGGCGGTTACGGCGATTTCGGCAGTTTCGGAGTCGATCTCGAACGCGCGCGGACTGTTTGCCTTGAACGGTCGGGCACTCAGCGGCTGCGCAATGTCTCAATCGACGAGGCCAAGCAGATGACGGACGAATGGGCTTATGTGTACATGCGCGCCCGTCCCAATCCGCGGTTGCCCGCTTACGAGCGCTGGCGCTGCGCCTACAGCTTCCGCAGCGGCAAAACCGATTTCAAGCGCATGTAAGCGCCCAGCCCCGCGTTCCGAGGAGACACTCATGCGCCGTATTCTTGCTTCTGCTCTCGCATCTGCGCTGGTGATGGGCGGGCTGATGACTTCCGCCGCTGCGCAAACCGCCAATGGTAAGCCTGCTGCACGCAGCGACATCAGCCCTAATGGTCGGATGGCCATGCATGTGAACGGCATCGTGTTGGAAGATCTCAAACAGTTCATTCCCGACGATGCAGCAAGGAGCGGCATTTTCATGCGGATGGTGCTTCTCGCCAAGCAGGAAGCGATTGGTGCAAGCTGCGCCGATTATACCGTGGATCAGAAGCGTCTGACGGCTGTGATGATGCGGACCATGCAGCCGATCTCCGACAATCCGGCCAAGGATGTTGCCACCGCCAACCTCGGGCGGGCGCTGCGGCAATATCACACCCTGCTGGGGAGTGAGCTTGCCCAATTCGCTTATGATCCATCCGCATTTTGTGCCAATGCCAAGACTGTGGTGGCCGAACTGGGCACGGATCCTGAGCCCCAGTCCGTGCTTGTACTCAAACCGGCCTGACGCGCGATCCGCCATCGTCCACCCGCCTCACCTTGCATGCGCGCGCGCCTCTGCTAAAGCGCGCGGCGGGATCTGTTACGAACATCCTATCGACCACAAGAAGCCCGGACGCCGGGCCTGAAAGGATAGTGCATTAGCCATGCAAAAAATCAAAGTCGCCAACCCCGTCGTCGAGCTCGATGGCGATGAGATGACCCGCATCATCTGGCAGTGGATCCGCGAAAGGCTGATCCTGCCCTATCTCGACATCGACCTGAAGTACTATGATCTCTCGATCGAGAATCGCGACGCGACCGATGATCAGGTGACGATCGATTCCGCCAACGCGATCAAGCAGTATGGTGTGGGCGTGAAGTGCGCGACCATCACCCCCGACGAGCAGCGCGTCGAGGAATTCAGCCTCAAGAAGATGTGGAAGTCGCCCAACGGCACGATCCGCAACATCCTTGGGGGTGTTGTTTTCCGTGAACCGATCGTGATCGACAACGTGCCGCGCCTCGTCCCCGGCTGGACCGATCCGATTGTCGTCGGCCGCCACGCCTTCGGCGACCAGTACAAGGCGACCGACACCCGCATCCCCGGCCCCGGCAAGCTGCGCCTGGTGTGGGATGGCGATAATGGCGAGACAATCGATCTCGACGTGTTCGACTTCCCCAGCGCTGGCGTCGCGATGGCGATGTACAACCTCGACGACTCGATCCGCGACTTCGCCCGCGCGAGCTTCAACTACGGCCTCAACCTCGGCTGGCCGGTGTACCTGTCGACCAAGAACACCATCCTCAAAGCCTATGACGGACGGTTCAAGGACCTCTTCCAGGAAGTGTTCGACACCGAAGGCTTCGCCGAGAAGTTCAAGGAAAAGGGCATCGTCTACGAACACCGCCTGATCGACGACATGGTCGCCTCGGCCCTGAAGTGGAGCGGCAAGTTCGTCTGGGCCTGCAAGAACTACGACGGCGACGTGCAGTCCGACACCGTGGCGCAAGGGTTCGGCTCGCTCGGCCTGATGACCTCGGTGCTGATGACCCCCGACGGCAAGACCATCGAGGCCGAAGCCGCGCACGGCACCGTCACCCGCCACTACCGCCAGCACCAGCAGGGCAAGGCGACCTCGACCAACCCGATCGCCTCGATCTTCGCGTGGACCCGTGGCCTGATGTATCGCGGCAAGTTCGACAACACGCCCGAAGTGGTGAAGTTTGCCGAAACCCTCGAAAAGGTCTGCATCCAGACTGTCGAGAAGGGCTACATGACCAAGGACCTCGCGCTGCTGATTGGCCCGGGCCAGGCATGGCAGACCACTGAGCAGTTCTTCGAGACCATTGTCCAGAACCTCGAGAAGGAAATGGCCAGCTGGGCCTGATCCTCGCATCATGATCAACAAAGCCGGGTGGACTGATCTCCGCCCGGCTTTTTTCTTGCCTGCCCATGGGTGACAGCACCGCCGCACCGCGTTAAGCCGGAGCCGTGGCTGGCGAATTGACCCTTTCCCCTTTCCTGTCGGATGCTCTGGTGATCCTAGGCGCGGCGGGGATCGTGATCCCGGTCTTTGCGCGTTTCCGCATCACCCCGATCATCGGGTTCATCCTGATCGGAGTGCTGGTCGGCCCCTTTGGCCTTGGCTCGCTGGTCGAACGAATACCCTGGCTTTACTACATCACGATCAGCGACCCGGAATCGCTCGCGCCCTTTGCTGATTTCGGCATCGTCCTGCTGCTGTTTGCGATCGGGCTGGAGCTTTCCTTCAACCGCCTGTGGCAGATGCGCCGGCTGGTGTTCGGCCTCGGCGCGCTCGAATTGCTGATTATCGGCAGCTCGTTTGCCGCGCTGTTCGGCCTTACCGGCATGCTGGACTGGACAGCAGCGCTCGCGCTGGGCTTTGCGCTGGCCTTCTCTTCAACCGCGATCGTGCTGCCGATTTCGGGCACCACCACACCCGTGGGCCGCGCCGCGCTCTCGATGCTGCTGTTCGAGGATATCATGATCGTCCCGATCATTTTCATCCTCGGCGCGCTCGCGCCCAATGCGCAGGGCGAAGGCTGGGAAGGCCTGATCACCACGCTGTGGCAGGGCGGTGTTGTCATTGCCGTGCTGCTGATCGCCGGGCGCTTTGCCCTGCCCCGCCTGTTTGCACAGGCCGCCCGCACCAAAAGCCCTGAACTGTTCCTGTCCGCCTCGCTGCTGGTGGTGATCGGCGCGAGCCTTGCCACCGCGCTCGTCGGCCTTTCGCCTATTGTCGGCGCGCTGATTGCCGGCCTGCTGATCGCCGAGACCGAGTATCACACCGAAGTCGAACTGATCATGGAGCCATTCAAGGGCCTCGCGCTTGGGGTGTTCCTGATCACCGTCGGGATGAGCATCAATCTTGTCGAAATCAGTGCCCAGATTGGCGCCATCGCTCTCGCTGTGGTTGGGGTGGTGACATTCAAGGCGCTCGTCACAGGTGTGCTGCTGCGGATGATGGGCGCGCGGCGCAGCACAGCGGCGGAAACCGGGTTGCTGATGGCGTCGCCGTCAGAAACCACGCTGATCGTGCTCGCCGCCGCGACGAGCGCACTCGTGCTGGATCAGGACACCGCACGGTTCTGGCAAACAGTGACCGCGATCGGCCTCACCATCACGCCCTTGCTCGCCAAGCTCGGCGCCCTGCTGGCACGCCGGGTGGACGGCGCGCCCCAGCTTGCAAGCGTGGATGAAAGCGATGAGGCGCGCACCATCATCGTCGGCGGAGGGCGCGTCGGCAGGCTGGTGGCCGACATGATGCAAGCCCACGCCAAACCCTATGTTATGCTTGATTCCAACCCCGATCTTATCGCCAGCGCCAAACAGGATGGCTACCGCGCCACCTTTGGCGATGCCGCGCGCGGCGATGCGCTGTCGCGGCTCGGCGTGGAAACCGCACCCGCCGTGGTGTTGACGATGGATGAGCCGGTGCTGGCGCAGCGTCTGGTCGTCAAGCTGCGTCAGACCTATCCCGATCTTCTGATCGTTGCCCGCGCGCGCGACACCGATCATGCGGCCGCGCTTTACCGCGCGGGGGCCAGCCATGCCGTGCCCGAAACGCTCGAAAGCTCGCTCCAGCTATCCGAAGCCGTGCTGGTGGATATTGGGGTGGCGATGGGCCCGGTGATCGCCTCGATCCATGCCAAGCGCGATGAATTCCGCGAGCAGCTTGAGCGTGATGGCGGGCTCAGTGGCAAGCCGAAACTGCGTTCGGTCTAACCCGCCAGCGCCGCCTTCACCGCCGCCAACGCATCGCTCGCCTTATCGCCATCGGGCCCGCCGCCTTGCGCCATATCAGGCCGACCACCGCCGCCCTTGCCGCCCAGCGCTTCGACTCCGGCGCGCACCAGATCGACCGCGCTGAAGCGCGCGGTGAGATCATCGGTCACCGCGGCGGCGATGCTCGCCTTGCCGTCATTGACCGCGATCACCGCCGCAATGCCCGAACCAAGCCGCTTTTTAGCCTCATCGAGCAGGGGGCGCAGCTCCTTGGGATCGAGCCCTTCGAGCACCTGGCCCGAGAACTTTACCCCGGCAATCTCTTCATCGGCGTTGGCCGCGCTGCTACCTGCCGTACCGCCCCCGCCAAGCGCGAGCGCTTTCTTCGCCTCGGCCAATTCTTTTTCGAGCCGCTTGCGTTCTTCCATCAGCGCCGCCAGCCTTGCCGGCACTTCCTCGGGCGTCGCGCGGATCACACCCGCGGCCGATTTGAGCGCTTCCTCACGCCCCACCAGCCAGCTGCGCGCGGCTTCGCCGGTCAGCGCTTCGATGCGGCGCACGCCCGATGAGACCGCGCTTTCCGAGACGATGCGGAAGACGCCGATATCGCCGGTCGCCCGCACATGGGTTCCCCCGCACAGCTCGACCGAATAGTTGCGGCCTTCCTTGCCGGGGCGGCCCATCGCCAGCACGCGCACTTCATCGCCATATTTCTCGCCGAACAACGCGAGCGCACCGGCAGCGACGGCATCATCGGGGCTCATCAAGCGGGTGGAGACCGGCTCGTTGGCGCGGATCTCGGCATTCACTTCGGCCTCGATCGCCGCGATATCCTCGACCGTGAGCGCGACAGGATGCGAGAAATCGAAGCGCAGCCGCTCTTCAGCGACCATCGAACCCTTCTGAGTGACATGCCCGCCAAGCCGGTTACGCAAGGCCGCGTGGACGAGGTGCGTGGCCGAGTGGTTGGCGCGGATGCGATCGCGCCGCGCATTATCGACCTCAAGCTGGACATTGTCGCCAACGGCGACGTCTCCGGCGGTGATCGTCACCTGATGGGCGTGGAGGCGGCCAAGCGGCTTCGCCGTATCGGTCACCTCACCGGCAAAGCCCTTGAGGCTCGCGATGCGCCCGGCATCGCCGGTCTGCCCGCCGCTTTCGCCATAGAAAGGCGTCTGATTGGTCAGGATGATCGCGACATCACCCTCCTTGGCGCTCGCAACTTCGGCGCCATCCTTGACGATGGCGACCACCTTGCCCTCGCCACTGGTGGAGGCATAGCCGGTGAATTCGGTCGCGCCTTCACGCTCGGCAATATCGAACCAGACCTCACCCGAGGCGGCATCGCCGCTGCCCTTCCATGCGGCCCGTGCAGCGGCCTTCTGGCGGGCCATCGCGGTATCGAAGCCTGCCTTGTCGACACCGATGCCGCGCGCGCGCAGGGCATCTTCGGTGAGATCATAGGGGAAGCCGAAGGTGTCGTAGAGCCGGAAAGCGACTTCGCCATCCAGCTCGCCGCCGGTTGCGATGTCGCCCGTGGCCTCGTCCAGCAGCTTGAGGCCCTTGTCGAGCGTGCGGCGGAACTGGGTTTCCTCGCGCTCGAGCACTTCCTGGATCAGCGCCTGGCCGCGGGTCAATTCGGGATAGGCCTGGCCCATTTCGGTGACGAGCGCGGGCACAAGCCGGTGCATCAGCGGCTCGGACGCGCCAAGCAGGTGGGCATGGCGCATCGCGCGGCGCATGATGCGGCGCAGGACATAACCGCGCCCTTCGTTCGAAGGCAGCACCCCATCGGCCATCAGGAAACTGGTCGAGCGCAGGTGATCGGCAATGACGCGGTGGCTGGCGGCATGATCGCCTTGCGCCGCAACCCCGGTGAGCTGTTCCGAGGCGGCAATCAGCGCCTTGAAGGTGTCGGTATCGTAATTGTCGTGCACTCCCTGCATGACAGCGGCGATGCGTTCGATCCCCATGCCCGTATCGATCGAGGGCTTGGGCAGGGGACGGCGGGTGCCATCGGCCTGCTGATCGAACTGCATGAAGACGAGGTTCCAGATCTCGACGAAGCGATCGCCGTCCTCATCGGGGCTGCCCGGAGGGCCGCCGAAAATATGATCGCCATGATCATAGAAGATTTCCGAGCACGGGCCGCAGGGGCCGGTGTCGCCCATCGACCAGAAATTGTCCGCGGTCGCGATGCGGATGATGCGATCATCGGGCAGGCCGGCGATTTTGCGCCACAACCCGTGCGCTTCATCATCATCATGATAGACGGTGACTGTGAGCCGATCCTTGGGCAAGCCCCATTCGCGCGTCAGCAGCGTCCAGGCATGCTCGATCGCTGTTTCCTTGAAATAGTCGCCGAACGAGAAGTTCCCGAGCATTTCGAAGAAGGTGTGGTGGCGCGCGGTGTAGCCGACATTGTCGAGATCATTATGCTTGCCGCCCGCGCGGACGCATTTCTGCGACGAGGCCGCCCGCGGGCTCGCCGGGGTTTCCAGCCCCGTGAAGATGTTCTTGAACGGCACCATGCCCGCGTTGACGAACATCAACGTCGGATCATTATACGGCACCAACGGTGCCGAAGGTGTGGCGGCGTGTCCGGCCTTGGCGAAATAGTCGAGGAAGGACCGGCGGATTTCGTTCGTCGAAGTCATGCGCGGTCAGTTAGGCAATGGCGCGGCTTTGTGCAATGGAGCCCGTAAGGACGCCGCGCGCAAGCACGCGGGGCAGCCCTGCTCTGCGGCAAAGCCGCAACAATCCGCCGAGGATTTGGCAGACGCTTTCGACAACGAAAAACCGGCACACATCCGCTAAAAGAGGACGTGCGCCGGTTTCACGGTCTTCCGGGCCGGGAGACTATCCCGTCTGGCCCGCTTGGGGTTCAGTCTTCAGAGTCCGCGTCCGGCCCTGTCATCATCCCCCCGGCGACCTCGTCGGTGCGGCTGCGGATGGCAGCTTCGAGACGGTCGCAAACTTCCGGGTTCTCACGCAGATAGGTCTTGGCGTTTTCGCGGCCCTGACCAATGCGGATACTGTCATAGGAGAACCAGCTCCCTGATTTCTCGACAATTCCCGCCTTGACCCCGAGATCGAGAATCTCGCCAATCTTGGAAATGCCTTCGCCATACATGATGTCGAATTCGACCTGCTTGAACGGCGGCGCAACCTTGTTCTTCACCACCTTGACCCGGGTGGTGTTGCCAATGATCTCGTCGCGATCCTTGATCTGACCCGTGCGGCGGATATCGAGCCGCACCGAGGCATAGAACTTCAGCGCGTTCCCGCCGGTGGTGGTTTCCGGGTTGCCGTACATCACCCCGATTTTCATGCGCAGCTGGTTGATGAAGATCACCATGCACTTCGAACGGTTGATCGAACCGGTCAGCTTGCGCAGCGACTGGCTCATCAAACGGGCCTGCAAGCCGACATGCGAATCGCCCATCTCGCCTTCGATTTCGGCGCGCGGCACCAGTGCTGCCACCGAATCGACCACCAGCACATCAATCGCGTTGGAGCGCACCAGCGTATCGGTGATTTCGAGCGCCTGTTCGCCGGTATCGGGCTGCGAGACGATCAGCTCGTCAATATCGACACCCAGCTTCTTGGCATAAACGGGATCGAGCGCGTGTTCGGCATCCACGAAGGCTGCCGTCCCGCCCGCCTTTTGCGCTTCGGCAATGACATGCAGGGCGAGCGTCGTCTTGCCCGAGCTTTCCGGGCCATAGACTTCGATCACGCGCCCTTTGGGCAGACCGCCAATGCCAAGCGCAATGTCGAGCCCGAGCGAGCCGGTCGAAATCGCTTCGACCTGCATGGTTTCCTTGGAGCCCAGCTTCATCGCCGAACCCTTGCCGAAAGCGCGATCAATCTGCGCGAGAGCCGCTTCGAGCGCTTTTTGCCGATCCACGTCCTTGTCCTTCTCTACGACCAACTTCAATTGCGTTGCCATCGCATGCGCTCCTTCGCTTGCCTAGAGGGCCTCCGTCAGTTTTCGACGGCCCTGCGGCAAGCAAGGATGTATCCTATTTGTTCTTTTGGAACAAGTAAGGAACGGAAATTATTTTCACACGAATTTACAGAACCTTGCCAATCCGGGCAAGCACGCGCGTGATCAGGCTGCGGCGCGCGCCTCGCGCAGCACCGCCCCGACCTTGTCACCCATCGCGGCGACGCTGAAGGGCTTGGCGAGGAAATGCATGTCGGGAATGTCGATATCCTTGCGCAGCTGCTCTTCGGCATAGCCCGACATGAACAGCACCGGCATATTGGGCAGCAAAGCGCGGATGGCGCGCACCATCGCAGGCCCATCCATCCCCGGCATCACCACGTCGCTGACGACCAGATCGAAAGTCCCGCCCTCGGAGATGGCGGTGAGGCCTTCCTCGCCGCTGGCGCAGGCTGTCACTTCATAGCCCGCGCGGGTCAGCGCGCGTTCGGCCACGGTGCGGACCATGTCTTCATCCTCGACCAGCAGCACTTTGCCGCCGGCCGACCAGTCGGACGAGACCACCGGCACCGCCGCACGCCGCCGCGGGGCTTCACCGCGGTGCACCGGGAAATAGATCGTGAAGCGCGCCCCCAGCGGGTGCCCGCTCTTGTCGAGCACATTGTCCGCAAAGATGAAGCCGCCCGATTGCTTGACAATCCCGTAAGCCGTCGAAAGGCCGAGGCCCGTGCCCTTGCCCTGTTCCTTCGTGGTAAAGAAGGGCTCGAACAGCTTGGGCAGCACATGGGGCGCAATCCCGCCGCCATTATCCTGCACGATCAGCACGGTGTAATCGGCGGCGGGCAGCACTTCCGAACCCAGCTGGATCACTTCCTTGGCTTCAAGGCTGCGAGTGAACAGCGAAATCCGCCCCTTGCCGCTGCCATGCGACTGGATCGCGTCGCGCGCATTCACCGCGAGGTTCATGATGACCTGTTCCAGCTGCTGCGGATCGGCCCGCACCGCGCCCAGATTGCGATCATGCTGGACATAGAAATCGATCTTCTCGCCCACCAGCCGCTTGATCAGCGGGCTGACCTCGCTCACCACATCAGGCAATTGCAGGATTTCCGGGCGCAAGGTCTGCTGGCGCGAGAACGCCAACAACTGGCGCGTCAGCGATGCGGCGCGGTTCGAATTGGCGCGGATCTGCTGGATGTCGTCATAATCGCTGTCGCCCGGAATGTGGCGCAGCAGCATGAGATCGCAGGTGCCGATGATCGCGGTCAGCACATTGTTGAAATCATGCGCGAC